>Ga0180017_100181_pt1 | contig 26318 bp, 20 predicted proteins | sample KR46_S_MetaG_FD_129674 | JGI IMG/M metagenome (GOLD analysis project Ga0180017, IMG submission 129674) | Groundwater microbial communities from the Olkiluoto Island deep subsurface site, Finland - KR46_S_MetaG | ecosystem: Environmental > Aquatic > Deep subsurface > Groundwater | place: Finland...
AGCACAACGAGCTGTCGTGCCGGCAACAAAATGTTCGATTAAACGAAGCTGCTTGTCCTTGCTCAAACGACTTTTTCGCATTGCCATACTGATAACCCAGAGGAGTTATCTGGTACAGCCCCCTTTATATTTGTAATATTTTTTCGCTGCTTCAGGATCTGGAGGTAGCCACAGGTCTGGTAATCTATCAAGAGACTTTGCGTAGCAGAGTATATGTTCGTGTAGACCGACAAACCAACGGGCCTTGGCACCTCCTCCATAGCTCTTTTGCCAAACAAAGTTGGCAAGGAAGTTGCCACGACCGAATACCTCATCCATAATGACCTTAAGATAGTGCACCTCATGATCGTCAATAGATGCCCAAATAGCCCCGTCCTCAGTCAGTAGTTCTCGCAAAATCTCAAGGCGCGGATATAAGACGGACAACCACTTGGTGTGCTCCATGTTGTCGTCATAATACTCAAAAGCGCTCTTTGTGTTGTAGGGCGGGTCGATGTAGATGCATTTCACTGCGCCCGCATAATAGGGGAGCAGGGCTTTGAGGGCGTCCAGATTGTCGCCCTGAATGAGTATGTTGCCCGTGGCTGGGTCGCCGTGGGAGTGTTCGTCAACAGCTTCCAGCAGCCGATAGGGCGCGAGGCCGGAGAGCTTGAGGTCTGTTTCGCGGGTGAGCCAGTGCAGGGTGGGCATGTGCTTCCTTGGTCCTGAGTGCGGGGATTGGCCGCCCGGCCAGGCCGGGCAACGGCCTGAACTCTACAGAAAGCCGCATGGATTGACTAGAGGGGAATGCAGAGACGAAGGAGGAATCATGGGCGAGAATTGGCAATTGCAGGATTTCCCGCCCCCAAGGCAGAAAGCCCTGATCGACGGTGTCGATCAGGGCTTCGCGGCGCGAATGGGGGGTGGTGGAGGGAACGCCGACCTACCGCAAAACAGTCTCAAAGCCCACGCTCCTCGTAACTACTTGATAATAAACGCCGAAATCATCTCGCACAACCACTTCCCGCCAACCCGACCAGAGAAACGATTTTCTCCCCTGATTTCCCGGCACCGGACGAGGGTGACGGGTTTGCAGTAAAAACGGATACCTGGCGTTGAGCCGCAACAACTTCGAATCTGGTTTTCGGACGCCGGTTCGGTTCCCAAATCAGAAATCGAACAGTTCGCCGAGCAGATTCTTTCGTTTGTGGTGCTTGTGTTTGTAATCGTGATGGCGGTCCCCCTGGGCATAACGCTGCTGGTCGCGCCCAAGATCCTGATAGGGTTCTTTCCGGACCGGTGCAGCCTCCTGCGTCGACCGTTCGATGATCTTGTCCAGCTCGCCACGATCCAGCCATACCCCGCGACATTCAGGGCAATAATCGATTTCAATGGACTGTCTTTCCGTCATTACCAGATTGGTTTCTTTGCACACCGGGCATTTCATTGCACGTCTCCTTTCTGTTAAATAAAACATGAGCATAAACTCGTATCATTTTTTTGCCAAACTCGTCTATTCCAAACCTGCTTGCCATTGATGCCGCATGGCCGGACAACTCGTGTCGCAACGTGTCATTTTCCAGCAGGAGCTGTACTTTTTCTGTCCAGGCGGAGATATTCTGCATCGTTTTAAATCCGGTCATGCCGTCAACAACAAAATCATCGATGCCGCTGGCCCTGATCGACACAACGGGCATTGCGCTTGCCATCGCTTCAAGGATAACCATCCCTTGTGTTTCCGAGGTGGACGCGAAAACAAAGATATCGCCCAGGCTGTAGTAGGCTGGCATGGTTTCGGGAGGAACCGCGCCTGGAAAGAGCACGGTATCCTGTAAACCTAAAGTCTCGGCCATCTTATAAAGACGTTCCCGCTCAGGGCCTTCACCAATAAGAACAAGCTTGAATTTCCGCGAACAATGCTTTGTCAGACGGGAAACCGCTTCGAGCATGAAGTCTATGTTTTTCTCGGCGCTCAATCTGGAAACACTCAACAGCACCAGTTCATCGTTTGCTATGCCAAGCTCAGCGCGCAATCGGGCTCCTTCCAGTTCAGACAGTTTGGCAAACTTGTCGGTTTCGATACCTGTAGGCACGACGAACACGGGAGTCTTCACGCCAATCATGCGAAGATAATGCTCAGAAGCTTCCGTAGGAACGACGATGGCGTTGCATCGGTTGCCGAGCCGCCGCACCAGCGCGTGGGAAAGAAAATTACGAAACAGGGCTTTGGGCAAAGGGACTGCGTAAGAAAAATGTTCCAGCCGTGTATGGTAGGTGTAGACCGCCGGTATCATTAATCGCCTTGCCATCCAGAGTCCTACTGTTCCCATCCAGTAGGGATGATGGATATGAATCACGTCAGGCGCGAATTCGCGCACTTTTCTGATTGCCGCCAAGGAGAAAATGTTTGGCACCACGATCCCCTTGTCGGCCGCTTGCCTAAAAAGACAAGGAAGCCTGAAGACATCACGTTCTACCGGCGGCTCTACGCTTTGTTCGTATTGTGGTGCCAGAATCAGGACGTTATGCCCCAGTTTTTTGAGAACTGTAGAGAGTCGATGGATCGAAATCGGAACGCCGCCAATAAAGGGCAGATAGCTATTGGTGAACATGGCGATCTTGATCTCTCGATCAAGATTCGGTTCGGATGGCTGATTGAAATCAGGATAGTAATCCCGTTCTTTCAACAGGAGTGAATATAGCCAGTAAGCGCTGACAATGAGAAAGCAAACAATAAGCAGGTAATTGAGATAACCGACATAGAACAGCGAATGAATAAAAAACCAGATGCTTTCAACTGTACGAAAGACCGTGTGCTGTCCGATATTCAGCCTGACAGGTTCGATATCCACCTGGCTCCGGCTGACCTGGACCTTCACGTAATGATAAAAACTGCGATCATTGTTGAGAACAAATCCACCTGCGCCACCCGTCACAACATAAGGTGTACCGTTGTATTCCTGGACTGAAAAGAGCGGCAAATTCGACGAGAAGACCGCTTTTATTCTGGAATCCCGAAACATGGGCATGAGAAGACTACGGAATTCCTCATCTGACAGATAATCATCTTCGAAATCGAATGTGCCTTTTTTGTCAACCGGCAGAAGAGGATGCCCGACGAAAAGGAAAACATTCTGATTCGGACCGACTTCAAGCTCTTCCTCCAGCCAGCGGGCCTGCCACTTAAAGGAGGTTTTTCCGGAGCTGTCGAGAAAGATAAATCTGCTGTTCCCCGCTGAAAATGCGAAAACATATGGCCCGTAGTGGTCATAGTATCGGAACCCACCAAAAGTGCCGTGCTCGTTATCGCCAAAAGTCAGGAGATAGGGTTTTTCAAGATGACCCATGGTCCGGTGCAGTGCGCGGTATTTATCTTCGCCCGCACCGCTGACCGCGTTTCCGGCGGAAACGACAAACGCTACATCGCTCTGGTTGAGTTCGGGAATGATCTTTCGCTCAAAAATGCCCACAGAGTTATTGATGTTTCCAACAACGGCGAAACTGAACGTCTCTTCTCCATGCAGAATCGATTCGACGCTCTCAACCTGTTCAGCATGGACGGCACCGTAGTCCTGTTCAAAGAAATTGAGGTAGATCTTATAGAAAATAACCAGGAACAGAATAAGCATGTTCAGATAGAAGAGCGCCCGCCACCATGACAATCTAGCCATTGCCAATCCTCCAACGGGTCAGCTCATGCAAGGTTACGGGGATTCCAATAAGCATGCCGAGGTAGATGGTCAAAAACCGCCAAACCAGTATGATGCCGACCAGTTCGGACGCATGAATGAGCGAGGCGAAAAACAATCCGAAAACACCCTCGGCAAATCCAGCACCTCCAGGCGACGGCGCGAAATACATGATACAGGTCGACACCACCAGTAGGCCGGTGGTTGTAAAGTAATTCGTCTGATAGCCCGCGCCCCAGAACAGTACAGAGGGGAACGAAAACAAAGAAAGGAGGAAGATAAAGGTAAAGAAAACGGAGAGGAATACGTATTTCATGTCCCCCCGAACGTAAATTTTCAAACAGCGCGAGAATCGTACCGCTTCCCTGAGAAATTTAGCTTTGATACGCCGCGTTCTTTCATGGCTGGTGAGGCGCAACCAGACCAGCCCTTTGGCGGCCAGGTCGAAGAGCCGCAGCAGCCAGCGTAGACGAAACAACAACACGAGAAAACAGGCGAGGTAGCCGATGGCGACACTGGCCAAAATCCAGCCGACACTGGTCATCATGCCGCCATCCCGGAAATACGGCATTCCCGCGACAAGGAACGGTATGGGGAGAAAAATCAGAAACATCGCAATAAACGTTCGAATGGTTGTCGCCGCCGTGGCCGTGCCAATCGAAACGCCACGTCGATAAAGAAACCAAACCTGGGCAAAACCTCCGCCAGTCGCCATGGGGGTAATATTGGAAAAAAGAATATTGATGAACGTCAGTTTGCCGAGGTTTCCTGCGGCGAGGTTGTGCCCCGACGCCTTGAGAATGAAGTGCAGGCGCAGTGCATCACTGACAAAATAAATCGTCAGAAGCAGGACGAGTGCGGAAATAACCGGCCAGGACCACAGGTGCTGATTGATAGAAAATGACTGTGCGCCGACCTGCCGATAAATAAAAAAAGGCACGCCACAGCTCAACCCAAGAAACAGTAAGGCGTAAGCAGTCCAGCGAGCCGAAACTGCCTTTTTTGTATCCTGCCGCGAGGTTTCCAGGCCTTTTACGCTCACCGACCTACGCTTCATGCCAGTACCGTTGTAACCAGGTAGGCTGTGTAACCAATGTAACAGGCCAGCAGCACCGCGCCCTCGATGCGATTGATACGTCCCGGCCCACGAAAACCGTAGCCGAAAACGAACAGCGATAGGGTCAGGACGGCCATCACCAGTATGTCGCGGTTGAAGACCTCCGGCCCGACCGCCATGGGATGAATTGCGCCAGCGATACCCACCACCGCCAGGGTGTTGAACAGGTTGGAGCCGAGGATATTACCGAGGGCGATGTCATGCTCCCCCTTGCGGGTGGCGATAATCGACGAGGCGAGCTCCGGCAGCGAGGTGCCGACCGCGACGATGGTCAGGCCGATAATCAGGTCGCTGACCCCGAATCCATGGGCGATCTCCACCGCGCCCCAGACCAGGATGCGGGAGCTCACGATAAGCGACACCAGACCCACCACCAGCCAGAAGACCGCACGGCGGATCGGCATGGCGCGGACGTCGAGTTCCTGCTCCATCTCGCTCCCAAGCGCATCGGCTTTTTTCTGCATACCCTGCCAGATGGTCCAGGCCATCAACCCGCCGAATACACAGAGCAATACCACAGCATCGAACCGGGTGATCTCGCCATCCCAGAGTTGCCATGCCGCCAGGGCAGTCACGCCGGTGAGGATTGGCAGTTCCTTGCGCAGCACCTGCGAATGTACGGCGATGGGACTGATCAAGGCCGTCACCCCCAGGATCAGGGCGATGTTGGTGATGTTCGAGCCGTAGGCGTTCCCCAGCGCGATGCCCGGGTTACCCTGCGAGGCGGCCAGCGCCGACACCACCATCTCCGGCGCGGAGGTGCCGAACCCGACGATCACCATGCCGATCAACAGCGGCGGCATCCCGAAATGGCGGGCGGTGGAGGCCGATCCCTCCACAAAACGGTCGGCGCTCCAGACGAGAAGCGCCAAACCAAAAACAACAGCGAAAAAGGGCAGTGTCATACCGCCCCCCTTTTTATATCAGACTGTCCAGCAAGGCTCTTGATCAGCCCCGCGACGATCTTCCGCAAATGGTTGTACCACTCGTTCATCTTCTGTTTAATGGTTATCAGCAGGTTTTTTTGTGTCTCTTCAATGGATAGGGCCTTGCCTTGAATCTGCAGGCTTATTCGTTCGGCCCGCAAGGCCGGATCGGGATGGCTGGAAAGAAAGGAATGGCCACTACCCAGACCGGCAAGTTTGTTCAAGGCCGAAACCACATCCTCGGGTGGATAACCTTGCGCATTGAGGAAGGAAAGGCCATAGTCATCCGCCACTTTCTCTTCAAGCTGCGAGAATTGCGCCGCCGTCAAACGTTGGACCAAGCCTCCCAATTGCGAGCGGGCAATATCCGCCACCACTCCCTCCTGCGCCGCCAGGCCCTTGCGCAGGGCGCTGGCGGCATAGGCAAGGCGCAATTGGTTGGCGGTGTGCTGTTTCACGATGTGCCCCATTTCGTGGCCGATCACAAATTGAAGTTCGCCATCATCAAGCATATCCATCAGGCCGCTGAAGATCCGGATAGATCCGTCCGCCACCGCAAAGGCATTCACCTCGTCGCGCAAATAGACCTTGTAATTGAAGGTGTAGCCATCCTGCTCATGCAGATCGCCAACCAACGACCGCAACCGTTTGGCATAGTGATTGTCGGCCGGAGCAATCGCCTGCTCGCTGTCCATGAAGGCCGATGACTTCCCAGCCAGTTCCGCTACCTGCTCCCCAGAAAGGGTGATGGCTTTATAGGCATCAATTCCAGCCTCGGTGGCCATCTGCATATCGGTGTTCTCGCAGCCTGTGAGAAGTGTGGCCAACCCGGCCATCAGCAGGAGAGAAAAAAGGCGTTCGTACCAAACCCGCTGGACAAGGCTGCATGCATCACTGGCAAAGGCGAGCATCATGCACCAGCCTCCGCCGCCTCGGCTGTCCCCGGATTTGCCACGACATGGACGCTCCGTTGCGGAAATGGAATGGTCAGCCCCGCCTTCTCGATTTCCTCTTTGACTCGTTTGTTCAAATCCCAGCAGGTTTGCCAATAGTCTCCAATGGTTGTCCATCCCCTGAGCTGGAGGTTCACGGAACTTTCGGCCAAGGAGACAACCATCGTCTCTGGAGCCGGGTCCTGCAAAAAACGCGGCTCTTCCACCGCTATTCTTTTCAACACATCAAGGCCGGTATCTATAGAATCGGAATAGGCGATGCCGATGACGATATCCATGCGGCGCTTGCCATTACGGGTATAGTTCTTGACGCTGTTCCCCCAGATCACGCTGTTCGGCGAGGAGATGTAAAGGCCGTCGAATGTCTCCAGGATGGTGGTGAAAAGATTGATCTCTCTGACGGACCCCATGACAGAACCGATCTCGACAAAATCACCGGATCGGAATGGTCGCAGAAACAACAACATAACTCCAGCCGCGATATTGCTTAAGGTGTCCTTGAGCGCCAGGCCGACAGCAATGCCGGCAGCACCCAGTAAAGCGATGATGCTCGTCGTGTTCACCCCGAAAATATCAAGAATGAACACGCCGCCAATGATATAGACCACATAGGTAGCCGTAGCGCACAGGATAGGCACCAGAGTGGCATCAAGCTTCTCAAAGCGGTCATTTGCCTTATTAATCGAACGCCTTACACCTTTGGCGACAAGGGTACTGGCAAAAAGAATCGCGACGCACAACAGGGCCTTATAGCCAATACCGATAATGCTTTCCGAATGGGAATTCCAAAACTCAACTATCATTTTCATTTACACTCCTCCTCTTTCCTTTCATACAGCACTGTCCGACGGGCGGGAGCCAGTACTGCTATTGAGCTCCAATCCCCAGAAAAAATGGAGCTGAAGATCCCATCTGAAAATTGACGACCATTCGCCGTAATATCGATATGTTGCCAACAACGTCATGCGCATGATTCTCTCATATCTATTTTGTTCTGAATCCCAAGGCATTCACGTCCCATCCCTGATTTAGTTGCCCTTCAATTTCAACAGCTCATCGTCCAGTCCATAGCGAACCACATCGATCCGGGCGCTGCGCTGGGATACAAAATCACCGGTCATCACGGGGAGCTGGAATGGGAAGAATGCCGGGTTGTTCAGGAGCAGCCCCAATGCGCCCTTGGCCTCCGGGGTGGCCAGGAGTGCGGATTCGAACATCAAGATGGCCAGGTTTGGTTCGGCAATGCTCACCGGAGCGGCTTTCTCATAGCAGCCTTTGGCCTCGGAATCCTTCAGGGCTCCCCAGGCGACAAAGGAGCGGATGACGAACCGGGCATAGCGGCTTACGGTTTGCCGGTCGCCGTACTGTTCCTTCAGGCGGTTGATGATCTGCGTCTGGGTCACCTGATCCTGCAAGGCCAGCAGACGGCCGGTCTGCCGGGCCACATTGAACCAGAACGGATAGACCGCCGAAATCATCCCCCAGTGGATCGCCAGGGCCATTGACGGGGTTTCCCTCAGGAACGCCAGCGAGGCATCCCGGAATGGAATCAACTCGGGGTCAGGAGAGACCCAGATCTTCATCAGATTGTTGACGACAAAGGTCCGGGTCTGATCGCTTCGTTCGCCTTCGGAGCCGTTGCCTTTTCGATCCGCGAGGAACTCATGCAGCTCCTGGCGGATGGTTTTGGCGTCGAGTCCCGCCAGCAGCAGATTGGCTGCTTTCTGCATCCACTCAAAACGAATCGCCTGCTTGATGCCGATGGCTTCGTGTCTTTTGCCCATCACCGTGTCCTCCTTTCAAACTTCACAAGGGGCACGATGACTTCTTCGATGGCTACACCGCCGTGACCTACGATGGCATCTCCCGGATTCACGAATGCGTCGCGGCCACCGGCCACCAGGGGGAAATAATCTGCGGGCAACCCGACCGGCTGCCACTCGTGGGCAAACGGGAGCGCCCCAGCCACCTGAGCGCGGAGTTCCGGCGTTGGATAGACACGAACCCGCTCGCCGCGAGTTTCTGCAATCACGCCTTCAGACGGGCGGCCTTTACCTTCGCATTGGATGTTGCCGTGATCGGCCGTCAGCCAGACCTCATAGCCGTATTCCAGCAGTTGGCCGACCAGCGCAGCCAGAAAACCACCCTGGCACCACTGCTTGATCTGGTTGTGCATCCCGGCCGAGCCGAGTTGCATGCCGTGCATGATCTTGTCCACTTTATCCACGACCAGCCCCACCACCTTGGTCTTCCCGGGGTGGATTGCGGAGTCGAGGACGCCCGCAGCATCGCCGTCGCCGAGGCCGCGTTGGTAAGCGACATCCAACCGGGACAGACCATGGCCTTCCCAGAACTGCTTCCAGAGTTTCTCTTCGCTGTTGGTCGAGTTGATGGATGACGGGAAATAGAGCGGTGGCTTGCCCGAGAAGATCGATTGCCGCGATACCGAGGTCAGCGTCGGAATCCAGGCGAAGGTCGCGGATTCGCGCATGACCAGATTGGCATCTTGCTTTTGCAGAAGCTGGCGAATGGTCACCCACTGGTCCAAGGCCAGGCCATCGACCACGATCAGCGCGGCACGGCTGCTACCGGAGTCCTCGATATCCCGAGCCAGGCGGCGCGGCACATGGTGGAGCATGGCAGGATTGGTCGGCGGCAAGTTAATCAGACTGGAGTAGTGGTCCGTCAGCCAACCGGCGAAGGTCGTGTTCAGTGCATCGCCGATTTCCCTGAGCCGGGTCTGATACTCGGTGCTGTTGCCGCAGTGAACCAGCGAAGAGAGTTCGGCCCATTTCAATGCAAAAGCGGTCCAATCAGAGTAACGCGCTTCCGCAGTGGGCAGTTCCTTTTCGACAAGGTCAAACAGGTGGGAAATCCGAAGTGCGTCATTGTCCACGCCGGACGTGGCGATGCCGCTTCGAACCCAGGACCCGGCATCCACTTCAATGCCTTTGGCCTCGACGGGGGTGAGTTTCCCCTCCAGGAACAGGTTGTCGATGTAGACCTTAATGTCCTGATGGTCGAACGGCAGGCGGTCAGGGCCGGGATACTTAAGGCCGTATTCCGGTGAATCTTCCCGCACCTGATTGGCGCTACCCAGCCGGGAAAGAAAGAGCGGCCAGCGTTCCTGCAAAAAGGCGAAGAAGGCCTCATCGTCCGGAACGATCTCGGAAAGCGGCCAGGCTTTGAACCCATCATGGCCTTTGAGAACCTGGATGAGCCGCTCGGCCAGCATCAGTGGAATCTGGAGCTTTCCGTAGTGCAGGCGGAGCAAGGCGCGAAGCAGCTCCACCTCGTTGGCGATCAGTTCCGCCGCAATGCCGAACACATGACGGAGAATGAAATCCTTGGTGGCGTTGTCGCCCATGCGATCCGGCGGCGACTTGCGCTGGGCCTCGAATAGCGCGTCCAACAGGCTCCGGTCGAGCTTCTCGATGACCGGATAGCTCAGATTGGGAAAGAGATCCCCCAAGTTGAATGACAGTTTCCGGCCCGCCTGGAGCAGATCGTATGGCAGGGATTCCAGCTCCGCATTCTGCAAGCGGAGGACCACCACCAGATCGGTGTGCTCACCCCGGTCCCAGATCGAACGGTACTTGGACTCATAGGCGTATCTGAATTCGACCGGGTCACTGAACTCTATCAGGTCGAAGCCGCGCCCGCGAAGTTCCAAGGCCAGCTTTTCCTCGGTCAGCAGGCAATCCGGGTCCGCGACCAAGGTCAGCTTGCTGACGTTCGGTACAAAATCGTTCAGGATGGCGTCTCGCCAACTACTCATTGAGCGCCTCCCTTGATGATCCGCAGCATCAACAACGGCCGGATTTCCGGCACGATCTGCCTCGCCGATTGCAGTTCATGCCTCCACTCGGATTCGTCCGCATCGCAACGAGAGAACCTGAATTGCCGTACCTCTGGCAATCCAACCCGCTCTATGGCCTTGCGGCGCGAGGCAAAGGAAACGATGCCACGTTCCTCCTCGCGAGCCACAGCGGCGAGATGCGCCTGCTGTAATGCATCGAATAGCTCCTGTCCGGCCTGTTCGGCAGCAATCTGCAAACGCTCATGGGCGGTGATAGAGTCATCCTGCCCGAGGGTGGCTTGCACCTCGGCTTCCGCTGTCTGCAGCGCATCCCAGATATGCCGGGCCGTGGGCAGAAACAGTTTGCCTTCCTCGCTCAAAAACACGCTGACATAGCCACGCCGCACCATGGGGATGCGCAGGAGTTGTGTCTTCTGGTGCATTCCGGCCTGAAGGCGGATCTCAAAGAGCCCCCAGAGTCCGGAGATGCTGGCTGGCAGCCCGCTTACGGTTACGCACGGCAATGGCTGACCTGCCGCGACCTGGGGCAGGTTCAGGGCAAGACCACGGACACGGCTGTTTTCGAGATTGAGCAGGGTTGCGTCGGTTAGACGATCCGCTTCCCGAGCGCTGAATACGGCTTTGCGGTGTTCCTGGCCATCCGGCCAATTCAGATCCCACCATGAGCGCTTGCGACTGGCTGCGCCGCCGTGTGAATTGAGGTAGCCCACCGTCATCCGTTCCACCCAGTGGGGCAGCGGATGCGAGCGCAGACGCTCAGCGGTTTGCACATCCGGCTCTTCGGATATGCCGTAGATGGCGGAGGACTCGCGCACCTGCTGAATCTCATCCCGAATCCTGGCCACCGTGTGATCGACGGAGGTTTCGATGCCGTCAGGATTAAGGATGGCCGAGGCGAACACATCCTCGAACAACTCACCGGCCTGGGCCGAGTCGAGCACGTCGCCGGTCTTGTCGATGCCGAACTCGTCGAAGATCACCGAGAGCTTCTGCTCCAGAACTTCGCGGACCCGGAACTCGACTGAATCCTCAAATACGAAATTGATCGCCTGTACGGTTTTGGGCTGGCCGATACGGTCCACGCGGCCGATACGCTGCTCCAGCCGCATGGGATTCCAGGGGATGTCGTAGTTGATGATGACATGGGCGAACTGCAGGTTCAGACCCTCACCGCCCGCATCGGTGGAGACCAATACGCGGTGCGATTTGCGGAAGGCATCCTGGGCTGCCCCACGTTCCTCCATGGCCATGGAGCCGTTCAGGGTGACCACCGAGATTCCCCGGGCTTCCAGAAACTCCTTCAGCATCTGCTGGGTCGACACGAACTCGGTGAAGATCAGCACCTTCATATCCGGTTCGTTTTCCTCGGCTTGCAGCTTGTAGATCCACTCGATCAGAGCCTCGGCCTTGGCATCCGGTCCAGCCTGTTCACAACGGACCGCCGCGTCGAGCAGGGTCTCAACATGGCTTCCTTCGCTCTGCAGAGCCGACACGTGGGATTTCAGCAGCTCATCGAGCAGCTCCTGGCCGTCCATGTCATATAGCTCGGCTATTTCATCGTCTGGGCTTTCCAATCCGTCCGCGCCGTTTTCCAGTTCCGCCAGGCGCAGGCTGGCTTGTTGCTCACCATCCTTGAGTGCCGCAAGCCGACGCTCCAGCGTGGTGCGAATCGCCCGGGTGCTGGAGACCACCAGGCGCTGCATTAGGATCATCAGAAAACCAATGTGGCGCTTCTTCTCGCGCAGGGCCTGGTTGTAGCCCTCGCGCACATAGTCGGTCACCGCCTCGTAGAGAAGCTGCTGCAGTTGGTGACGGCTCTCCCAGGCCACCGGGGCCATCTGCGTCCGCCGGGGTTTGAAGAGCGGCTTGCCGTCGGCATCGATGGCCTTGCGCTTCTCGGTACGGATGACATACGGAGCCACCCGGTCGCGGGAGACGCTGTCCATATCCGGAAAGGCATCGTCATCCAGCAGGTTCATCAGCCGATGGAAGGCATCGGTCTTCCCCTGGTGGGGTGTAGCCGAAAGGAGCAGCACATAGGGCGCGGCTTCCGCCAGCCCCTTGCCGAGCTTGTAGCGGGCGACCTGGTCGGTACTGCCGCCCAGCCGATGCGCTTCGTCCACGATCACCAGATCCCAACCGGCGGTAATCAGATCCTCGAACCGGCTGCGGTTGTATTCGGCGACGCGCTCGGCGGTCCAGCCGCGCCGCTTGTCCATGGGTTTGACCGAATCCAGGGAGACGATGACCTGATCAAACATCGACCAGGCTGAGCTCCGGTGATCCGCCCCTGGAGCCAGGCGTTGCAATGTGCCGATGTCGTCGCCCAGCACGAGCTGGAACTGCTCGTTGAAGTGGGTCTGCATTTCCGCCACCCACTGGGTAGCGATTCCCTTCGGCGAGACGACCAATGTCCGACGCACCAGTCCGCGCAGTTTGAGCTCGCGCATGACCAGCCCGGCCTCGATAGTCTTGCCGAGACCCACCTCGTCGGCCAGCAGGTAGCGCACGCGGTCACCGGAGATGGCCCGAGACAAGGCGTGGATCTGGTGCGGCAGCGGAATGACGTTGGACTCCATGGGAGCCAGCAGCACATGGCCCTCGGTGGCGCTGGTGGAACCTTCGAGCACCTCGGCTACCTTGGCTGCGGCGGCCACATAGGCAATGCGTCCAGCCTCGATCTCCGGCTGCAAGTCGGCACTCAGCGGCCGCAATGCGGAGCGGGGCACGCGCACCACCGCGTCCTGGTTCGGCAACCAGACACGGCAAACCGTTTGCCCCCACAAGGTCTGTTCTTCGATGACCTTGCAGGCGCTGTTATGAACGGTGCTGTATTGCCATATGGAGCTATTCATTCTCAACAAGCTCCTCAGGTTCGATTTCAGGCAGGATTAACGAAGAAAGTACTGGAAGGTGGACCCCATGCTGAGTACGGATCAAGTCAATTTGACCGACAAAGGTTCGGAATGCCGACCCTTTGTCATCAAACCAGACAACATTTTGGTCGCCGTCAATAATCCCCTTTATGGCCACTTCAAATTCGGAGGGGAGCATGGAAGGATTGGAAGAAATTAGACTATTTGCCGCATCAAATAACTGAACTAGGTCATCAGGGAAATCTTCCGAGCACTCTTCGAAAAACCGCTCCGATTTTTTGAGTAGATGAACCTTTAAGATGTCCGACCAATCAGAGCACATCAAGAAGAGGTCGCTTACATTTTCCTCCCGCCAATCGCTCTCGATGAGTTCATCAACGAATCGCGTGATCTCCTCGGATTCTTGCATGAAGAGATCACCAGATACCAACCATGCAACACCCTTGAAAATCTGTTGCCGATGTTGATCATCCTTCATTGCCTCTGTGATAAGAGACAATATTTCTGACCTCCTACGGAAGATTAAAACCGGATGCTGAGAGAGGTGTTCAGCTATAAGCGAAAAGCGTTCTTTAAAAAGATCTTGGTCTTCAACCTCAAAATCGCATAAGGCGCAAAGGTTTCCATAGGAATCAAATTCGAATGAATCGATTCTCCCCGTTTTGAGCGCGTCTCTTAGATGTGCTTTCGCCTGACTTCTGGAATGGCCATCCCAAAGATTATCCCTTTCATCAATTCCAACGAAAACTGAAAACAGAGTCCTGTCAATTGATTCTATTGGCTGGAATTTTTGGGATATTTTCAGCGCAAGTTCATCTGATGAGCAGTTGATTAATTCTTTGAAAAAGCGAAACGCATTCTGTTTCCACTGAAGGCTTACGCCACTTCGCACATGGTCGGCAGAACAAGCTGCGAACTGTGGCCGAATTCGTTCCGGCACCTTTCCAAAGTAATAACGGCATGCTTCCTGGACGCGATTTTTGTCGGTAAACAGATGCCTATCATCGAGTTTTGATTGAACGAACTGCCTAACAAATGACATGCCCCTATATCCGTCTCGGCACAAGACGGTTTGAGAACAGATATGAAAGATGTTGCGCACCGCTTCCGCAGAGGGAATTACTCCTGTTGGATGCGCACATTTAGACCGAGTGTCTCGAGCAAAACGTAGGCACTTTTCTTCGTAATCATCAAACAGCTCGCATTTCTTTGCCTGTACAATAAGGTTTTCCTCATAGCACGCTTGCCCCACAACACTTCGAAGGTCATTTCGGGCTTGTTGAGCTACGCCGTCTCCTTCATTTGCCAGATCATCGATTCTACGATAAAGGCAGTCCGCCGTTACGCACCAAGCCAAAATCACCGCAGCCCGGTGAGACCCAATCTGATAACACCGAATTGCCTCATTGAACATGGCGCGATCATCTTGGCTAACAATCTGGTCGCACACATGATCCAGATCCAGGAATTTGCGATCCTCCGTAATCATGAAATCTCGCCGCCACTTCGAGTGATTGCCTGGTCATACCACATGAGCAGCTTCGGATCTTCTTCAAGAACATTCGACGGAATCTTTTCCGCCACCTCAATGATGGCTTTGTATGCTTCAGGCGTTCGTAGCTGCCATAAGCTCTTAAAACCTGCCCGGACAGCCTCCAACCGGAAGACCTTAAGCTTTTTCTTGACTTGTTTGTACTCTTCAAATTCTTTTAGCAGGGCCTTCTCACGAAGCTTCTCCAAGTCGCCTGCCTTATTAGGGTCAGGCACATACCAGCGATCCCGCGCCTTCATTACTAAAGCCGGATCATCTTTTGGGCGATTCCTTAACTCGGGCCAGTTGGTTGATAAGTAACTGTGAATCTGACTTGGAACCTCGCCGCGACCATCGAATCGCAAAAAGTTTTGTTCCAACAAAGTTGAAAGCTCGAGGGCTTTCTCGTTTTTGCTCCAACCTCCGATTTCTTTGAGAAATTGAGGATGAAGATCTTGGAAGGTCTGCGGCTTTTCACGCAACAGGCTTCTCAGCCACTCGATTGCCGAGGATTCATCAAAGACAAAAAGGGAGCGCTGGACCAAACGTTCAACAGTAAGACGTTTCTTGTCATACTCGGCAGCTTGCTCAGGCAGGAAAAACATGCCATCTCGTTCTGCGAATCTCTGTCTCAGTCCAAGCTGGAATTCCTGGCTGGAGATAGGAACTGGGTAGCCTTTGCGAACGTAATAGGCCACCATCTGATCAAACAGGATACGGGGGTCGCGCTCAGGAATAATGATCAGCTCTCCTGCTTGCTTCTTAATGACTGGAAGATATTTTAGATGCGTTCTAACAAAATCCCAAACTCCGTCTTCTGTGTTAGCCTCAGAAGAAAATCTCTCCTCGAAGCCACCATTAGGTTTGTATGCCGAGATGACCAAATCTTGTTTTACTGCAGTTGGTGTAGTTACCGCTTTGAAACTTCCCTTTTTCTTGTCCAAGGCAGACACATTGGCGACAAGAAAACCCGCCTCGAGCAGGGCTGTTTGTATGCTATTCCAAACACTAGCTTTCGTGTTAGAGAATTCTATGGTCATCCATCTTCCTGGCTTTAAGGCACGATATGCCTCAGAAAAACATTTCTGCATCAGAAGTCGATAATCATCTAGGCCCTTTCCTTGAGCATCATTTTCGATCGCTTCTTCTTTATTATTTGTTAATATGCGCAACCAAGTTTCCCAGAGAAATGCCAACTCTGAATAATAAAGATTTGCACCAAACGGGGGGTCAATAAATATGTAACTTAGGCTGTTATCAGGGATTGATGGTAGCCACGAGCTTGATTGTGTAGACCCGACAAAACTCCCATAAGTCGCGGGATGAGAAATTCCTCGTCTTTGTTTTAGAGCGTCTTTAATTTGTTTTATAATATTCAGCTCTTTTACGAGTGATGGAACGTAAAGCGTTCCGGACAGTGGCCCACCTCCTGCCCCCCAGACACCGCTCTGGTATGTAAATCTATAAAGCTTGGTTATTTGAAAGGAAACCTTCGTAATCAAGAGGTTAAACTTTGCAGACGGAGACAAAGACTTCAACTTTGCCAGCGCGTAAAGATTCCTCTTAGAGTAAAAATGATGAATGTGTGTTAAACCAGCAGGATCGTTTCGTCTTGTTTCTTTTCCAAAAATCATTCTTTCTGATGGAAACCAATATGGGACCTTGAGGTCCTCTAGTTTTTTAAGTGTATCTATATCATACTGATCCGGGACTTTTTCATGACGTGAAGATCCAACCGAATAATTGATCAACACAGGTACCTGCTTTGCCTGCTTCTGTGTCTGATTTATAATGGGATCGAAAAATGTTATCCAAGCCCTATCAAGGCTTCTTTTGGTAAGACTTGAACTGCAATGAGGACAGGAAAACTCGTCCCTTACCTTTCCAGCTTCTTTATCTACAGCAGCATTCCAAAAAACAACCTCTCCTGAGCACTCTTGGCACACAAAAACGTCTGACCAAACTGTATAGTTAATAGTTCCAAGACGCCCATCTGAATGTTTGGTTGTGTACATCCATGAGCATTCATTTTCAATTTCTTTGAGGATGCGATTCGCCGTCTTTTCAAACGAACTTATATTTATGGGCGTATTATAATTATATGTAACAAAAGTTCCGGCCGGGGATAAATCATTTAAAACAACTCTCCTAATGCCAATCTGAGAAAATGGAACCCACGTTTTTATTCCAGTTTCATCAATCTCCTCGCGTAGAATTGAACCATCTTGCTTAACTTGGTACCCAAGGGAAATAACGGCATCACGGTCACCACACATTTGAGCGGCGACTCCTGTCATACCGGTTCCGCAAAAGCCATCAAATACGATATCTCCAGGTTTTGTATAATGGAGGATGTAACGCATTATTGCTTTGTGTGGAACCTTTGTTGGATATGGATGGTATTTGTATATTGGATCGTATTTTCCTTCGCTAACATCCGCTGCAAATGGTTCACGATGATAACTGTAGTTATCTGGTTTTTTAGGCTTTAAAGCCTCCCACTCAGCAATAAAATGCCCAATCCAAGGGTTCGGGCAGGCGGTGTAATAAGGCGGGTCGCTCAGATTCAGGATATCCTCGTCGCTGCCGTTGGGAAATCCTTCGATCTTGCGGAATTCCGGGTCTTGGAGTTTTTTGCGCAACTCCTCTATAAAGTGGGCGCGGCGAGCCTCATCATTTTCGAACTCACGTCCAAGACACTTTACGGGTCCGCTTTTCTTTTCCTCGCTATCGAGGTCAAACAGCATGTTGTCGCTCATATTTAAATCCTTTGGTTATCGTCATTCTGAGTCTGGCCCTGAGTTCTCATAAGCTCGGACAAACGTAATCCGGCTTCGGTCAGGACATAAGCCTGCTTGGGATGATTTGGCAATTCAGGATGAGTCTGCTGAATCAAACCTCCAGCCAACAGTGGCTCCAGCACCGTGCTTCTAAAAAATGTCCGATGACTCAAGCCCAATTCGCCCATCAGATCGCCAGCGGATCGAGGTATCTCGCACAACCGAATGACCGCCCGATGGTGTTCTGAAAGCTCCAATCTCGGCGGGGGCGTATCAGGAATAGAAACTTGAGGTTGGTCAGTCGACGGAGTGACTAACCTCCCGCCTACTTGGTCACTAGGTTGGTCACTCGGAAATCTGGATAGAAGATGCTCAGCCAGTCCATAAAAGCTCTCAGGTTCAATTTCCTTTATAAGCGCTTGATTTAACAAATATTGTAGCTTTACCAGCGACTGTGCCGTGGATTGTGCCAGAACCGCCTTGGCATCCGCCACACTGATCTCTTTCTCCCGGCAGATGTACGCGAATAGCCTGGCTGCATCAGGGTCCAGATGGACGCCAAGTTGAGCTTGGAACATAATCTGCTCTTCGGAGAGGAGAAGTTCTTTGGGCAATACAAGTTCGAACGTCTTAGTGGCTTTGTCATTGTGAATGACTGGGGGCACGTTCCCCAACTGCTGCCAGTTGGTGAACACATCCCGCAGGCCCCAACCCGCATTCTCGCTCAAGCCAATCCGCCGGAAGGCCGTAACAATTCGCGGATTACGAACCTCTTTTTCCCCTGGCTCTAAAAGGTCGGCAAAGGAGGCAAAGGCATCACCAGGGTTCCAGAAGATGGTTCGGTCTGTGAAGTGTCGTATTTCAGGTTTTCGACTGTGATCCGCGTAGTCCTGATGGATGAGCACATTGATGACAGATTCTCGGAAGGCGATATAGTCTGGTGGCATATCCGTGCGCTGCATTGTGGTCGGATCAACATGAAACGGGGTCGTCGCCACCTTTTGGTACCAATCAAGCAGAGACTGCCAGGAGCGGATAAGATTGAAGTCGAGCACAATCCTATCGGCCCACCTTGATCCGGGTGTGTATTCTCCAAAAACAGTTCCGAACCGCTGACAGTCGGCAACCGGCCGGGGCATGATATCTCGGAACGATCCATCGCGGCCGAACAAAAGAATGGAGGCACGCGATGCTTTCCAGCCCTGCTGAGTTTCTCTGATCAAGCCAAGCTCAAAAAGAAATTCGATGTCATTCTTATCGGCGTAAGATCGATTTCCGGGCTTTCGCTCATAAACGTTGCGATACCAAGATATCGTGGAAGGGTCGAAACAGGACTGCAGGTCAAATTCAATGATCTGTCCATCGTATCGATCCGCAGAAGCATCGTTAATCAGCCGCTGAATTTCCTCTTGGCTACAGCGAACATCGGCACCGCCCTTGCGGATGAAAGCCTTTCGAATGTCTTTATTGAGGAAAACAGGTTTTTCGGCTCGTGTGGCCTCTGGCACATAAAAAACGAGAAGGTCATTCCCGTCTATGTTGTGGAGATGTTCCTCAACATTGATTATCAGGCTGATTTTCTCTTTCTGCCGTAAGGTTGACACAAATTCGTTCTGCACCTTGTCGACATCGAGGACACCGACCACTTCAAACCGGGCGCCATCTTTCTTGACGCCGAATACCAAGTGACCGCCAGCGGTGTTGGCAAATGCCGACACGGTTTCATAAGCGTTTTTGGGGACGGCCTGGCGAGCTTCCTTGAACTCGACATCCGTCCACTCATGCGCACTCAGCAACTGTATGAGCTCATCTTGGGTCATCTTGTCCTCATTCCATGACGATCCGCACCTTGGCCGGGTCCTTGCCCTTGGTGAGCTGATCGATGTACTCCTCAAAGCGTTTCTTCATCTCCGCCGGGGTGGCCGGGCCGTCGGTAACCTGCAGAGCCTGTTGCAGCTCCTGCGCCTTGACGGTGACCTTGACCAGGCCGGAGAGCACTTCCTTCAATGCATGGACAAAGTTGCTGTCCAGCGGCACCGGCAGTTCCTTCGATTTGATGAAGGCCTCCAAGGGCTCGCGGTCGTCGATCTTCAGCAGGTCCATGTTGGCCTGGGTGATCGGGTCCTCCAGGTTGCTGAGGATGGTCGAGGTCCAGGCCGTCACCATGGCGTCGAGCTGGGCGTCCATCTGGTCGATCATCTGCGAGCCTGCCGCCGTGCCGGTTTCCACCGAAGGCCGGAACCCGCAATGCGGGCAAATGGGCGAGGCGTCGAGGTTTTGCTCGGTCAGGGCGAAGCAGCTTTTCAGTCCGGCCAGGCGGTTCTGGTAATCGGTGAGCTGCTGCCGGGGCATCAGGTCGATACCGGCCAGCTTGAGCAGGGTTTGCAGCCGCTGGTCGTTGAGCAGTCCCGCCTTGCGCTTGTCGTCGTTCACGCCCAGCCGGGCCTTGGTGTGCAGGCCGATGTAGGCGACGGTGTAATCCTTCTTCAGCTTTTGCAGCTTGGCCCCGATGCTTTGGGACTGGCTGGCCAGCTCTGTCAGGTCGGCCTGCTTGAGGGCATCCAGCACGTCCTGCCGGGTGGTCTTCATGCGATCCACCCAGTCATGGTCGGCGGGCAGCACCGCCTCGGCGGTGGAGAGCCAGGACGCCGTCGGGCTGTGGTCCATGATGAACTCGCGCAGGGCGTCCAGCTCATCCAGCGCCTTCACGGCCTTTTCGTGGGCCAGCACTTCGGGAGCGCTATAGCGGAAGTTTTTCAGCTTGCCCGGCGAGGAGTAGGCCTGGAGCGATTCAAAGAAGCCCTTGGCCTCGTCCAGTCCGCTGGCCTGGCTGGCCAGGTCGGTGCCCGCGAGCAGATCCAGGCCCCAGAAGGAGAGCCCTTCGCGCAGGGTCTGCTGGGTCATGACGATGCGCTTGACGATCTTACCCACCGCCTGTTGCAGGTTCTGCACCGGTTCGTCCTTGCCCTGGGTGACGAGCTGGGCCATGCCCGGCGTCATGCCGAGCAGTTCGAACAACGCTTTGAGCGCGGGCAGGTTCCATTCCTTTGGCTGCTCCAGGTGCTTGAAGCGGACCAGTTCGTCCATGCCGGTCGCGGCCAGTTGCTGCAGGCCGGTGGCGTCGAATTTCTTGCCCGGGATGGCGAGCACGATGTCACCGGAGTAGACCAGCGAAGCCAGGATGACCGCCACCCATTCCGGCTCAAGCCGACCACCGCCGGGGTTCATGTATTCCAGCCCGTGGTCATCCTGGATGATCTCGCTGCGGTTGACCACCTGGCCGTGCCCCTTGGCCTTGACGGCATCGAGGATGAACTTGGTGTACTTCGACTTGTAGGGGTCGATCTTCTCGCCGTCGAGCAGTTCCAGGGCGTCCAGCACGGCGGGGGCCTGCTTGGTGCGGTTCTGCCCGGCGATGGCCCGCAGGGTGTCCTGCGCGGCCTGGGCGCGGTTGTTGCCGGTGATCAGGACCGAGAAGAACGGATAGTCCGGGGCCTGGTTCTCGAAGTTCGGTGCCAGGCAGACACCGGCAATAGTGTTCACCAAGTCACGGAAGTTGATGGTCTCGTGGGGCGACAGGCCGGACAGGTCGCGGATGGATTTGCCCTTGGCCCATTCGGTCATGGATTTGGCGCGGCCCTGATAGGTGACCTCGAAGGCATCGCTCATGTGCTTTTGCAGCCACTGGACCAGCTTCTTCAGGAAACCGTTGGCCTTCGATTCATAGGTGGCCTTGGCGTGTCCCGATGAGGTGGCTGCAAGATCCAGTGCCGCCGCGTAGCTCTTCAGCGCAGTCTGGAACTCCTCGTCAGTGACTTTCAGGCGGAAGAAGACCTCATCGTTGACCTTGTCGTCCTTGAAGCGCGGCGGATCGTTGGGCTGAATGAAGTAGAGGTAAAAGTCCCGCTGCGGCACGGCGGTGGAGCGCTCGTTCGGTGCCCCGAAAAAGAGGTAGCCGGAGCGGGCTGCCTTGTGCTCCTGCCAGACCAGTTCGTGCTGCCAGATCTTGTAGCCGGTGACATAGGTGGCGTCTTGGCACTCCATGACCCGCTTGAGCGCCTCGTAATAGAAGCGGTCGAGCTGAGCCTGGCCCAGGCTTTCGGCCCGCTTGTCGATCAGGGCGTCGAAGTCGTCGGTCTTTTTGAGATCGAGATAGAACTGGCGGTTGTCGGCATTGAAGGAGATGAACTGGCCGCTGACCGTTTTGTGGATCTCACGCAGGACCGTTTCCACATGGGTCTGCAGATCCTTGTCGGGCTCGTCGCTGCCCAGCTCGGCGATCAGCGGATCGAACAGGCAGAGGCGATCGCGCAGCTCCTCGGCGGACGCGCCCATTGGGGCATAGATGTCGCCGGTGGTGAGGCGGTGGACGGACAGCGCATGGATCAGGCGCAGCGCCATCGGCTTGTATTGTTTCCGGGTGATGGCGTTCTCGATGCGGGATTCCAGCACCTGGCTACAATCGATGACCGCCCGAATCTCGGGAATGGCACGGAAAGAAGCGTTCTGTTTGAGCGTGTTCCAGTAGCTGTCGAAGGCGATCAGGCCTGGCTCGTCCTGCGGCACGTCCTTGCCGAGAATGCCTTTCATGCCCATGGACAGGGTCTTGAGCACCTCGCGCTTTTCCACCACGGTGACCCGTTCGAAGGTGTCGATGTAATCGGGATGCACCGGAAAGAGCCGGACGAACTCGTCCATGCGCTCGTTGAGCCCGCCGTAGTATTTGGCGAAAGGCATCAGGTAGTCGCGGATCTTGGCCTGTTGCTCGGTGGTCTTTTTGAGCAGACGCTCGGCCACAACGAATTTGACGTCGCTGCGGGCAATGAGGATCTGCTCGAAGCGGTCCTTCACCCGGCGGATGCTGTCGGCAACAAAAGCGAAGCGCGGGCTGTCGAAAATGGCTTCCTGGACACCGGCCATGAAGCGGAAGCGCAGGTCCTTGCAGACTTCGCCGACCTCGCGGAGGAAGTTGAGGTCGAGGATCAGCTCCTGGTCCTTGCGGGTGCGCAGGTAGTCGAGCAGCTCGTCGACCACCAGCAGCAGGCCGTGTTCGGGGAAGACCTCGCCGAACTTGGCCATCATGTCTTCAAAGGCCCGCTTGTGGCTGGTAATGGTCCCGGCTTCGGGGAACACATACTCCACGCCGAGTTTTTCGAGGTGCTCTTCCAGTTCGGCCACCAGGATGTCGCGCAGGGACATGGTGGTGGCACCGATCTCGGTACGGATGACCTTGAACCGACCGGCGATCTGAGAGGCTGCGTCGCGGACACCATCGTTCTTCAGCCCTTCCAGCAGGGAGGCATCTGCGGCAAGGCTGGAGACCACCGACATCAAGTGCGACTTACCGGTGCCGTAGTTACCGACGACCAGCAGGCCCTTGTTGTCGACCGGCTGGTCGAACTGCATCTGAGGAATGACAAGCTGGGTGAGCCGTTCGGCCATTTCCTCGGAAATGACATAGGTGTTCACGAGGGTGTGTGCGGCGCTCGATTTGTCCGCGTCACGCAACTGAACGACCGACTCAATCGGGTCGAATTGGATAAGGTCTCCGTATTTCATGCTTGTCCTGCCTCTCTATTGTTTTTTGCCGAATCGACAGTGGCCGTGCCATCCATGCCCACAATCAGCGCATCGACCGAGTCATAGCTGCGGTACTCGGGATGGCCGGTTTCGGCGTACAAAAGCCTCCCGGAATTCATGATTCCGTTCCACGAAGCCACCACGGCCCGGTTTCTTGAAATGCCCTGCAGCAGGCGCAAGGGGTCCTGCTGGAGATCCTTGTCGAAAAGGATCTCGAGATTATCCAGCACCACGGGTGCTTGAGCCTGGTCCGCGATCTGATCGAGGATGCCCGGCAACCGAAGCGACCGCTGCTTTGCCGTCAGTTCAAGCAGTTCGCCTGAAAGCGCCAGATTGACGTTGACGACAGATGAGCCGAATTCCTCGGCAATATCCCGAAGAACGCCGGTCTTGCCGGAACCGGTCTCACCCACCAGCAACACCAGACGGTGATACAAGCCTTCGGCTGCCTGGAGGGATCGTTTTATCTTGTCGTGAATCGGCTCGGCCATGGTCGCTCCTTATTGCTCGGTGTCCGGCTTATCGGATTTGTCAGCCGCACCGCCGGAGCGGACCCATTCGTCCACTTCGTCTTGTTTGAACATCCAGCGACGGCCGACGCGATGACCGGGCATAGCCCGTTGTTCGATCCACTTGTAGACCGTCTCGTTGCTTACATTCAGGTATTTGCAAATGTCATCGACCGTCAGCCATCTCTCATCCATAGCCTTCGTCCTTCGTTCATCATGTTTTCGGTAAAAGCCCGAAGGTCTCCGGGAAACCCGAAATCCGGACACAGTGCCGCAAATTAAGCTCCATAAACTACATTGATGGATTGCCAAAATCAAGCGTTTTGTGCCGAATAGAGACGACTTTTCCAAAAAACGGCCTGATTGTCGTTGGTGATACGTTCGCCGTTCTGAGGCGCATGCATGGTGTAAGTCCATACAGCACAGGCGATTGAGCCCCTGGCTGCAGGCACCATCACCCGCTGGTACATGCTCTGGCCGCCGGGCCGGAAGCCTTCCAGCAGGTCGATAGGCGGCAGGTTGCGTTGCGGGTCGGTGAAGGTCACCAGTTCCCCATGGATCAGATCCCAATCGCCGGTCGGTCGGCCGAAGCGTGGTGTGCCGATATCCTCCTGCCTGCGGGCGTCGGCCAGTGGATCGGCGGTGCCCTGAGACAGGATCAGCCCTTCCGGCACCTCGAGGGCCGGGAACCCGGCGTGGAGATGGTAGAGCCTGCCCCAGACCACGGCTGGTTCGATGCTGCGGGCCTGGGCGCAGAAGCGTTGATGGTTCCAGTAGCCCCGTTTCAGGGTGCCGTAGACGAAGAGTCGGAGGATGGTCTCGGGACTGTCTTCCGGGTTTGTGTTCAGCTTCGCGGTGTCTCCAATGTTCATGCATTCACTCCTTCGGGCAGTATCCCTTTGCGCTCCTGGGGTATGAAGCGGAATTCGCTGTTTTCGATGGCCCGCACATCCTCGTGGCGGATGGTGAGCATGGTCATGGGCGGCACCTCCAGCTCGCGCCAGCCCTTCTCTTTGTCCACGGCAAAGTCGATAAAGGCGTCGTCCGAGGCGTAGAGCACCACCCGGTGCTGACGGTGGATGCGCAGGCAGAGCGGCTTGTTGCCCTTAAGCACGGTGATGGTGCCGGGGTCGAGCCGCGAGACCAGCACGGCGCTCATCTGGCCGCGACAGAGGGCAAGCGCCTTCTTCAAGCCTTCCCGGTCGATGGGGCCTTCTGGCGCGAAGCGGTCGGCCAGACGGAAGATCAGCTCGCTATCCACCTCGGCGTAGCGCGGCAGCCCCAGACGGCGGAACAGATAATCGGCGTTGTAGATGGTGCCGTTGTGAGTGCCGATGACGATCCCGGCCCGGATGGGATGGTTGTTGCGGTTGTTGAACTCGTTGCCCCGGGTGCGCCAGCGGGTATGCCCCATGAGGATGGTGGTCTCGTTGTCGACCTGCCCGAGCAGCTCCTGGAACGGCTTCTCGTAGACCAGTTCGTGCGCCCGCATCGGCCGCTTGAAGATGCGGTGGCTGCCGTCGGTCTTGAGCCAGGCCAGACCGGAGGCGTGCGGGCCGCGCTCCTCGCTGTGCAGCAGCATGCGGATGAAGACCTCGCACAGGTAATCCCGCTCGTTCGGCCGTCTGCGCTTGCGACCGAAGATGATGCCTACTTGTCCGCACATGGAGCCGTGTCCTCCTTGCCGCCGAAGTTCTTGCCGAGCGGTCTCGTCCCCTCAAGGACGAAGGCCGCGTATTCCCGCCGGTGGTCCGCCAGCCACTCGGCCACCTCCGGGTAGCCCATCTCGGCGGTCAGCCGGGTCACCTCCGGGTGGTCGAGCATGTTGGTGCGCCCGGATAGCCGCACCGTCTCCAAGGCTTCGAGGAATCGTTCCGGCCAGGGATCGCTGGCCTTGTCGTCGGGCAGAAACTCGATCAGGCCGTGCCGCGCCAGACGAGTGAGAAACTCGGCGGCCGCAGAGGCGGCGTCCTCCGGCAAAGGCTGGGTCGGCCCGCCTTCGATGCCGGAGAGCACCTCGGTCATGTAGTCCCGGGGCGCTCGGCTGGCGGTAAACGGCGTCTGGCCGCGCATCAGCTCGACAACTTCGAGGCAGTCGGCGGCCTGCAGCATTTCCCCGCTGCCGGGGATCGGTTCGCCGTCCAGCGTGGTGGAGCGGATCAGAATCTTCATGGGGCACCTCCTTAAACAGTGAGGCCGGGAACTTGCCCGGCCTCGTTGGTGAGAGTGGTGGTTGTTTCGCCCGGAAGGACCTCCTCCGGTTTGGGGCGTCCGTTCTTGAAGGCTGCATCGCCGGGCATGTTGGCCATCAGATGTTTGCGGGCGGTCTTGAACTCGTCGCCGATCAGGCCGAGGTGGAGCAGGAAGACCCGGAAGTCGTACTTGGCGCTTTGTGGGTCGAAGTCCCGCTTGCGGCTGGAGGCGGCCCGGCCGTTGAGCGCCTTGGCGGCGACCGCGAGGCAGAATTGCAGGTATGCCTTGATCCGCCCCGCGTGGAGGGTCGCCTCGAACCAGCGGAACTCCACCGTGCCCCGGTACCAGACGTTGTGCAGGTTGAC
>Ga0180017_100183_pt1 | contig 25891 bp, 25 predicted proteins | sample KR46_S_MetaG_FD_129674 | JGI IMG/M metagenome (GOLD analysis project Ga0180017, IMG submission 129674) | Groundwater microbial communities from the Olkiluoto Island deep subsurface site, Finland - KR46_S_MetaG | ecosystem: Environmental > Aquatic > Deep subsurface > Groundwater | place: Finland...
GTGCGCCGTGGCAATGGTGATGCCGCGTTCTTTTTCCTCGGGAGCCTTGTCGATCTCGTCAAACGCCACAAAGGTTCCGCCGCCTTTGAGACTCGCGATCTTGGTGATCGCGGCGGTCAACGTCGTCTTGCCGTGGTCGATATGACCAATCGTACCAATATTGACGTGCGGCTTCTTTCTTTCAAATTTCTGCTTGGCCATACATTACCCCCTAATAAAATTACGTATTGCAATTATATGTATAAATGAGTGCTTTTTAGAGAAGAGATGAGGAAATATGATGACGCAAGACTGTCGAGACGAGGTAATGGAGCGGGAAACGGGACTCGAACCCGCAACCCTCAGCTTGGAAGGCTGATGCTCTAGCCATTGAGCTACTCCCGCATTTCATCTCAGTAGTCAGGCGACAGCACTATCTCTGTCTCCTACTGGTTCTCACGGCTTTTCTGGTGGAGGGGGGAGGATTTGAACCTCCGAAGTCGTACGACGACAGATTTACAGTCTGTTCCCTTTGGCCACTCGGGAACCCCTCCGATCACCCGTGGAGCTGGCGATGGGACTTGAACCCGCAACCTGCTGATTACAAGTCAGCTGCTCTACCAGTTGAGCTACGCCAGCCCGTGAGAACGAAGTCATTATGAGCATTCAATCTCAATGGCAAGCATTTTTTTCTGTGAAATTAAAAAAAGCGCCTTGCGGCGCTTTGTATCAGGCCCAGGCGGGCACCCCGGCAGGGACATGCATGGGATCAGGGCAGGCGGGAGCGCTCACGGAGCCCCCAAGTGTAACAAACTCTAAATATTCCATGTGGTTATCAAAAAGATAGCGCATGAACTTGTTATTAAAATCATGGCCGGAGCAGAACACTTCGAAATGCCCACACAACCGGTGACTTCCGACAGCGATGTCCCCCATGAAATCCAGAATCTTGTGACGCACCATCTCGTCATCGTATCGCAAGCCCTCAGGGTTGATAACGCCATAATCGTCAAAGACGACAGCATTTTCCAGCGACCCGCCAAGGGCCAGTCCATTCTTCTGCAGCCATTCGACATCCTTCATGAATCCGAAGGTCCTCGCTCGAGCGATACGGTTCGAAAAAGCCAGTGGTGTGGACTCGAAGCAGAAACTTTGCTCGCCGATCTGGGGGTGCGGAAAATTTATGTGGTAATCAATCTTTAGTCCATTGTACGGCTTGGCAACAACTCGCTTGCCATCCTGCTCGAAAACCAGGGTCCGCCGAACTCTGGCGACTTCACGCGGGCGCTCAAGTACTTTGATCCCGGCGGAATTGATCAGGTAGACATACACGGAGGCGCTCCCGTCAAGAATGGGAATCTCTTCTCCGTCAACCTCGACGAGGACATTGTCTATCTCCAAACCCACCAAGGCCGCCAGAAGATGCTCGACGGTGGAAACCTTGGCCCGCTCGGTCCCGAGCGTCGTTGCCAGGCCGGTGCCGACCACACGTCCAGGCTCGGGCACCACCACCTGTCGTCCGGCTTTGGTCAAAAGCGAAAACACGACCCCCGTATCCGCAGGGGCAGGCTTGAGCACCATTTCGACCTTCTGGCCGCTATGCAAGCCGACACCGGAACATCGGACTTCTTTTCGGAGTGTAGTCTGTTTCATACTCTGGAATATTCAAACTCCATGCCACAAACTGTGAACTCGCAACATGAAGAAATGCTTGAATTTTTTATAAAACAACGATGCCGATCCAATACTTCGTGGCCTGCACGCAACATCCTATTTGCTAAAAAACAACAGCTGCGACCCGATCATGACCAGCGTAATCCTTCAATATCTGGACACTCTTTGAACTCGCAGAAAAGAGTTCTGTCATCGCCGCACCCTGTGAGCAGTCAATCTCACACCACAGTAAGGCCCCGGCCTTCATTCTGCCGGCCATGCTTTCTGCCAAAGCGCGATAGCAATCAAGCCCATCGAAACCGGAAAAAAGTGCGCCGTGCGGTTCATGACAGAGCACTTCCGGACTGAGCGTATTTTTCGTATTCAGAGGTACGTAGGGCAGATTGGCCATGACTACGTCAAAAGAGGATATGCGGAGCGCCTGAACCAAATCGCCCTGGATGAAAGAAATCCGGGCCGCTACGTCATGGGCTTCGGCGTTTCTTCGCGCGATCTTCAACGCTTCAAAGGAGATGTCCACTGCCACCACCCGAAAACAGAGAAACAGCATCGCGCAGGATACGCCAAGCGCCCCGCTTCCCGTACCGATGTCCAGGGCGGTCAGGCATGCGTTTTCATCCAGCGCCGTGCGCATGTGGTCGAGGATGAGTTCCGTTTCCGGCCGGGGAATGAGTACCTGCGGGCTGACCTCGAAGTCGAGTCCGTAAAACTCCTTAGACCCCGTCAGATACGCCACGGGTTCGCCCTTGGCGCGCCGCGCCCCCAGGAGTTCCATGTGCTTGCGGGCGATCTCTTCGACAGGCGAATTGGAATCAAGGAGCATATCGAGCCGGGAAATTCCCAGAATGTGCGCCAGCAGAACCTGCGCGGAAAGGCGAGGGGAATCGACTCCGCTGGCCAGCAGCAGTCTTTCCCAGTGATCGAGGAGAGATTTACGGGAATACATGGGCAAAAAAAAGCCGAGTCGCCTCAGCTTTCTTTCATGGCCTCAGCTTGATAATGCTGAACCAGACCATCGATAATGTCATCAATATGACCTTCCATGGCCTGATCAAGATTATAAAGCGTCAGATTGATACGATGGTCGGTCACACGGCCCTGTGGGTAGTTGTAGGTACGGATCCTTTCAGACCGGTCGCCGGTTCCCACCTGCGCCTTGCGATTATCGTCATAGGCTTTTTTTGTCTCGTCCTGAGCAGCCTGCAGCAGACGGGAACGTAACACCTTGAGCGCCTTGGCCTTGTTCTTATGCTGCGACTTCTCGTCCTGACAGATAACTATCAAGCCCGTAGCCAGGTGGGTGATGCGGATGGCCGAATCCGTCGTATTGACGGACTGACCGCCAGGGCCGGAAGCGCGGAACACATCAACACGGATATCGCTGGGTTCGATTTTCACATCGACTTCTTCTGCCTCAGGGAGAATTGCGACCGTGATAGCCGAAGTGTGAATCCGGCCCTGGCTCTCCGTCGCGGGAACGCGCTGGACCCGATGCGCGCCAGACTCGAACTTCAGCTTGCTGTACACGTTGGTGCCGGAGACGGAAGCGATGATTTCCTTGAAACCGCCAGTCCCCGTTTCGCTGCTGCTCATCACTTCCACGCGCCAGGAATGCAGTTCCGCGTATCGCGAGTACATCCTGAAGATGTCCGCCACAAACAACGCCGCCTCTTCGCCCCCTGTTCCGGCGCGGATCTCAAGGATGATGTTTTTCTCATCCAGAGGATCTTTGGGGGTCAGAAGCTGCTTGAGCAAACGTTCCTGCTCCCCAACCCGGGCCTTGAACGCGACGACCTCGGCCTGAGCCATTTCACACATCTCAGGGTCAGGATCCTTGGCCAGTTCTTGATTCTCACTCAACTCACGCAGCAAGGTCTTGTACAGTTCAAAAGCCTTCACGATCCCGTCAAGGTCCGCATGTTTCTTGGCGATTTTCCTGTAACGCTCCTGATCCTGAAAAATTTCAGGCGTGCTCATCTCGCGTTCAAGTTCGCGGTATTTAGCCGCAAGACTTTCAAGTTTATCGACCATTGTTATGCTGCGCTCAACTTCTGATAAATGCTGATCGATTATTTCGGCACGTTAGCGTATTTCTTTCTGAACCTGTCGATACGACCGGCCGAATCGATAAAACGCTGCTCACCCGTGAAAAAGGGGTGGCAATGCGAACAAATTTCAACATTAAGTTCGGCGCCTACAGTGGACTTGGTGCTGAACTCGTATCCGCAGGCGCAACGGACTGCGGTTTCGTAAACTTTAGGATGCAGATCTTTCTTCATGGGAAACCTCCAGTTTCAAAAGAGAGAGGACAACTAAACCACTCAGTGACGAATGGCAAGCCGAAATTCGTGCGAACTGTACTCGGAAAAAAAGAGAATCAGGAAAGGCCTTTAGCTTGATTGATGGAAATATTGAAGGCCACGGAAAAAATGTGGTGCATAAAATCGACATATTCCACTGCCACAGTTTCCGGGACCGAAATCCGAGCAGGCGCGAAATTAACAATTCCCTTCACGCCTGCTTCAACCAGATAGTTGGCGGCGCGTTGGGCACGTTCTGGAGGAGTGGTGATTATTCCAATTTCGATTTCAAGCTCACTGACCTTCTCATTCAGACGGCGCGAACATACAACCTCAAGGCCAGCCACTTCCTCGCCGATCTTGAAGGGGTCGCAGTCGAACGCACCAACGAGAATGAAGCCGCGACGCCTGAAAATACCATGGCGCAAAAGCGCCCGGCCCAGGTTTCCAACTCCGACCAGGGCGACATTCCACGTCCGGTCAATTCCCAGGGACTGCTTGATGGCTGTAAGCAGGTCTTGAACGTAATACCCGACTCCGCGCACTCCGAATTCGCCGAAGTACGCTAGATCTTTTCGAATCTGCGAAGGGTTCACCCCGCAAGCTCGAGCCAGACCGTCCGAGGAAATGACAGAATCTCCCTCTTGAAGGAGCGTCTCCAAGACTTGAACGTAAACAGCCAGACGCTGAATCGTGGCGCGTGGTATATGAGCGCTTTTCAAAATGACTCCAAGCAGATCCTTCTCGAGTTATTTCACTAAGAATGGTCAAAAAAAGGGGGGAGGCTGGGCCTCCCCCCTTTTTCGATCAAAGTTAGCCGACGAAGGGGTTGGCGAACAGCAGGATCAGGTTAACAACCAGGGCGTAAATGGCCAGAGATTCGATCAGTGCCAAGCCGATCAGCATGGTGACGGTGATCTTACCAGAAGCTTCGGGGTTGCGGGCGGTGCCTTCGCAAGCAGCCTTAACGGCCATACCCTGAGCGATGCCACAACCAGCAGCAGCGATGGCCATTCCCAAGGAAGCAGCCCAAGCGATGGTGGAGATGACTTCAGGAGCAGCGTCAGCGGCAAATGCGGCAGAAGCGACAGCTACCAGAGCGACAGTGGCCAGTACGGACAGAAAACCTTTACGCATGATTCAAAAACCTCCTAAAACGTATAATGATTATTGGTCGAAAAGACCATTTCCCCCAGAATTAGTGAGCTTCTTCAAACGCGCCCTTCAGGTACAGCATGGACAGCATGAAGAAGACCAGCGCCTGAATGACTTTCAGCAACATGAACAAGAAGTAAATCGGCACGGTGGACACGACCGGTGCCAGCATGAACAGCAGAACCAGAACGATTTCCTCGCCCTTGATATTTCCGAAAAGACGCAAGGAAAGCGAGAGCATGCGCGCGAAGTGGCCGATCACTTCGATGGGAAAAATCAAGGGAGCGAGCCATGCTACCGGCCCGGTGAAGTGATGCACATAATGAAAGCCGTGCAGTTTGAATCCCCAGTACTGGTAGTACACGAACACGAACACTGCCATGGCCAGCGTGGTGTTGATATTCGCAGTCGGAGCATCCAGGCCAGGAATCAGGCCTTCGTAGTTGCTGAACAGAATGAAGATGAACAGCGTCGCCAGCACCGGGAAAACCTTGCGCCCGGATTCTCCCATATTGGCGACGACAAAATTCTCAAGCGTTTCGATGAGCAGTTCAAAAAAATTCTGCAACCCTTTCGGCACAAGGGAGAGTTTTTTCGTGGCCATTATGGACAGGGCGATAAGCACGCCCATAACCACCCACGCGTGGAGGATTTGGCCCGGTATCAAACTGTAGCCATGGGCGTCCACGAGACCAATGGCTTTTACCAGTTCCTCAACGAAGAAAATTGGATGTAAATCCCCTGCCATTTTTATGCCTCCTTAGAAGTTTTCCCCAAAAATTGTGACATTCCCCAAAGCAAAATATTGATCAGCACGGTGGAAAAACCCAGCAGCAGCCAGACGCCCGAAGAGCCCATATGGACGATCAGTACATAAAAAGCCAAGGCCGTCAGCAACAGACGTCCGTAAAAGCTGAAAATCTGAACAATCACCGCACTTTTTTGCAAATATACCAATTCCTGAATCAACTTGCCCAATGCCAGAAAATTGAGGGTCCCAAGCAGAACTCCCGTGACCAGATCCACCCCGCCCCTGCCGAACGCGACAGCGGGCAGGGCTCCGCACAGGAAGTAGACTTGGTGCAACGCCATCTTCCGGACCTCAGGGACGTGAAACCCCCTGGCGTAAAGAAAGCGTTCAATCTTTTTCCGCATATTTGCGAGCCTCGGTTTCCGATTCTTTTTTCTGGATGCGCTTCATTTCACGAAACATGTTCTTGTATCCAGCGATGATGCCGAACACCAGAAAAATAAGCGTCAACCAAGGTTTGGTACCAAAATATTTGTCCAGGTAATAACCCATGGCGATGCCCACGATCACCCCGGAAACCAGATGCAGCCCCATCACTGAAGCGCTGCCCAGCGACTCGATATTTTGATTATTTTTTTTATTAAAGAGCATATGTCCGTCTTTATGGGTGTTGGCCGTCCCGAATCGTTCGTGCAATAAATCACAAATCGAAGTCGGGGCTACCATAGCCCCCAACTTCGCGTCAACCAAAGTTTTGCATCTGACGAATTTTCAGGCCCCTCTCACCTAAGCTCCGTGAACAGTTAACAGCACAAAACGCCCTCGCCGTTCCAACCGGCCAGCTTGCCAGTCGGACCTAATCGCACTATGCCCTGACACGAAATCAACAACACTGGACAAAATCCAGCAACCCGAGAATCAATGAAAAACATCCCAGAACTCAAAGCCCGCCAGCTCAATATTGAACCGGATCCGCGTAAAATACTGCGCAGCAACGATATCCGCGACAACGCCAATTCCGTCTGCCTGTTTCAGCCCAGGGCCCGCAAGGCCCTTGAGCTGGGGCTCTCCATCCCCGGCATGGAATACAACGTCTACGTCGCTGGAGAACCAGGGCTTGGCCGGACCTATCTTGTCGAAAATTTTCTTCTTCCGCGGGCCGTGGCCGGGACGACGCCACCGGACCTCGTCTATCTGAACAATTTCGACAACCCCGACAAGCCGATCCTGGTCAGTCTTCCCCCCGGACAGGGAAAACTCCTCAAGAATGACCTGCAACGCATCGTCAAACGCCTGCGCCGCGATCTGCACCGTCATTTTGAACAAGCCAGCTACCTGCGCCTTCAGAATAAACTCTTCACCAAGCTGGCCCTGGTGCGCGACGATCTGATGGACAGGATGGATGAAGCCGCCCAGAAAAAGGGGTTCAGCCTGAACATCGACGACGCCGGAGCTGTCTCCCTCACGCCATTGGTGGATGGCAAGGTACTCACGTCGGAAGAGTTCGAGCGCCTGGGATCATCGCAGAAAAAAGTACTTAAAGATCAGAGCAGCGCAGTGCTGAACGCCATCGCGGACCTCTCGCGCCTGGTCAACAAAAGCGAGCAGGAATTCCGGGCCAAGGAAGTCCAACTGGCCCAGGAACATGCCGCCAGCCTCGTAGACCGGCTGCTCGCACCGATCCTCAAAAAATTCGCCGAGAACAAGGTTCTCAAAAAATATTTCGACTCCTTCAAGGAGGACATCCTCGAAAACCTGCCCCACTATCAGGGCAGGACTGAGCGCGAACCTCGCACCGGCGGCCCGGATCAGCAGGGAGAAGGTCTTTCCGATGCCTTTTTCCAACGCTACGACGTCAATCTCTTCGTGGACAATTCCGAGGTCATAGGCGCGCCGGTTGTCAAGGAAATCAACCCCGGGTTTTTCAATCTGCTGGGGTGCATGGAGCGCGAAACCGAATGGGGCACCTACTATACCGACTTCTCACTGATCAAGGCCGGGGCGGTGCATCGCGCCAACGGCGGGTTCCTCATCCTGCGCGTTGACGATCTCCTGAGCCACCCCACCGCATGGGAGGGTCTGCTGCGCTGCCTGCGCACCAAGCAGTCGAGCCTGGACGACCCCACGGACCACTATGACCTGCTGCGCACCCGCACCATCAGCCCGGACCCTATCCCTCTGTCGCTGAAGGTTCTGCTCATCGGCGACGACGAGACCTATGAACTGCTCTACATGCATGACGAGCGGTTCCGGAAGATATTCAAGCTCAAAGCGCACATTCAGGACACCGTGGAGCGCACGCCGGAAGCCATCACCGGTTACGCCCAGGCTCTGGACCGCGCCGGACGCGAAGCCGGGCTGCGCGGATTCACCAAGGACGCCTACGCCGAACTTGTGAACTACTCCACCCGCATGGCCGAGGACCGGGAGCGCTTGTCCCTGCATTTTTCGCACTTGCGCGAAATCATGATCGAATCAAATGCCCTGGCCATCAGCCAGGACAAACGCACCATCGACGCGAGCATTGTCAAGCAGGCCCTGGCGGAGCGCGAATACAGGACCAACCTGTACCAGGAGGAATTCCTGCGCGAATACGACCGTAGGTCCATCAAAGTCCGCACCCAGGGCAAGGAGGTGGGCGTGGCCAACGGCCTGTCCGTGACCCAGGTGGGAGACTATGTCATGGGTTTGCCCCATCAGATATCCTGCACCGTCGGCGTCGGTCACGGCGGCATCATGGACCTGGAGCGCGAGGCCGAACTGGGCGGCCCCATCCACACCAAGGGCATGATGATCCTCAAGAGCTATTTCGTGAACCTGTTCGCCCGCAACAAGCCGCTGGTGCTGACCGGAAGCCTGTGTTTCGAGCAGAGCTACGCCCAGGTCGACGGCGACTCCGCATCGGGAGCGGAACTGGCCGCCCTGCTTTCCGCCCTCTCAAACGTACCGATCCGCCTTGACCTGGCCTTCACCGGTGCCATTTCCCAGTCCGGGGCCATCATGGCCGTTGGCGGAGTCACACACAAAGTGGAAGGATTCTTCGAGGTCTGCAGGCGGCGTGGCCTCACCGGAAAGCAAGGCGTGCTGCTGCCCAGGGACAACATCGTGCACCTGGTGCTGCGGGACAACGTGCTGCAGGCCATCAAGGATGGGCAGTTCCATATCCACCCCGTGAGTACCATCGAGGAGGCCATGGAGTCTTTGACCGGCAAAAGGGCGGGAGAACGCTTGAAAGACGGACGCTTTTCGCAGAATTCCATCTACGCGGCCGTAGACGAGAGACTTACGGAACTGGCCGTGCTGGCAGAAAAGAAATGCGCCATGCCCCGGCGCAAGGGCCTGAAAAAAGCCGGATCCTAAAAAGGGTCCGGCTCTTCCTCACTGCGCAAGAAGTTCGGGATTCTTCTGGCCCATGGCACCATATAGCTCGGCCACGGCCCGTCCATAATCAGACAGCGCCTCGTTCAGACCGGCTTCGCTGCGGGTCTGCTTGGCCTGGGCGTCAAGGACATCCGTATTGGTGCCCACCTGGGCCTCGTATCTGGCCAAGGCCATGCGATAGCTTTCCTTGGCGGCGACGAGTCCCTGCCTGGCGGCGGCGATGCGCTTTTCGGCGGACTGGATCTGCAAAAAGCTCTTCTTGACCTCGAACGCGGCGTCATTCTCCAGACTCTGATATTCCTGTCCCAGGCGGCTCACGTTTTTCTCCGCCTGCCTTTCCCCGTAATAGGTCTTGCCCCACTCGAAAAAAGTCCACTTCAGCCCGAGCTGAGCGTTCCATTGGCTGGGCTTGTGGTAATCCCCACCATGCACCAGCGGGTCTTCGCCGGCGCGAATATAATTGAAATCGGCGCCGACCTGCGGATAGTAGGGAACCGCCGCAAGGACCGTGTCCTTTTCTGCCAACATGACGGCCTGACGGGCAATGCGCAGGTCCGGACGCTCCCTGGCCGCACGCTCCAGACACTCCGCAAGGGTCAAGGACATCGGAAAATAACGCAACTCCCCGACGTACTCCACTTCCGTGGCCACGCTTTTGCCAAGCAGGGTGTTGAGTTGCGCCTGCACAGTGGATTCATTGTTTGCGGCAGCCAGCAGAAGCTGCTCCGCCGTGGCCACGTCGACCTCGGCCTGCAGCATGTCGAGCTTGGGGCGCAGGCCAACCTCGTAAAATGCAGTGTTCACCTTCAACTGCGAACGAAGGCGAACGAGGGAATCCTCGGCGGACCGCACATTCTCCCGGGCCTGCAGCAAACGCAGAAAGGCATCCTGAATGGCGACGGTCAGCCGCAACTCGGCGTTGTCTATCTGCGAGGCGACCTGTTCCTTCTGCAGCATGGCCTTTTCATGCGTTGTCAGCAGATTGAATCCCGTAAAAAGGGGCTGGTGGACGTTAAAGGCAAGTTCCCAGTTGTCGAGCGTGCCGGCGTTCGCCCCGAAGGCCTGCGGCCGCTCGTCGAGCCGGGTGTAGCCGTATTGGGTGCTCATGGACGGCCCAAAAGCGGCCTTGGCCGATTTGACGGCGTAGTCCGAGGCGTCCAAGGCTTCGCGCGCGGCCAGGATCGAGGGGTTTGACCGCAGCCCGATCTCCACCGCTTCCCTCATGGTCAAGGTCTCGGCGGCCCAGATGGAGGTCGAAAAAACAAGCAAGGCAAGCAGACCAACGCAACTTTTCCATATCGTCATAAAAGCTCCGGAACCGATTGTTTCAAATGAAGTAACAGCGCCCACGGCTGCATACTCCTCCCCGGGGCAAAAGGCCACCCCACCGCGCCGCTCGGCAATTACTTGTGAAGAAAAGAACTTGAAGTCAAGCCTGATTTCGCCTATACTAAGCAGCTAGACAATAACCACAAGGAGGCACTCTATGTTTTCTGGACTCATCCTTGCCTTAGGCCTTAGCTGCGTCGGTCTGATCGTCTATTTCCTGAACAAGGAACACGGCCCCGACAAGCACCACCACTAATCGCCGATTCCGCCCTTAGCTCAGCTGGATAGAGTAGCGGACTTCGAATCCGTTGGTCGCATGTTCGAGTCATGCAGGGCGGGCCAGGAATATTAAAGGCTTACACGCAATAATGCGGTAAGCCTTTTCCTGTTCTTTCGACAATCAAAGATTTTGTCCCCCACCTGTCCCCCAAGCACTGGTTTCACGGCCATTATTTACCCCTATTGCCCGGACAACCCCGGCCCTTTTTCTCGGTCAGATCCATGCCACGACCACCCCAGTACGGGCATGGATATTTTCACCCGGCCAGGGCGGGAAGGGCACCTTTTTTTGCTCGGCACCCCACCAAAAAAAACCACCATTCTGTTTCAACATTTCTCAACACCCGGCACAGATGCTTTACAAATGCTTGCGCACTTGCCCTGAACTCTTTGAATAAACTTTTCCGGCCCTACCCCGTGCGCACAAAACGTATGACAACTTTTTTTGCTGACCAACAGAGCAATGCGTGGTAAATGCATTGAAAAATGGAGGCCGCACAATGTTTGGTTTGACAGGTTCTGTCTTTGGGTTTTTCTTCTATCTGGCCATAGTCATTTTCCTTTTGATTTTATCAATTTGCCTGACCATTGCCCCTTTACTCATTTGGCGGAACACCAACCGTACAAACAGACTTCTCGCGGTCATGCTCGCAAGACAGGGCGTCAAAAAAAATATTTTGAAACGCGCATGGGAGCTAGGCGGATCAGACTTCAATCAAATCTTTACGGAGTCGGCGGCAGAGGTAGCAAAAAAAACATTCGTATTCACAGGGGAAAAACAGCCAAAGCCTGCCCCTCCGAAGTTTCGCTTTTGTCACTATTGCGGATCAGACGCACTTCTCAATGCAGACACTTGTCCAAATTGCACTCGCATTTTGCCAGAGGACCCCGTTTTTTGTCCCAAGTGCGGCCACGAGATCACGCATGGGCCAGCAAAATGTCCAGGATGCGGCAAGGCATCAAATACATAAACAACGTAACCAATCCATGGGCGTTCCCGTCCTATCACACCGATATGCGACCCCGTGCGCCACGCAAAATAAAAGACCAAGGCATAAGCCCTGGCCTATCGTTTCGTCACCGTGGTGCCGTCTCAGCGTGACAAAATGCGACAAGCTGAGACATGATCCTTACCGATCCTCCTAAAGTTGCTTCGGGCGGAGAAGGCCGAGCGCCACATGCGTAGCATCCGTTATCGGCTGGGGATCGCCAAGTTTCCCGTGTTGAAGGATCTAGAGGGTTTCGACTTACCGTCTCTCCTCGGCGGTGAGAGGAGACAGATCAGAACGTTGTGCCAGGGCGGGTTCATGGAGGCGCGGACGAACGTCGTCTTTGTCAGCGGTACGGGCACCGGCAAGACGCACTTGAGCGTCGCCATCAGCATCCGCAACGGGGCACGAATACGCTTTATCAACCTGCTGGCTCTGGTCAACAAGCTCGAACAGGAGAAGGCGGAGGGTAAGGCGTCTGGCTGATACTCTCGCCTGGACGAACTCGGCTAGCCCTTCCATCTGCTGTCAAAGCTCTACGAGCAAACATCGGTGATGATCACTACCAACCTGAGCTTTGGCGAGTAGTCGCAGGTCTTCGGAGACGCCAACATGACGACGGCGCTCCTAGACCGCGTGACCCATCACTGCGAGATCATCGAGACAGGAAACGAGAACTGGAGACTAAGGACGTCCGTCCAGTAACGCTAACGCGGCACCACGCACAGCCGTTGGTCGGATGCTTACAAACACGCCCGGAGAGGGTAAAAATTGGAAGCCGATGGTGGATCACTTTTCTATGCCGTTTGACAGCGGGAAAGAATGTCGGTGAAGGCATCTTTCCCGCATTGCACAGGTCTGTAAGAACTAATTTTTTCTGCGCAGATAGGCCAGTCCTAGAGCGCCGGTAGCAAGCAGTAAAACTGTTGACGGCTCGGGGACAGGGTTGGGGCCGTCGGGGTTGATGATGTCGTCGTCATTGACATTTGCAATCCTGAACGTTGATGTGAAAAACGTGGCAAATACGTTATCATCGCCACTGGGATTATTGGTGAGCAATTCCAGCCAAGTATCTCCGTTTCGCAGGAAAGGATCAGCACTGACATCGTTGCCCAATGCAAGATTGTAGAGTTCGTCGTCATAGGCAGCGCCGGTCTGATTGGGGTTGGGCGGGTTCAACGGACTGTCACCAACACCACCAACTGTTATCAATGCGCCGTCTGCCGCTTGGAAACTGCCATCATCGTTTCCACCAGCGGCAGAGGTCAAAAGACGCCCATTCGGGTTCGAGGAAGTCTTGACCGTGACCTTCGTGTTTTGAAAATCTCCATAACTGTAGCTGATCGCCAAGGAAAGAAATGCATCTCCACCAGTGTATGGGGATGCAAAATCAAGGCGCGTCGTATCACCACCCTGTGCCAAACCACCATCAAGAATGATGGCTGTCCCACCTGATGTAGATTGATTTTTATAAGCCACAATCAAAACTTCACCATCTGTATAACCATTTTCTTTGATTGAGAAATCTGTTTGACCTGATTCAATTTTGCTTTTTACAATACTTGTTACATCATAGAGACGGACGTTTACTGGGTTGCTTGCAGGACGTGACAACAATATGCCGTCATTGTTTGGCAAAAAAATGTCTTCTAATGTAACATCTCCAGCAACTCCTCCACCCCATACATCGGCGCTGTAGAGCCAGGCAGCCAAAACAGAAGAACCGCCCAAGTTCCCTGTCTGCAGGAAACCTGACGATGAAGACTGACTTCCCCAACCATCAATCGCCAATGCGGCATCCTGGTAGGCTGCCCTCAAAAATGATCCCGCATGCACATTCATGGCAATTCCGGCAGACGCCAGCAGTGCAAGACCTACGGCTATCATTTTTTTCTTCATAAAAACCTCCGCAGTAAAATATTGCAATCCCTTCACATCCCCACAAAAAATTCAGCAAACAACGCAACACAATCCATCTTTTTTAAGCAATAAGTGCTCCAACGACACAGCTGCCTAAGATAAAACAATTAATTGAGTATTCGATGGCAACAGAGGGTACAAAGTGTAAAGTTTTTCGAACGTGACCCTTTCAGTGTTTGTCGACCGCTACAGAATTCCTGAATTACTGCTGTCAGTTAAGGGCATGCGCCAGTCCTAATCACAAAAATAAGTTCAAAGGAGAATAATCAAACTCGCGTGCAGCCCGAACTGTCCAATATCAGCATAAATCAGGGGAGAGTGCAGGATGTCTACCCTGCCCTGAAAGAATGTTGATTGGTCACGAAGTATCCAAAAAGCCTGAAGGCCAGTTGTTGATTTCTAGCTTTTTCAGAAGGTCGTACACGGCCGGGCGCGAGACACCCATCAGGATGGTCACTCAAACTTTTCAACCCGCACAGGAAGAGTTTTTTTTGACTACGCATGGAAAAAAAATCGACAAATTGTAAACAGAATTTACATTATTTGATGGGTCAACTAAATAAATGTAAGCGGCACTACAACTCCGTTCGCCCGCACTCAAGCCTGAACAACATGACGCCCGAACACTTCTGTCGGCAGTATGGAAAAAACTTGAGCCGTGGGGAAACCCTCAAGAATTGAGTGGTCCGAAGTTTCCCGGCAGGTCAGGAACAGGTGGGCAGTTTGCCGTGGAATCACTGGTCAGTTTGTCCGGAATGCGCACAGGTCAGAGGATCAAGCGGCAGCGTGAAGACCAGCGCTTGCTCGTTTCAATAAAGGCGTCCTTTGACGGCAGCGATAGAACCTATGGTGCCGACCGTATTTGTCGGGAACTTCGCGAGTAAGGCGTTTGCGTCGGCAAGAATCGTGTTTGGCGCTTGATGAAGCAGCACGGGTTGCTCGTTAAGACCATAAGCCGTCTCAAGGTTACAACGGATTCGGACCACAAGCCACCTGTTGCGCCCAACCTGGTCAGACGTAACTTTACGGCCCCGGCACCAGATCGTCTCTGGACAGGAGATATCACCTATATTTGGACAGCCGAGGTTCGATATATTGAAGGTTTTTACAATCGTCGACGCAGGCATTCGTCGATTGGTTATCAATATCCTAAGGAATATGAACGGCTGTTCGTCAAGACAGCTGTTTAGGGAAACAAACGTGTCCGCTATTGCGAAGACAGGTCTCTCCTTGACGACCGCGGGTTCCGCGAAGATTGGTTCGGACAAAGTGAGGGAAGTGCGGAAAGTGCCAAATTCCCTCTTGCCTTCGTCCCGGCCTTTGCATAAAAGCACCTCTCATCACACGTTGCCGGGGTAGCTCAGTCGGTAGAGCAGGGGACTGAAAATCCCCGTGTCGGCAGTTCAACTCTGTCCCCCGGCACCATGAAAAAACAAGCCGCCAGTTCGGCCTTGACGAAAAGCCCCCGCATTTGCGGGGGCTTTTTTTTTGCAGATTTCACACATTCTCGCTGCGACCGGGAAAACTAGGGCGGGCCAATGGCCGCCTCGACAACCTCGAGAACCTCCTCCGGCCTGAAGGGCTTGCTCAAGGTCGCCACCGCCTTGCTGATGGCCCGGTGAATTCCGGGCAGGCCGCTAATGACCACCACCGGGATATCCCTGAATTGGGGCATCTTGGAGTAACGCTGGTGAAATTTGGGCCCCCACTCCTCGGGCATCTCCAGGTCAAGGGTGATCATGTCGGGCTTCAGGCGCATGAGCACCTCCATGGCTTCCTCGCTGCTTGTCGCCCCGAAGGCGGCGTAGCCACGCTCACGGAAGATAGACACAAGGTATTCGACAATGTCCGGGTTGTCGTCCACAGCGAGGATGGTTTTAACCCCCGCCCCCGCTCGGTTCTGCTTATCACCGCCCTGCTGATTGGCGCTCCGGAGAAAAACACGACTGGGAAGCGTCTTGCGCCGTTTCGACTGCTCCGCCTGCGGCGCCTGCACCTCCTTGGCCACAACAAATTTGGCTTCCTCCTTCCTGGCCATGCAGTTCTGCCCGTCTTCCAATATATCCTTCACGTTCACCGAATCCAGTTTCTCAAACATGGCCTGATCCGCGGCAACCCAGATGGCCCTGGTCAGGCAATGCACAGAGCGGGGACAGGCCAGCCTGTTGTGGCCGCACGGCAGGTCGGCGGACTCCCCCTCCAGCGCGCGCACGACATCGCCGACCGTTATGCGCTCGGGCGTCATCGCCAACAAATGCCCTCCGACCCGGCCCCGCATGCTCTTGACGATGCCCGCCCGTTGCAACTCTCCCACCAGTCGCTCCAGATATTTCAGAGAAATGTCCTGTCGGAGGGACACCTCGGACATGGACACCGGCCCGTCACTCCCATGCTGCGCGATATCAAGCACCAAGCGCATGCCGTAACGCCCTTTTGTTGTCAGCCGCATCCGATCACCCTCCTCGACAGTATTCCCGGCTTGCCAGGCAGATAATCCATTCTGTTTCCTTAACGTCATGCCATGACGACAGACAGGAAATCAATGCATAATTGAAGAATATTGAAATCCACACATCGCAAGTATGGTTTTAATTCATAACTATACCTTCAATGTATACTTATATAACTTATCAGAAAATACTTGCATAAGTGAAAAACAACGTTAATATGGAAATAAATTTCGTCAATACGGTCACTATTACTATAGATTTTAGAGTAGCCATCAGGCCCATGACCGACGCGAACTGTCAGGCAGCTATTGCGGCAACAGTTTTTCTCATCGGAAATCAATATAATCCCGCAAAACATGCGGGAAACTGGAGGACGATATGCATTCACCAGCTTTATGGGATTGGGAACCGGGCAAACGTGTGATCCTTGCCTCCACGGATCTGCCCGAGGGGGTGGTGTGGACGGAGGAACCCCATGTGTCCCCAGACGGCCAGACGATTGCGACTCTGGCCAGGCTGGAGGACGAGACGTTCACCGCCATCGTGAACGGCACACCGTGGGAAAACAGCTTCGAGAAAGCCTGGCTTCCCCGCTTCAGTCCTGACGGACGCTTCACCGCAGTGGTGCAACAGGACGATGAATGGACACTGGCCGTCGACGACACCCTCTGGGAAGAGCGCTTTGACTACATGTGGGGAACACAATTCTCACAGGACGGGTCCGTAATCGCCACATGCTTCCAGGCGGGAGGCAAGTACGGCATGTGCGTCAACGCCGCGCCGTGGGAGAACCTGTTTGAGAACCTCAACCAAAGCCAGCTTTCCGCCGACGGCACGTCCACGGCAGCGGTGGTTCAGCTCCTATCCCTCAAGCCCGCCGATCTCGACGCCTTTCAGGCCGGGGTCTTCGGAGTCGCCGTGAACGGGCAAGCCTGGGACAGCAAATTTCTCAACGCCTGGACGCCGACCTTCGGCGCTGGGCATAATGTTGCCGCCCAGGTACGCACCAGTCTTTACGACTATTCCATCGCCGTGAACGGTAAGCTCTGGCCTGAGCTTTATTCATGCGTGTGGGAACCGTGCTTCAACCCCGCGACAGGCAAAATCGCGGCCCCTGTGCGCATCGGAGGGAAATGGGGCATGGCCCAGGACGGGCAGATCATCTGGGAACCCGTCTTTTATCAATGCTGGCAACAGGCTTTCAGCCAGAACGGCCAGATCCTCGCGGCCATCGTCGCTCCGGATTTTGGCGAATTCACTGTGGCCGTGAACGGCAAAGTCTGGTCCGACAGATTCCCCGTGGTCACGGACCTAATGGTCGGAGCCGACGGCGCCTGTGTGGCGGCCCTCAGTTCGGAAAACAACCGAAACTGGCGCGTCATGGTAGACGGCCGGGTCTGGGAAGGAACGTGGGACATGGCCTGGAAGCCGGTGATCAGCCCCAGGGGAAATCATGTGGCCGTAAAGGTGGAACGCGGCGGGCGGCAGACCATCCTGATCAACGGGCGCCCCTTTGACAAGGACTTCGACCGCGTCTTCGACCCCGTGTTCAGCCCGGACGGAACCAAGCTGCTCATCAAGGCCATGAACATGGGCGCCTATTTCCGCGTCGTAACCCCGGTGGCCTGACCCCAAGGAGAATGTACGCATGAACACCATTTACGAATTTGTGACCGGCCCCCTGGCCTGGCTGACCTGGACGGCCTTTTTCGCCGGATGCGCATGGCGCCTGGCAAGCATGTACAAACTGGCCAAATCCAAGGACACTTCGTCCATAGCTTTCATGAGCTGGAAGTACTCCCTGCGCTCCATCGCCCACTGGGTGACCCCTTTCGCGACCCTGGGCTGGCGCAAGAACCCGGCCCTGACCGTAGCCACCTTCCTCTTTCACGTGCTGATCTTCGCCGTGCCGATCTTCCTCACGGCGCACGTGATGCTGTGGGACCAGTTCTTCGGCATCTCCTTTCCGGCCATCCCCGACCCCATCGGCGACTATCTGACCATCGTGGTCATCGCCCTGTGCGTCTTCTTCGCCGTCCGTCGTCTGCAGGATCCCAACGTCCGCTATATCACGAAAAAGGCGGACTGGATCGCGCTGGCCATCGTTTTCGCCCCGTTTATGACGGGCTTTCTGGCTTTCCGCCCGATCCTCGACTACGACACGATGATCATCCTGCACATTCTCGCCGGAGAGATCATGTTGGTGGCCATTCCCTGGACGCGCCTCTCGCACATGGTCTTCGCGGTGTTCACGAGGTCGTACATGGGTTCGGAATTCGGCGGAGTGCGGCACGCCCGCGACTGGTAACATCCCGAGGAGGATCAAGACATGGGAATTCACGATAGACTCATTGAGGATGTGGGCTTACGGCGCGGGGTCTCCCGGCTCACTCCGGAAAAAATTGAAAAAACGGTCAATGCCGTCCTCAAAAACGAGACCGGGGCGCGCCTGAAGGTCTATTCCGAAACCTGCATGCGCTGCGGCATGTGCGCAACAGCCTGTCATTACGCGCAGTCACACCCCGACGACCCGAGCTATACCCCGGCAGGCAAGGTGCGCCAGACGCTGGACGTCCTGCTGGACAAAGGCGGCAAGGTCGAACCTGACTTCATCTACGGGATGGCGCAGCTCGCCTATACGGAATGCAACCTGTGCCGTCGCTGCGTGCACTACTGCCCAATCGGCATCGACACGGGTTACATCATGACCGTCATACGCCGCATTTGTCATAAACTGGGCGTCACCCCGCAGTACATCCAGGATACGGCCCATAGTCATTCGGCCACATTCAACCAGATGTGGGTCAAGGATGACGAATGGGCAGACACGTTGCAGTGGCAGGAAGAAGAGGCCCGCGAGGAGTTCCCGAACATGCGCATCCCTTTGGACAAAGAAGGCGCAGACATCTATTACTCGGTCATCGCCCCCGAACCCAAATTCCGGACCCAGCTCATCTATCAGGCTGCAGCCATCATGCACGCGGCCGGGGTGGATTGGACCATGCCGGCCGAACCAGGCTGGGACAATTCGGACATGTGCATGTTCACCGGCGACTTCGAGATGATGGGCCGGCTCAAGCGCAGACACTTCGAGAGCGCCCAGAAACTCAAAGTCAAACGCATCGTCATGGGCGAATGCGGCCATGCGTTCCGATCCATCTACGACGTGGGCAACCGGTGGGACGGCTGGATGTGGCATCCGATCCCCGTCGTTCACTCCATCGAATTCTTCTGGGAACTCATGCGTGACGGCAAGATCAAGCTGGCCAAGAAGTATCCGGGACCCGTGACCGTGCACGACCCGTGCAACGTGGTCCGCGGACGGGGCCTGCACGAAAAGCTGCGCGAACTGGTCCGCTTTCTCATTGATGGCGACATCGTCGAGATGGCCTCCCACGGCGAGCACAACATCTGTTGCACGGCCGGAGGCGGCGTCATCAACTGCGGCCCGCCTTTTAAAAACGTACGCGTGGCGGGCAGCAAGTCCAAGGCTGAAGAACTGAAGGCGACCGGCGTGAAAACTATCGTGGCCCCATGCCACAACTGCCACGGCGGGCTTGAAGACACGGTGCATGCCTACCATCTTGGTATGGAGATCAAATTCCTCGGCGACATCATCTATGAATGCATGGAAAAGCCAGAGGCTTAGAGGAGAGAACAATGAAACGCTGTCTTCCCATTCTGATCGTGGCGGTCATCCTGGCCTTCTCGCAACTGGCTTCCTCGCAAGAGGACATGACGGTCATCGCCCCCGACGCGTTCGGAAAACTGACCAGGCCCGCCGCCACCTTCGTCCACGACCAGCACAATGAAAAGGCTGGCGTGGAGGATTGCGTGCTCTGCCACCATGGCGGCTCCGACGGTGTCCAGGACCCCGAGTCCTCCACCGAGGGAATCCCTTGCGCAGACTGCCACGCGGTGCAACCCGACAAAGGCACGACAGGTCTGAGCAAAGCCTATCACCTGCAATGCATAAGCTGTCATGAGCAAAGCGGCAAAGGGCCCCTGGCCTGCGGCCAGTGTCACGTGAGGTAACTACCCCTGCGCCCGGACGGTCTTCGCGGAAAAGGCCGTCCGTGGCCGGGCGCATAGCCTTCAAGGGACTTTCATGAATAATCCGTGGGCCTTCATCAATAAAAGCCTGAGCCTGAAGCTCATCCTGACCGCCGGGCTGTCCCTGGTGTCGAGCGTGGCGGCCCTGTCCTACTTCGCCATCATCCACCAGGAATCCGTCCTCATGCGCTACGCGGTGGAAGAGGTGGACCGTCTGGGCACGACCATAAAGCTCGGCACCCGCTATGCGATGATGCTCAATTCCCGCGACGACCTGGACCACATCATCACCAATATCGGCATGCAGGAAGGCATCCGGATCCTGCGCATTTATGACGGCGGCGGTACGATCAAGTTTTCCAACAACCATCAGGAACTGGAATCAAAGGCGGATATCGAGAGCCAGGCCTGTCAGGCCTGCCACCAGCACACCCCGCCACCAGAGGAGGTCACCCTCGAAGCGCGCACGCGCATCTTCACCGGGCAGGACGGGCAGAAAATGCTCGGCATCATCACTCCGGTTCTCAATGAACCCGGCTGCGAAGCCGGATGCCATTTCCACCCCGTAGAGGACAGGGTTCTGGGCGCCATCGACGTAGTCCTGTCCCTGGAATCGACGGAGCGCGAGACCATCGCCTTCAGAAACCGCAGCATCGCCTTCACCCTCATCGTGCTCGCCCTCACGGGGCTGGCCATCTTCATATTCATGCGCCGCTTCGTGCTGCGCCCAATCCGCAAGCTCATTGCTGGCGCGCAGCTTATCGCGGAAGGCGGCCACTGCACGCGCATCGATATCGATCAGCCCGACGAGATGGGCACCCTGGTACACACCATCGAACGCATGGGGAGAAATATCAGCGAAAATCAGGTTGAAATGAACCGACAACGCGACGAGTACCAGACTCTTTTCTCCCTGGTGCCCTGCATCATTACCGTCCAGGACCGCGATTTCAGGCTGCTGCGGTACAATCAGGAGTTCTGGAACAAGTTCCGTCCGACCCCTGGCGACACCTGCTACCACGCCTACAAGGGCAGGATGAGCAAATGTCCGCAATGCCCTGTGGAAAACACTTTCAAAACCGGAAAATCCTACACCAGCGAGGAGTCCGGTTTCGACGCCAACGGGGAAATCCGCCATTGGCTGGTGACCAGTTCACCCATCAAGAACTCCGAAGGGGAGATCGTGGCGGCCATGGAGATGTGCCTGGATATTACCAGCCGCAAGCAACTCGAAGCCGATCTCGAAAGAAGCGAGAAAAAATACCAGGCAATCTTCCGCAACATTCCCAATCCGGTCTTCGTGTTGCAGGCAAGCGATCTGCTCATCCTGGACTGCAACGAGTCCGTCAAAACCGTCTACGGTTTTGACAAGGACGAGATCGTCGGTCGCAACTTCATGGACCTTTACCGCGAGGACGACCAGGAGGCGTTTCGGCTGATGATTTCCAGCAAAAGCCTGCACAACCGAGTCATCCATGTGACCAAGGACGGCAGGCGACTTTTCGTCACCGTACGCGTTTCGCCCTCGGAGTTCAGCGGCCAAAAAGTTCTGCTCGTGACTACCAGTGACATGACCAAGCGCCTTGAAGCCGAACAGCATCTCATCCAGGCCTCGAAAATGGCCACCCTGGGCGAAATGGCCACCGGCATGGCCCACGAACTGAACCAGCCTCTGTCCGTCATCAAGACGGCCGCTAGCTTCATTCGGCGAAAAATCACCCGCGAAGAGGATCTCGACCGGGACATCCTGAACACGCTGAGTTCTGAAATCGAGAGCCATGTGGACCGCGCGTCCAAAATCATCAATCACTTGCGCGAATTCGGGCGCAAGCCGGACATGAAGCTCGAGCCTGTGGACATGACAGAGATCCTCAAGCGCGCCCTTGATATTTTCATCCAGCAATTGAAACTGCGCGAGATCGAAGTGCTGCAGTACTTCACACCCGACCTGCCTCTGGTCCAGGCCGACGCGAGCAGGCTAGAGCAGGTCTTCATCAACATGCTCATCAACGCCCGCGACGCCATCGAAGAGAAGTGGACAGCGGCCAAAGCTGCGGAAACCGACGCCCCCCAGTCTGCCCCAAAGCACATCACCCTCAAGACCTATGTGAACAACGGCAACGTCGTGGTGGAAATCATCGACACGGGTTGCGGCATCCCTACGGGTGTGCGCAATAAGATTTTCGAACCCTTTTTCACCACCAAACGCGTAGGCAAGGGCACGGGCCTTGGCCTCTCCATCAGCTACGGCATCATCCAGGATTGCGGGGGCACCATCACTGTGGATTCGGAACCTGGCAAGGGCACGCGATTCGTCATCTCGCTGCCCATAGCTACACACGAGGAGGAGGGGCACTTATGAATGCACACTTCTCGCTGCTGCTCATCGACGACGAGGAAGGCATCCGCAAGATCCTCGGCCTGACGCTTGCGGACGCAGGCTGGAACGTGTGCGCGGCCGCGAGCGCGGAGGAAGCCCTGGGCTTGTTTCGCCAAAGCGATTTTCCCATTGTCCTGACAGATATCAAGATGCCCGGAATGGATGGGCTGGAACTGTTGAAAGTCTTGAAGGAAATCAAACCCGAGACCGAAGTGGTGCTCATGACCGGCCACGGCGATCTGGACCTGGCCATTCAGGGCATCAAACTCGACGCCGCGGATTTCGTTACAAAGCCCATCCATGACGACGCCCTGGACATCGCCCTGGCCAGGGCCAAGGAACGCTGGACCATGCGCCGGGCCATCCGCGAGCACACGGAACACCTCCAGGAGTTGGTCGAGCAGAAGACGCGCGAACTCCTGACCGCAGAAAGACTGGCAACCATCGGCCAGACCGTGGCCGGCCTTTCGCACTCCATCAAGAACATGGCCAGCGGACTTGAGGGCAGCCTGTTTCTTTTGCGCCAGGGCCTCGACACCGACCACCGGGATTACCTGGAACAGGGGTGGGAAATGCTCGAAGCCAATGTGCACAAACTCAAGAATCTGTCCCTGGACATGCTTCGCTTCGCCCGGGTCGAAGAGCTGCACCCCTGTCCCACCGACCCCGCCCTTCCGGCTCGCCAGGTTGTTGAACTCTTTCAGGTCAAAGCTGCAGAGCGAGGCGTCGAACTGCGCCTTGAGACGCACGACAAGCTTCCCCTGGTCGATCTCGACGCCGAGGCCGTACACCGCTGCCTGATGGATCTGGTAAGCAATGCCCTTGACGCCTGCAGCGCCGCCGGGTTCAGCCCGGAAACGCCGGGTGGGTCCGTGCTTGTTCAGGTTGGGAAATCTTCGGATGGGATTTCTTACCTGGTCAAGGACAACGGCTGCGGCATTGACGAAAACACTCTTCCCCAACTTTTCAACGCATTTTTCAGCACGAAAGGCAACAATGGATCCGGGCTTGGCCTGGTGGCCGTGAAAAAAACAGTACAGGCTCACGGCGGCTTCATCGATGTGCAAAGTTCGCAGGGAGCAGGCAGTGAATTCAAAATTACCATACCACGTCAGTATGATAATAAATTTACATAGTATGATTTAATTTAGCCTGTTTATTTTGCAGTAGGCATTGACCTGAAGCATATTAAAACATATGGAATTTATAAAGTTGTGCATAATTAATAATCATTCAATATTCAAAAGTAGCCCACATGAATAAAGTCATACTGAAAAAGTCGGGAGAACTTGTAAGCCATCGGGAGGAATTAATGACCGATGCTCTTGCGGTGCTCGCCTCCCGACTCAGACTGGAAGACGGATTCACTTTGCGAGGGCTCATCCGTCTGCTGAACCGCTACCCCGACTTGCAGCGGCTTTCCGGCTTCGCACCCAATCTGGCGGCCTTCCCGTGCACCGACTCGGAGGAAGGGGCCGCGATGGGACTCGACCGGCTGGAATTTTCCCGGGTGGTAGAAATTATCGGCGCACCCGAACCTCCCAGACTCGAAGTCTACCACATCCTGCGCGGATGCATGGGAGAGAACGACGATGAAGAGATCCGCGGCTGGCAGGTGGAAAACCTGCTGGATATCCCGCTGCGCCTCGGAGAACTCAGGCACGTGGTCTTCGGGGACAACGTGCACTCGTTCCGATTCGAAACAGTATGCACACTTTTTGACTTTATCGATGGCGTTATTTGGCAACTCGCATTTCATGGCGCACCACAGGAATGTGCGCTAAGGAGGTAGTTTATGTTCGAGAAGATTTTATTCGCAACCTCGGCTTCTGCAACGTGCGACGATGCGGCGCGCGTAGCATTTGAATTGTCGCGCAAGAACAAGTCCCGTCTCAACGTTTTTCATGTCTTCGGTCTGCCGACCCGCGGCTTCGGGTTGACCTACCGCGACGTGCGGACCGGCGAGGAAACCGAGGTCGATGATAATCTCGTCAGCCTCGTAAAGGAGGAAATGACGCAGTATTACGAAAAGCAGGCCAAGGACCACCCGTCCTGCGTCTACGAGACGGCCACGGGCGTGCCGCACACGGAAATCCTGCGCAAGGCAAGAAAGGAGGACGTCAGCCTCATCATCATGGGTGCGCACACCCGACCCGAGGATGTCGGTGCCATGCGGCACCGCGTCATCGCCGGCAGCACCATGCAGAAGGTGGCCAAGAGCGCCCGCTGCCCCGTGCTTGTGGTCAGTCGTCCCTGCGTGACCTGCTGGTCGTATTTCGCCAACATCGTGATCGCCACGGACTTCAGCAAGCCCGCTAATTATGCCTTCCAGTTCGCCCGCAACGTGGCCAATGATATCGGCTGCAAACTGCACATCTTCCACTGCGTGGACCTGGGCGGCGACACGGAGACAGGACAGGCCTACATCGAAAAGCAATTGGCGGCGGCGCAGGAAAAGGTGGAGGAGAAGTACATCGCCAACATGGGTGACTTCGACAACTATGTCATTGCCTTGCGTGAAGGCGCGCCGCATGTCGAGGTTCTGAAGTACGCCCGCGAGAACAGGGCCGACCTGATCGTCATGGCCCACCACACCCGTGACGTGGACCCGGAACAGTCCATGCTCGGCACCACCATCGAACAGGTCATCCTGCGCTCGGCATGCCCGGTCCTGAGCGTCAACCACCCCGACAAGGTGGACGTGAGCCCCTACGGTTCGTCCAGAGCTCACGAGTAGACGGCCATGCCCGCCGCTAACGCCCGCCGCCCTTTGATTCTGGTCGTTGATGACGAAATGCATCTGCGTCTGTTCATCAAGGCCATCTTTGAATCCAACGGGTTCACCGTGGGCACGGCGAAAAACGGCAAGGAGGGGCTCGCCTGGATCCGGACCAACAGGCCCGACCTGGTGAGCCTCGACCTTATGATGCCGGAACAAGGCGGAATTCGATTGCTGCAACAATTGCGGAGCGATCCTGACCTGGCGAAGACCAAAGTCATGATCGTCTCAGCCATCGACGACGCGACGTTCGCCCACGCCATGACTACCGTCCAGGCAGGGAGTTACGAAAACATCGCCTCGGCCGACGGATACGTAGAGAAACCGCCAACGGCGGAGGCAATCCTGCGCGAAGCCAACAGAATCCTTGACCAAACAGACGCCCGTCACCAGGGCGACACTCAGAACCACGAGGAGGACTCCCATGCCCAAGAAGATCATGGTCGTTGATGACGACCCCGTTATTGTTGAA
>Ga0180017_100186_pt1 | contig 25556 bp, 23 predicted proteins | sample KR46_S_MetaG_FD_129674 | JGI IMG/M metagenome (GOLD analysis project Ga0180017, IMG submission 129674) | Groundwater microbial communities from the Olkiluoto Island deep subsurface site, Finland - KR46_S_MetaG | ecosystem: Environmental > Aquatic > Deep subsurface > Groundwater | place: Finland...
CCGCAAAATCTGTTTTGCAATTTGTTTCTAAGGCTTTTAATAAATCATCCACCTTATCCGCTGCCACCGAAATCAGCAAGCCTCCGGATGTTTGCGGATCAAAAAGCAGATCTTCCAAAATCGGCTCATCAGTCCACTGATAGTCTGGTGCAAAATAGTCCCGATTCCGGTAAGTTCCTGCCGGTATAATCCCCATGCTGGCTAACTCCACTGCCTCTGGTAAGAGCGGAATCTCCCTGGTTTCTAAAATCATTGTTAATCCACTTGCTTTTGCCATCTCAATGGCATGCCCAGCCAGTGAAAAACCGGTAACATCGGTACAGCCATGGATGCCCTCACAGCGATTCATCGCCTCGCAGGCCGCTTTATTGAGGGTAACCATCGATTCAATTGCCGCATCCGCAGCTGCATCTGAGACAATCCCCCCCTTTATCGCTGAGATGATAATGCCTGTTCCGATGGGCTTGGTTAATACCACCAAATCGCCTTCCTGGGCATGGCAATTCCCACGCAAATGCGCTATATCTGTGATTCCGGTTACCGAAAGTCCATACTTTGGTTCGAGATCATCAACGGAGTGCCCGCCAACAATGACTGCCCCGGCCTCAAAAACCTTATCGGCTCCGCCTTTTAAAATCTCTGGCAAAAGGGTTCCCACCTCTTTTTCAGGAAAACAGACGATATTCATGGCTGTTAACGGACACCCCCCCATGGCATAGATATCACTTAAGGCATTTGCTGCCGCAATCTGCCCAAAGGTATAGGGATTATCAACAATCGGCGGAAAAAAATCCAAGGTCTGAAGTAAAATCTTGTCATCATCAATTCGAAATGCTGCCGCATCATCAGAATGCTCAAATCCAATCAGCAGATCTTCACTGTTGTTATTTTTTATGCTTCCCAGCAGTTCTGACAGTACTCCGGGTCCCAATTTTGCTGCACAACCGCAATTTCTAACCATCTCTGTTAATCGCTTTGTCATTCTCATCGCTTCCTTTCGCAAATCGTTTTTAATGCCTCAATGCTATATTGAATCTCTTCCATGGTATTCTGATCGCTAAACGAGAAACGCAATGTCCCTTTCGGATAGGTACCTAAAGTTTGGTGGGCAAGCGGGGCACAGTGAAGACCAACCCGGGTCAAAATCCCGTAATCTCGATCCAGTTCATAGGCTATTTCAGACAGATCCCGAGCTGTGTGATAAACTGAAACTAGTGCACAGCGCTCTTTATTATAGTCTCCTTTGATCACCTGGAGATCAGCTATTTCTTCAAGCCCCTGTAGAAAAGTGCTAACCAGTTTACCTTCAATTTCCGCAACCGCTGTTACATCTGTTCTTTGCAGATAATCCAACGCTGCATTGAGTCCATAAATACCCGGGAGATTGAGTGTTCCCGCCTCAAAGCGATCCGGTAAAAAATCAGGCATATCCAATAAGTCTGATATTGAACCGGTTCCGCCATCGATGATTGTTTCCAGGTCAACGGCCATTTCCGGATCAATGAGAAAACCGCCAATTCCCTGAGGTCCCCTGAGTCCTTTATGTCCGGTGAAACATAAGGCATCGATATGATCTTTCTTGATATCAATTTGATGACAGCCCGCTGTCTGGGCGGAATCAACAATCAATTTAAGGCCATGTCGCTGACAGATCTTGCCTACCTGATCGACGGGAAGCATACAGCCGCTGACATTTGAACCATGGATCATCACAATGGCTCTAGTAGCTGGGCGAATCATTTTCTCCAAAGCATCGAGATCCATCTCATAGTCATTGATCACCCCGGCCGCAAAAAGATCTGCTGTGTTTGTTTTTGCCGGGATAATATCGTATTGCACACCTTGTTTTTTTAGATGATACAATGGCCTTATCACCCCATTGTGTTCCATTCCACTTGTCAGGACATGATCCCCAGACTTTAGAAATCCTTTTAGTACCATGTTGAGTGCCTGGGTAACATTGGCGGTGAAAATGACGTTCTGGCTGCTGCTGCCGTTGAACAGCTGACGCAGTTTTTCCCGGGTATCAAAAACCATCCGGGATACCTCTATGGCACTGGCATAAACCCCTCTTCCGGTATTAACACCAATCTCTTCAATATACTGACACATCGCTTTGGCCACACCTTCTGGTTTAGGCCAGGATGTGCTGGCATTGTCAAAATAAATTCGATCCTTCATTTATTCCACACTTTCATAGCCAATCAGGGCCGCCCCGACTGCGCCGGTATACTGACCCAATACATCAGTTTTAATCGACTGTCCCAGATATTCTTCAAGCACCCGGCAAAATATCTTCGATTTTGACAATCCGCCTGAAAAAAACACCGGCCCACATAAATTTAGGCGTCCATAAAAAGTTGCGGTACGCTCTGCAATCGTATGAATAACCCCTAATGCGATATTTCCCTTAGGAATATCATTCGCCAATAAACTGATAATTTCGCTTTCTGCAAAAACGGTACACATGCTTGAAATCGAGATCGCCTTGGCATTGATGACAAAATCATCGAGGTCTTCTAAATCAGCCTCCAGTATTCCCATCATTACATCCATAAACCGCCCAGTACCGGCAGCACACTTGTCATTCATCAAGAAATCTGTTACATTTCCCTTTTCATCCAGCGCAATGGCCTTACAATCCTGACCGCCAATATCTATCACCCCCGTACAGTTTGGTTCAAAGTACCGACTTCCCCGGGCGTGACAGGTAATCTCGGTAATTTTCCGATTAGCTTTTTTCAACAGGGAACGGCCATAGCCGGTTGCCACAGTACATCCCACGGCATCCGACCAGAAGGTGTCATAAACTTCATACAGACTTTTTCGTGGGCTTGATGATGTTTTGATGATCAGTTTTTCCCGGATTCCCTGATCATCCAACAAAATCCCCTTGGTGGTAGTCGATCCCGAATCAATGCCTAAACTTAACATCGGATGCTCCTACAACATTTCGATAAAAGCAGTCATCCGGGTATTAATGCGTTCCACATCTGATGTTCCAAAATCCGTTTCAAGATAGGTGTAAGGTCTACCTTTCTCTTGTTGAACAAAGCGCTTAACACTCAATGATTCAACGTTATAGGTATGACAGGCTGTTAGGGTCATTTCGACAACCCCATCGACCTTATATTCATCAATCAAGCGGTTTAAGAGTTCAAAGCGTTTCGTATTTGGTGACATACAAGAACAGCCAATATTTAGATACTTCTCAGCCAGGGCTCCAAATAGGTCAGGATTATGCTCATCTACAAGCTCTTCAACGGCCTTCACACCCGTACAATTTTCAAAACACACCACCACAGCACCGTTGTCTTCAATGGCCTTGATCACCTTAGCCGTGGCTGCCCCCATTGGACATCCGGTGATTAGAATACGCGGCTTTATCTCATTATTTTGTATTATTTGATATTCTTCCTGAACCTTTTGAGTCAAGTCTCTTATTTTTGATGGTAGAGCTTCCCGGTCAAAGTCAAAAGAAGCACCTACTAACACATTAAACAGTTCCATTCCAGTCATTGGCGAAGGATCTTGTCTGCATAAGCCGTAAAATTCTTTCATCGCTTTACGCTCTTCGTTCTTTAACAAAATTGCTTTATGAAGTTTTTCTTCCGTGATACTGACCGCAAACTGTTCTTCCAGCACTTCCTTCATTTTAATGATTTCTTGTTTCCACAGCTCTTTTGCCACCTGATCTTGTGAATGGGGCAGCTTCATCACATGAACCGGTTTAAATTCAGCCATGTACTCATACATTTTTTTCTTTCCATCACAGGTTGTCTCCCCAACAACTAAATCTGAGAAATAAAAATATGGACACTTATCCGTTTTTCCAAAACCATAGCTTGACTTAATCAGCGGACAAAGATTACGTGGTAAATCTTTTTCTGATTCTGTGATCGTCTCATCCGATGAAGCACATAAACCAACTGTCACAGCACCCATGGCCAATGCCAGTTCTTGCGGAAAATAGGTGCAAAAAATACCAATCAGGGGATTACCTGCATCTTTAAAATTTTTTGCTGATATAAAGCCTGCCTGTCGGGCTTCTGAAAACGACTTAAATATTTCTGGTAGTTCTTTTCTTATTTCCATGATTTTTTGTATGACTGATTATTGATAAATCATAACTCTCCTTAATTTATTTTGACTACTCAATTTTGACTAATTATTTTTACTGCTCTACTAATAATTCTTATCGGCATAACCAACCCAGCCGCCTTCTTTAACCAGGGTTTTATCAAATTCGCCGATCTTAAAGGCAATTTTTTCGGATGCCTGATCGGATTCGATCAGGATGGCGCTATTATCAACATTGATACTAATAGTCACTTTTTTATTGGCATAGTTTCTAAAAAGGTAATCGATGGTTTCTTTTGGCAACTCAATGGCAAACATCCCACAATTGTACATGTTCTGTCTAAAGATGCGGGCAAAGCTTTCGGCAACGACCACATTAATTTCATTGACTTCCAACGCCCAGGGCGCATGCTCACGTGATGAACCGCAGCCGAAATTTTCACGGGTAACAATTATCGCTTTGTTTAAAAGGTCGCTGGTACTGAATCCATCTAGAAATAAATCTTCCAGCAGAAAAGGCTTGAGCGCCTCTTTGGTAATTTCAGTCAAATATTTCGCCGGGATGATTTCGTCAGTATTGATGTCACTGCGATCTAAAAATAATACGCTTCCACTAAATGTCTTCATTTCTTTTCACCTATCGATGCTTTAAATAAATTAGAGTTCGTGATGGTTCCGGCAATTGCCGTGGCAGCTGCAGTGGCCGGACTCATTAAATGAACCGTCCCGCCCTTGCCCATCCGACCATTGAAATTGCGATTGGTGGTGGCAGCACAAACTTCGCCATCCGCCAGCACCCCATTGCTCATCCCCAGACAGGCTCCGCAGGTGGGATTGGTCACACAAAAACCAGCTTCATGAAAAATTTCGATGATACCCTCTTTTAATGCCTTGCCATAGACATCGGGTGATGCTGGGCTGACGATAGCACGAACAGCAACACTGATTTTTTTGTCTTTTAAAATACTGGCGGCGATTCGCAGGTCTTCAATCCGGCCATTGGTACAGCTACCGATGTAGATTTGATCCACTTTTGTCCCGTGCATTTCGGCAACGGTCTTGACCTGATCCGGTTTGTAGCCAAAGGTCACCATTGGCTCTAGATCCGAAATATCAAATTCATAAATCTGTTCATATTCGGCATCGAAATCAGAAACCCACTTAGAATATTCGCTGAGGGCATCCTCTTTACTGGAAAATTCATCTTTGATATGATCCCATAAATAATCAACGGTGGTCATATCGGGATAACAAATCCCACAGGTGCCGCCAGCTTCAATGGCCATATTGCATAAGGTCATCCGCGATTCCATCGACATGGCATCGACTACCGGGCCAGTAAACTCAATGACCATGTTGGTGGCGCCATTGACGGTTAACTCTTTTATAATGAAGAGAATCAAATCCTTGGCATAAACGCCCGGTTTTAGTTCCCCTGTTATGATCATTTTAATTGTTTTGGGAAAATGAAAAGCGCAGACTCCTTTTAAAATCCCCACTTCCAGATCCGTTGTTCCGGTGCCAGCTGCAAATGCCCCAAAGGCTCCGTGGGTACAGGTGTGGGAATCTCCCATGATGATGGTAAAGCCTGGTCGGACAAAGCCCTTTTCCGGAAAAATAGCATGACAGACACCATTTCTGCCGACATCAAAAAAATCCTTGATGCCGTGACGTCTTGACCAGTCTCGCAAAATTTTCTCTTGCTCAGCCGTTTTTGAATCCTTAGCCGGGGTGACATGATCGATTACCGCCTTAATTTTGGTGGGATCAAAGACCCGATCCATCCCGCGCTCGATCAAATCGGTGATCGCAATCGGGGTGGTGATTTCATGACAAAAAACCCGATCCAGTCGCAGTACATGGGCATCTGGAAATGGCTCATCAACCCGATGCGCATCAAATATTTTTTCTGCAATTGTTTTACCCATTCTATACTCCTCGCTATGTTTGTCTCAGATGACCTGACCGCTTATCCAGGGTTAGCCCTTTTGGATAAGCTCAATCAGTCATCGATATTATTTTGTGAGTTATAATCCTAAAATACTTCCACTAAGCCTTTCTTTACTCGACTAGCTGAATACCCAGTTCGTCAGCAATTTTTCTGGCTGCTTCGGTTGATGGTACCGCTTCCCGCAACACCAGCCGTCCGCCACCGCGGTTTAAGGTATCCACCGAAGCCGTCATTTCATCGGTTTCGATGGTGATTTTCTGAATGGCATGCGCGGAACCCTCGATGATCTCAACCGCAATCCCCAGTTCCTTGACCTTATCAATGGCTTGATTGTACATCTCATAGTCTGAGGTGGACGCACCGAATACCGCACCCATTAAGATCCCCGGTACATTAATCGAACGTCGTTTAAATAACTCCGGATACAGCTCGATGGTGACCTTTTTAATCGTGCCGTTAATCAGTTTATTGGCAATTCGCGCGGCATTGGTGGGTGATCCCACGGCCTGACTGCTGCCCCCAACCACGGCCTCCCCATAGGTATTTAAGATTGACTTGGTCTCCCTGGCCATCTCTTTGGCCAATCGGTTGGCTTTGGCCAGGGTTTGCTCCATCTGTCTGGCTTCTTCATCTTTGACATCTTCTGACACCAGGGATTCAACCGATGCCTTTCGCTTAAAGAAGGGTTCCATGTATTCAACCACTGTCGGCACAAGGTGCTTGCCGGACTCTACGTGAACCTGACTAGCCATGGCAATCATCACGTCAAATGGTACATTGACCATCATTTCAACTTTCGTACAAAGTTTACCGGCATACATCCCCATCAGGATGGCGCCACCCACATGGGTGGTGCACAGAGCTGGCACCAGCACTCGGGGCGTACATGGTACGCCAATGGTCGGCGACATCGCCAGCACCATCGCTTTTTCCATCTGCTCCGGGCTTCCGCCTTCCAAAACAGCGGTTGCCGCAGCTATGCAAGCCGTTCCCGCGCCAAAGCCTTCCATATTACAGCCCGTTGTGACCTTACCAACCCGAAAAATACTGCCGATTTTTAGAATCAGGGCAGCAATCTCAGCCACCGTCTGGTCATCATATCCGTTTACCTGCATGGCTTTAATAAATCCAGCATAGGGACAGGAGTCGCCGGTTCCAGCACAGGGTCGAAGACCAATGCAATGATTGCCAACCTGAGCTGCCAAGGTGAATAACAAGGCATCATCGAGCATTTTATCAGCAAAACATTTTGGCCCCTCGATGGTGTTTAGCTGAGAAGCAACCGTACCCAAGAGGATGCTCTCACCATCTTCCAGGCCGATTTCCAGCGCTCTAATATTATGGTCATATTCTTTCATCACGCTAGTCAGGATTTCTGCTCGTGTCAGTCCAGTTTGGATCTCACTTTCCAGCAGCACCACATCAACCACCCGAGCCTTAAATTCATTTGCCAGAGCGACGATTTCGCCAATCGTTAACGGCTGCATCGCACTAATTCTTTGTCTTAATTCTTGCATGATCATCCCCCTGATCTATTTTCTTCCGGTTGCATAATTCCTTTCGATTTCTCGAATCGCATCGAGTCCGATTAAGTCATTAAATTCGGCAAAGGTAACCATCTTGTCCATCACATTTGCTGTCGTGTCATCATTTTTTAGCGCCGTCCATAAGTCGACCATCGCCTTTGTGGCCACATAAATAGAAGCGGTTGGGTAAATAGTCAGATTATAACCGATCTCTTCCAACTCCTGGTTCTTCAATAATGGTGTTCTTCCACCTTCGACCATGTTTGCCAGGGTATAGCCATCGATCTGAGTCGTGATCATTTTCATTTCTTCAATGCTTTCCGGCGATTCAATAAAGACAATATCGGCGCCCGCTTCTTTATAAGCCTGACCCCGTTTGATGGCTTCTTCAATACCCATGATGGTGCGGGCATCGGTTCTGGCCATGATCATAAAATCGGGATTGATCCGGGTATCTACCGCCGCCTTGATCTTGCCCACCATTTCATCCATGGGGATGATTTCGCGGCCGACCATATGGCCGCATTTCTTTGGCATTACCTGATCTTCCAACTGGATCACCGCCACGCCCGCTTTTTCATATTCCCGAACGGTGCGCATGACGTTAACCGCATTACCAAAACCAGTATCAGCATCGGCAATCACCGGTACCCCAGCTGCTTCGACAATATTTGCCGCTCGAGCGACCATTTCACTCATGGTCATTAGTCCCACATCGGGCTGTCCCAGATGGCTGGCTGATTGTCCGTAGCCGGTCATATAAACGGCATCAAATCCCAGCCGACCAATAATCTTTGCGGTCATCGCATCATGGGCTCCCGGTGCCACTACCATTTTTTTTGTTTTAAGTAATGCTCTCATTTTTTCAGCTTGATTCATTTGTTATGTCTCCTGTTTCTATTAAAATTTCTATTAAAATTTCTTTTTCTTATTGGCTATCCCAATATTTTAGCATAAAGTTTAGTACTTCATCTGGAAACCATTTGCTCAGTACACCTAGTGAGAACATCAGATAGTGATCGTCAAAGACCACCCTGGGCTCATCGATAGGCAGCAGTGAATTACCCGGGTTTTTAAAAGCACCCCTGATGATTGTTTCTCTATTTGCATCGCTGGCATTGACAAAGACGCCACCGGCGCAAATGATATTTTTTATATGTCTTAAATCGCGGCCAATTGCTGTACCAGCCATCACCCCCATGACCGCATCATCTTCTCTGGCATACATGCCAGCATGACGGTGGATGGCAAGGTGAATGGCACAGATCGCAATGGCCTGATCAATCTTTTTTTCTTTTTCATGCTGCGCGATATGATTGGTCATTTCTTCCACTTTTTCTATGTAGTCAATCACTTCTGCCTCTGATACTTCAATTGATTGGTCGATCAGGTTTAGCAGAGTTTTAATGCCCACCGCTTCTAGCACTCCGTTTGCGCTAACGCGCATCCCCAGATTTCCCTCAACAGTTCGGTAAGAGAATTGTTTTTCATTATTGATCACCAATCCCCGCTCCTCCAGTTTCAATTCTTCCAATTCGGGAATCGCGGAGTGGATATCAGTAGTAGCTCCACCAATATCAATTAGCATCAAACTGCCCAGCCCCTTTTTATCAAACAACCCCTTGGCCAATAATTCACTGGCAAAAAAAATCGCTCCGGGGGTAGGAATGACCTCCTTGTTATTTAGCGTCTGACAAAACGCTTTGACCCCCTTAGCATTGATAATCTGATTGATAAAGTGGCTGTGAATGGCTTCTCGGGCCTGCTTGGTATTCAGCTGATGAATGGTGGGGATAATGTTTGGTACCCGAACATTTAAAATGCCGGCTTCACCCAAAATTTTCGCCACTTTTTTCTGGACATTGCGATTGCAGGCCACAATCACCATCGCTTTGACTTTAGCCTTGCAGATAATTCTGGCATTCTCCAGCGCTGAGGTTTGATCACCATTATCGGTACCACCAGCTAGCAGAATAATGTCTGGTCTTATTTCGTGAAGTACCTCTTCGCGATATTCCGGAGGTTCATCAACCGAAATGACCTCCATTACCCGTGCGCCGGCAGTCATCGCCACTTCTTTGGCTGCCTTGGCTGTCACCTGAGGCATGTAGCCCATCGCTACCATCCGCAGCCCCCCTGCCGCACTACAGGAGCTATACCGGTTGATCAGCGCTTCAAAGTCAATGCCCTGTGCTGTGATCTTTTCTTCGGCCTGACGGGCACCAATGGCCACGTCTTCTAAGGTTGTCGCCGACTGACCGGTTCCCAACCAGGTCAATTGCCCTTTTACCAAATGATAGGCCACTGCTTTTGTGTAGGTGCTACCAATATCATAAACAATCGTATTAGCTTTCATCGCCTGTCTGAATTACTTAAGTTTTGCTTTTTCGACAAAAACATAGCCTTCCATAATCCGTCTGGCCGTACGGATCAGCGCCGCTTTCTCAACGGTCTGGCCATTAACCACCGATACCACCGGGATGACCCCAGCCGGATGGCCGATTCTAACGGTATCCGATGTTGTTTTTCTAAGCACCTGATTAACAATGGTGCCTTCTATTTTTGCCGCCGAACCGGTACAGGCCGTAGCGGTGCCAGCGTAGGTTTTATGTAGCACCTGCATGTACATTAACCGTGAGACAAGATCAACTTCTTCAGCCTTGATGGTATTACCCGAAGTGAAGTCCATGTAATCAGCCGGTTCGCTGACAAAAGCAATCATTGGAAAGGCAGGTGATTTTTCAGTGGCTTCTTTTGCATCTTTAGCCATTCCAATTAGCACACAACAGTGAGATCGTATTTCTTCCAGATAGGCCAGTAGTTGCGCATCGCCATCAATCTCAGCCGGGGTTTCAGTTCCCTTCATCTTAACATCTACGGCGCAGATGAAAACACAGGGATTAGCCACATCGACGATCGAAACCTTAAGCTCGCCCTTACTAGTTTTAATCGTATCCACCACGTTTCCGGTGGGCAACACCTTACCGGTGGCGGCACCGGCGGTGCCGGTAAAGTCCATCAACTCAGCGGCATTGGTTCCCGGGACGCCATCAATTTTAAAGTCTCCGCTGACCTTTGCCTTACCATCTTCCACCACAACCTCAGCATAAAGCAATTTGCCGGTGTTGGTATTGTGGATACACACCTTTGTTTTGGGTTCAACGGCCTTCACGAAAGATTCATCAATGGCGAAAGGTCCTACCCCCGAAGAGATATTGCCGCAGTTTCCGTTGTAATCGACAGTGGTATCACCGATACCAACCTGGGCAAAGGTGTAATCCACATCCGCCTCCGGATGGGTCGGGGGGCCAATAATAGCCAACTTGCTAGTTAGTGGATCAGCACCTGCTAGTCCATCGATCTGGCGGACATCCGGGCTGCCAAAAATTCTCAGAATAATTTGATCCCGCATGGCTTGATCAGTCGGCAAATCATTTTCTTTTATAAAAATCCCTTTACTGGTTCCTGCTCTCATAATGACACAGGGAATGCGAATTTGATCACTCATTTTATTTGTATGTCCACCAAAGGCAAACATACTTCTCCCTTCATAATTTTATTGTTGTTCAATTTTTGAATCTATGGTCTAATTTTTATCTACTTTCATATTTTTTCAATTATAACAACTGCTACAAGTCTAAAAGGCTCATACAATAATTCATATGAGCCTCATTATTTACTTTACAAAAATATCTCTTCTAAATGCACCAATATATTCCATGCAGTACATATCCTGCCCTAGCATCGCTTCGGTTGCAAAAAGCATCCCCATCAGATCCTTACTTAAAGGATCGAGAATAAAGCTATCCATCCCTGCGTTCATCGCCAACACCGCAAAGGCCTGATTGACAATGCGTCGTGCTGGAAGATTGAAGGAACTATTGCTTATCGCCCCAGTTACGTGAATGGTCGGGTATTGTCTTTTGATTTCACGGATCACTTCGGTTACCGTATCAATGCCGTCTTCGGATGTGCACAGCATTTCAATGAGCGGATCAATGTGCATCCGCGATGGATCAATCTCGTATTCCTGGCATTTTTTCATTAAATCGCTGAAAACAGCCAACCGATCACTGGATGTTTTCGGGATTCCAGCGTCACTATTAAGCAGTGCCACGCAGCCCCACTCCGTCTTTGCAATGACTTTAAAGGCTTCATCGGCCTTATCGCCTTCCATCGAAATGGAGTTAAATAAACCCGGCTTATTACAAAATTTCATCGATTCAATACAGGTGTAAACATTAGGACTGTCGACCGCAATAGGAACCTCGGTAGCATCCTGGACGATGTCAATCAACCATTTCATTGTTTCTAGTTCAATCTCATCATCCACCGAAGCACAGACATCAATATAATCTGCGCCGGCTTCTGTCTGTTTGATAGCAAGATTCCGAATAAAACCGACATCTTTTTCTGCTATCGCTTTACCTGTTGAGGGGATCGCCCCATTAATTTTTTCACCAATAATTATCATTATTTCTGCCTCCAAAAATTTATTATTAAGATTTATTGTTGTCTTACTAAGCGTACTTCTTTCAATCGTATCGAGAATCTCACTTTTTTTATAATCAACTAACTTAAAACTTACTTATTTTTCTTTTTATCGATCATCTCGCCAATCAATCGGACGCATTCCTCTGGGGAACTATCCGGACCAAAGAAACCGTCGATATTCATAAACCCACTACCTTCATTTTTGATCTTGTCTTCATAATGACGGTGTTCTTCTTCTTTTTCGGCAATCCGACCGCCGGCACAGACTACCATTTTTTCGCGAAGTCCAAGTTCTTCGAGCCGTTCGCTGACCCGCGGGAAAAGCGCCATCCCCAAACCCAGCAGATTACTGACACCAATTGCATCGGCATTGACTTCAGCCGCCACTTCAGCAACACTTTCCGGAAGATTCATACCTCTCAGATAAACGACATCATAACCCACTTCCTGAAAAGCTTCACGGATAACATTGATGCCATTGACATGGGCATCGGCACCAAGGGTGGCTAATACGATTTTTTCTGTGCGGGTTGGCGCTCTTTCAACGCAAACCTTGACGTCTTGCTCGCTTTGGGCACAGCGTGAAGCATCCACTCCCAACGGGGTGTAACCTTTCACATAACGGGTAATCCCATCCTTATCTCGATTGACAACAACGTGGCGTTTAAGATCCCAGCCGGCCGCTCGCTGGCTATCCAGTACACCATTTTTTCCAGCCGTTACAATCAATTCGATCAGTTCTTCATCTGACCATTGCCGCCAAAAATCGTCATTGATTTTGTCAAGGCTCAAATCGGACACTTTCAATGCGGCTTCCAGAACTGCCAGCGCCTCATTAATAATTTCAGCCTTGCGGGCATCAATTACCGGTGACTGGATATCGGGATTATAAATGTTCTTGAACACATCTTCTGTGCCCCAAATCGCTTGTCCCATCGAGTCGCCGGTCGGTATCCCGACCGCTTCGGCGGCCTTGGGTCGGTAAAAATCAGCTCCACCCAATTTGGCGGTAACCGCCATTCGCGAAAAATGAGCTGCTTCGGCAATCAGATTCTGGGGAGGATTCTGGAAGGTTTCGGGAACCACAATAAGCGATTTACTCTGACAGGCCTCCCGAAATGCTCCCATTACCGCCAGATCGGCATAGATGTTGATCCCGGCCACATTCATCTGAATCGCTGATAATTCCCAGGGTAGCTCGGCGTGAACGGCCAATCCTTCTGAGAGCAGGCACATCGCCAGCGCCATGCCATCGGTGCCACCAATATTATTAAGATGCTTATGGGAATCCAGTTGGACAAAAATTTTATTATCGGCACAAATCTGGATCGCTTTATAGCCATTGATGACCTTGGTTTTGTAGTCATGGATGCCCCGGCCGCCAAAATGAACATGAATCACGGGGCCGATATCGGTGCCGTCAAAACCGGCAATCAGGGCGTTGATAATCGACAGATGGGGGGTATCTCCGGTGGCGTTGATCCGCAACGGGTGTTTGGTTCCACCACCCATGGCAATGAATTCGCGTTCGCCTTTCGGGGTAATCCCGCCTTTGCCACGTGACTGATTGATCAATTCTCTGCCCTTTAACGGATCAATATGACGGGTCGCTTCAGCATGGACGAAATGAAAAAGGGTTTCGTCAAATTTGTCTGCATAGACATACATATTCTGGGCTTCTTCAAAGGTTTCTTCGGCAGAGTTTCGACCCAAAATAGGATTTTGGATTGGCCAGCCTCTTTCTTTGGCTTTTTGGGACAGCTCATAAATACGGTAGCCACTACGGATGGTACCGGCAACTTCCCGGGGATATGGTGCTGGTAAACCAACGACTTCGCCGTTTTCATCCAGATCGGGCATTTCAACCCCAAAACAATCGCTGAACGCGCGAACGGACTCTATATCCTCTTTGATAATGCGTTTCGTTTTTTCCTGCATAATTTCCTCAATTCTGTTATTTCATTGCGGGTGACGTTGTCTTTCTGATGTAACCGGAACCTGACCCTCTCCAGTGTAATCATACTTTCCAAACATTAATCACATGAACCGTCGATTGTCACTGATTGATTCTGTTTATAATGAATCTAGCGCAACCCGTCCTGACATTTTGCTTCTGTGATGGTAAGTCCGCCAATGCGGGGATGGGGTCGTCCGCCATTACTAAAAACTAGCGCCACAACGATCTCATCGGCTTTGGGTGCGTCATGAAGACGGACTTCCATGGCCCCGTAATGGGTTCGTACAAATGCTGCATCGATAAAATGCAAGGGTACATCCAGAGCCGTTCCCGCCGGTCCAGATTTTTTTGCCGATGGAATTATCGACTTTCCGCCACCGATGACATCCCGCATTGGTTTTCCTAATTTCGGATGAAGGATGGCGGCTCCATGTTCAAGCTCCCCATCCAAGCCAATAATGGCGCCTTTGCCATATGTTTCAATTGTTCCGTCCAAATGGGCTGCGGCAATTTTACTTAAATAATCTCCCAACCATTCACCGACTTCACTGAGTTCTTCAAGGTTTTCTTGATACCGCCCGGCGAAGGAGTTTTTGATTACCGCGGCTACTGAAACCGTGGTTATCGGTTTTACCATCTGATCAAATCCTTCAAAAAGAACTTCTTCGATGGTTGTTACAATTTTTCTGATCTTTGGTTCATATGCCATTTTTATTCTCCTTAATATTTACAGTATTTTTGCTTGTCTTTTAGCTGGTGGGGTGTTGCGGCTAACGCTGACAACCACTTTTCCATTGATCAGCACGGTGCTGATGCCAGGGATATCGCCGATGGCAATCGCACCCATGGCGTCTTCAGCCACTGATCCCATTGGGGCATCCATAATAACCAGATCTGCTTCTTTACCGATTGCAACCGTTCCGGTGTTGAGTCCATAAACCTTGGCCGAGTTACCAGTAGCCATACAAACAGCGATTTCTGGGTCAATGTCTGCCAGCGAAGAAATCTGACATATGTTTCGCAAAATCCCAAGTGCGATCAAACCAGTTCCTGATGGTGCATCATTGCCAAAAATCAACCGCTCCAAGTGACCTTTTTCTTTGGCTCGCTTGGCCACATAATCAGCCATTTTAGGATTACCACACTGGACGATCTCCATTGCAAAATCAGTTTCATCCATAATTCGATCTGCCTCCACGGCTGAAATCGATGTCGGTCCGCCATTAATATGGGAGACAACATCCGGCTTAGTCTTGATCACATCGTCGGCTGTTACGGTTGAACTTCCTGGGATCGAGGTACCACCGGTGTGCATCTGGACCTTAAAGCCATGCTTATGAGCCCACTGAACCATCGGCGCTGCATCCTCCGGTTTCTTTACGCTTCCCAGCCCCACTTCGCCGACAAGCCAGACGCCTTGGGCTTTCATTTCAATAAAATCTGCTTCGGTCAAGCCCTTTTCCAGAATGATCGCACCACCATGTACTTTAACACCGGAAGGCGGGGCATTGTAATAGGACTTGCTAATCGCAATGGCCAAGGCTTTGGCGCCGGCCGGATCTTTGGGTCGGCCAGGAAAATGAGCTTCACCAGCTGAAATCATCGTGGTGACACCGCCATGAAGGGCGCTGTCGATAAAGTTCATGGTTTTCTGTCGCGGCGCAAAATCACCGCCACTGACATGGACATGGGTATCAATTAGCCCGGGCGTTACAGTCGCGCCATTCGCGTCGATGACTGTTATTGTTTCCTGATCTTTAAGCAGTTCACTTCCTCCGATTGCGACAATCACATGGTCTTCAATGAGGATGGTATCCGCCTCAAAAACCGGTTTTTTGATATCTCCTGATATAATCTTCCCAATGTTTTTAATAAGCGTTTTATTCATTGCTTTGTTCCTCCGTAGAATTTATCTTTCAGGCATTAAACGAAATCCTTCATCTAGTTGGTTTCATTATAGTTATTTTCATTCTAGTTATTTTTTTCTAGTTATTTTTATTTTTATCGGCGGCTTCCTTTTCTTTAACCGCTGCCACAATATCTTTGGGAAAAACTGGCAGTTTTGTAAACTGTACATTCAAGGCATCTTCAATAGCCGCTACGATCGCCGGAATAATCGGTATCAACGCCGGCTCACCGACTCCTTTGGCACCAAAGGGGCCTGGTCCTCCTTCACTTTCCACCAGAATCGGATAAATTTCCGGTACATCCAGATTAGAGGGGATAATATATTTTGAGAAAATCGGATTTTTAATCGACCCATCTTTTTCCGAGACTTCAATTTCCTCCATTAACACAAAACCCTGCCCCATGACAACCCCACCTTCAATCTGTCCTTCAGCCATTGACTGGTTAATGGTTTGTCCCACATCATGAGCCGATACCACCTTTAGCACATCAACCTCACCAGTTTCGGTATCCACTTCTACTTCACAAATGGTGGTCGCATAGGAATAAACCTCATAGGGAATCCCTGACATATCATTAGGATCAAGAGTGGTAGTGGTCGGGTTATAATAACCAGCTCCCACTGCCATTTTTCCAGCTGCCTTCATTTCCGCCATTAAGGTCTTATAGGTCATCGTAACCGTCGCATCGTCAATTTTTGTAACCGTATTTTGGGAAAATTCCAATTCCTCTGGCTGGCAACCCAGATAGGCGGCGGCTACGCCAGCTAAGGTTTCTTTAGCCTGCTCGCAGGCCTTTAAAACGGCATTTCCGGTTATCAATGTCTGTCGGGATGCTGATGTCGCACCACCATCCGGGGTTACCCGGGTATCTCCCCAGGTGACCCGAACCTTTTCATAACTTAATCCGAGGGCTTCCGCAGCAATCTGGGTCATCGTTGTGCCACTGCCCTGGCCAATATCTGCTGCTCCAAACATCAGATTTGCGGTTGCGTCACCTAGTACTTCTACAAAAGCTGCTGCCGGATTAGGAAGACCAGTGTTACCGATGCCGTACCACATGCTTCCAACACCTCTACCTCTTTTTTTCAAATCAGATCACCTCCTGAAGACTGAAACTATGACTATCTATCTCAGCAGCCTTTTTTGATGGACATTTATATTTGTTGTTAATGATTTTACCTATCATCACAGCACGTCCTCAGCTTTAGCCCGCGCTTTTTCAAGGGTTTCGATGAAACCAACGCTGTTTTCAAGTATCTGTCCAGTGGGCAGTTTACTGCCAATCTGGTGGGCATTCTTAATTCTTATTTCAATCGGATCAATGCTCAGAGCTCTGGCCAGTTGATTCATCTGCCCTTCATGACAGACCGCCACCTGAGGCACCCCAAAGCCACGAAACGCCCCACCCATGGGATTGTTCGTATAAACAAAGGTGGCGTCTGCCCGAACATTGGGGATATTGTAAGGCCCGGTGCAATGCGCCATCGCTCGGGTAATTACCGCTGGCCCATAGGAAGCATAGGCACCAGTATCACCAGTCATCTGAACTTCAAGAGCCATCAGCATCCCATCCCGGGAAGCTCCGGTTTTTGCTTTTATGATCATCGGATGACGTTTTGACGAAACCATCGTTGATTCACTGCGAGAACGTACAATTTTTACCGGCTTCCTGGTGTGATAGGTCAGCAGTGCACAGTGACACTGCACTGAAATATCTAGCTTACCACCAAAACCACCGCCGGTAGCCGCCTGAATTACCCGCACCTGATTGTAGGGCAAACCCAGCAAACTGGCTACCTCATTCCGGTCATAGTGAGGATTCTGAGTCGATGCTACCACCGTCATCAGTCCCTCATCATCATAATAGGCAATCCCGGCATCCGGTTCAATAAACATATGGCTAAGACGGTGGGTCGAATAGGTGTTTTCAATAATGATGTCAGATCTTTCAAAGGCTGCATCGACATCACCGCATACCAGATGCTTAACCTGATGGATATTAGTAGTGCCATGAATAATCGGGGCATCTGCTGCTAGCGCGCGCTCAAAGGTAAAAATCGGTTCGATTTCGTTGTAATCAACCTCGATCAGCGCCAGTGCCGCTTCCAAAATTTCCGGACTTCTTGCAGCCACCACTGCCAGAGCATCACCATAACGCCGGATCTTATCATCGACTAGACAGGGTTCGTCTTTGATGATGATGCCAAAACGGTTCTTTCCAGGAATGTCATGAAAGTCGAGCACCGCCTCCACCCCACCTAATGCCTTAGCTTTTTCCAATTTGAGGCTGTTGATGGTAGCGTGGGCAACGGTGCTTCTAAACACTCCCCCATAAAGCATATCGGGAAGATTGTAGTCAGCCGCAAATTTGGTGGTTCCTAAAACCTTTTCCAGGGCATCCACTTTTACCTGACTTTTTCCAATCACTGAATACTCTTTAGTCAATTGATTCACCTCCCTGTGCCATCTTGTCTTTGTAAATCACAACAGCGCTTTTCACCGCTGCATGAATTTTTTGATAACCGGTACAGCGACACAGGTTTCCAGACATGGCCAGCTTAATTTGGGCTTCTGTGGGTGATTGATTTTTCAGCAGCAGTGCCTTGGCAGCAAGGATCATTCCTGGGGTGCAATAGCCGCATTGAACTGCTCCCTCATCTAGAAAACACTGCTGCAGCAGGTCCAGTTCGCCGTCTTTAGCCAGACCTTCTAAGGTTATAATTGTTGACTGATCGGCTTGTCCAGCCAACATACAACAGGTAGTCACCGCATCCCCGTTAAAGATCACCGTGCAGGCTCCACATTCCCCTTCAGAACAGCCTTCCTTGACGCTAGTTAGTTTGAAATCTTCTCGCAATAAATCGACCACTCGACGATTGGGATAAACTAAAATGGTACGATCTGTGCCGTTTAAATTTAAAGATATTGAAATTTTATTCATATGATTTACCATTTAATTGTTCAAGAATAGCAGCAAACAGTTTTCGATAGACACCTTGAACACTTTCTTTTTTATAAAAAACCGACCAGGGGCGGCTTTTGGCACTTTCATAGACGGCATCATGGAGCATTGGCAGGGTTTCTTCCAATAAATCGATCGAAATTTTATTGCCGATGAGATGCTCTTCGGCTGCTTTAAAATGCAGCGGATAGCGTGCCAGACAGCCTCCCCGCATCGAGGCTTTGATGCAGATGCCGGCACCGTCGACCTGCACCAGCATCCCGGCGCCAATAACAGAAATGGCCAAAGATTTTCGCTTGGCCAGTTTATAAAAGGCCGTTGCTGTATGATTATCAGGCATCTCGAAGAATACCTCAGTCATGATTTCGTCAGCCAACAGCGCATTCCGGCTACTGACGCCCTGTCCATCCAAAAATTCGGCTAATGGCATCTGGCGCTGGCCGCGTACACTATCTAGTACCACTGATGCGTTTAAGGTCATCATCGCACTAACCCCATCGCCGGCCACTGACGCCGTCGCAAGATTGCCACCGATGGTACCGAGACTACGGATTTGAGGAGACCCAACCTTACTGGCGGCCTCCGCTAACACCCGAACCCGTTCTCTAATCACCGGATCACTGCTGATCATCTCAAAGGTAGTCAGCGCGCCAATATGAATTTTTGAACCTTCAATCCGGACATACGCGAGGTCTTTTAATTTCTTGATATCAATGACCACATCTGGTTTGCGATGGCCTTCGTTCATTTCAATGACAATGTCCGTGCCGCCAGCCAGAATGGCTGCTGATTCCCCATATTGATTCAGCAAGCCTTTGGCTTCCGCGAGAGTTTTAGGTGCAAAAAATTCAAATGCTTTCATTATTATTCTCCCGCTACCTTAACATTCGTGATCTTTTCCCAGACCTTAATGATTGCCGACATATCTTCCCGACCGAGGCCAGAAGCCCTGCCGCTTTCAAAAATCTGGGTCGCGAGGGCGGTCATCGGCAGGGGAATACTATTTTCCCTACCGGCTTCCAGAGCCAATCCCAAATCCTTATACTGCAGATCGATGGCAAATCCACCTTCAAAATCATCTTTCATAATGAATTTTTCTAGCTTAGCTTCCATCGCGTAACTGCGGCCGGAGCTTTTGCTAAGGATTTCCTGCATCGTTTCAACCTTCAGACCACACTTGACGCCTAAAATCAGCGCTTCGGCCAGGGTCGCCATATTGCATCCCAACATCAGATTATTGACAATTTTAACCGCATCTCCAGTCCCAGTTGGGCCGACATGATAGATATCACCGCCAATAACTTCCAGCACCGTTTTGATTTTTTCAAAAACATCTTTATCCGCCCCGACCATAATAGTCAGAGTTCCGGCTTCAGCCCCCTTCGTACCGCCACTGACCGGGGCATCGACGTATTTGATGCCCTGAGCTTCGGCAATTCCAGCCATCTTGAGGGTACTCGAAGGGGAGACACTGCTCATATCAATAATGATCGTCCCTTCCCGGCAATTATCAAAAACACCTTCTTTTTCAACCATAACCATTTCGACAATACTCGCATTGGGCAATGATGAAAAGATAATCTCCGAAGCGCGTGCAATTGCACCGCTATTTGAGCACCCCACGGCTCCCTTTGCAACAAGTTCATCAACCGTTTTAGCGTTCACATCATAGGCAAAAACAGCATATCCTTCTTTGAGGAAATTGACAGCCATCGGTTTTCCCATCGCTCCCAGACCAATAAAGCCGATTTTTATTTTATTATTCATTTTTCTTACTCCTTATATGAAATTATGCGGCATTCTCCGAATATTTCTACTGTCTGCAGCCTTTATTGCGGTTTCCATTGAATCGCAACACCTCCAACATCCGCATAAACGGCTTTGAGATTTCCGAGTTGATACTGACGCAGGCTCTCAGCTTTGATCTGTTCCAGACTCTGAAACACTTCCTCCGCAGCCAACTGCCCGACCCGGATAACCACTTCCAGATCTGCAATGTCACTGTCGACCCGAATATTACCAGCCCGATCGGTAATCACCGCATCAGATTTGATATAGGATGTATTGGCGATATGGGTGGCACAGGCGTCAGCGATGCAACAACGCTTAGAAAAAACTGTCACCGCATTGGCAATCCCCCGGGTAAAACTGCGTCCCCCCAGACCGCTGCTGCAGACCCCTCCGATGCCGTCTTCTGCCCCGATCGTGACAGTATTTTCCAGTATGCCGGTCTGTAGATTTGGCAATAGGCCTATTTTAATCGACTGCTTTGCTTTTAGCCGGATCGCGACATCACCGCCATTATTGACAATCACCTTATCCACATCACGGTCATCAAGCCAATCCGCCAGCGCATCTGAAAGGATTCCAGCGACGGTGGACATCGGGGTTAACGTCGGCTCCTGAATCCGCTTCACCGCTTTTACCATTTTGAGGGGTAGACCCGTTAAGCGGCTACAATCGATTGTTTCAGGAGCCTGGGAGAGAACCTGACGTTTTTTTGAAATTTCAACCAGCAGCTCGGGGATCATTCGCGCTGCTTCTACACAAAGTTCGGTTTGAACCATTTCTTTTTTACTGGCTAACAGCACCATCATCACCGGTCCGTAATCCACATAAACGCGGCCATCACTAAGAATCTGAAAAGGGTAATCAATCATTTTTTTTGTATTCGGACAACTCCTTTATTTGATCCATGTGTCCGCCCATGGCCTGATAATCGGATTTTTTCATGGTATATTCTACCGGTGCTACCGTAGCCGGGGTCGGAACCCAGCTAAAGGCTTTATTAACCACTTTTTGGGTATCTACGATAAAGTTAATCCCACCGCCTGGATAAACAAAGGCTGGTGCTCCGCCAATGCTCAGCACGGCTTTTTGAGCATGAACGGCTTCGGTTATTTTTACCGGATGGGTACAGACACCGCCTCTGGCACTCCCCCCGGTTCCGCCGGTATAGAGCACCGATGTCATCGATCGTTGACAATTGTTTTGAATCGTCTGCGCCACCCCCATAGCCGCCTCAGACATGGGGATTTCTTTAAACTGACCATCTTCAAGCAAGGTAAATAAGGCAAAGATTTCGCCGGTGGTGTTCACCACCATCACTTTGATTCCCGGTTTAGCAATAGTCATATCGCAATCTTTGATCGCATCCCGGGGTGTCTTAAGCGTGGTGCCCCCGATTCCCTGGCCATGCTCACCAAAATAGCGCCCTCTTGAACTTTTAGCCGCATTGGGAATTACACCGCTCCAGCTCATCCCCACTGCTTCACCGGCCAGATGCTCGGAGCACAGACCGATAACATGATGATCGATGACGATACATTCATCCACTGCTTCTTTCATCATCTTGGCAAAGAGTCCGACAGTGGCGCTACCACAGCCGATCCGCATGATACTTTCTTCCACCCCATCGATAATCGGCGCCATCCCGGCCTGCAGTTTAAGCTGGGTCTTGCGATTGACTTTTAGTTCCACCGCTTCGCCATTGGCCAGTTCAACGATAGTTCGGGCAGTGGCAAACCCAGCATCGCTGGTCAGCTTATTGGCTCCCCCGATAGCGATCATTTTGGAACCATACTCTTCTGTATTGACCATCCCGACAATTTTATTGTCCCGATAAACCGGATCTCCTTCTTCACCAATATAGGCGTTGGTGTCCAACTTGACAATCAGTCCGCTATAACTCAGCGGCGCTTCGGTGACTACTGTCACCACATCGACGCCATTCCGGCACTGACTGACAATATGCGGTGACGGTTTAGAGCAGGGGTAATTGGTTCCGGCACCAACAGCAGTGATAATCGGCTTGCGAATAGCGTCTGCGGCTTCCGGTATGTCTTTCGGATCGATCACTAGTGCCCGATCCCGCACCAGTTTTCCATCGACGTTCCGGTAACGGGTACAGGCGCCGGTGGCACCAACTGGTACCTTACATTGAACGGGACAGGAACTGCAGACTATCACTTCAGCATTTGATTGACTCAGAAGGATTGCTTCAAACTGACAGACCCGCCGACAGATGCCGCATTCCACGCAGCAATCAGAAATTTCAATCAGTGTTTGCTCCGCCGTTTTTTTTACCTTTATCGCGCCCACTGGGCATTCTTTGACACAGTGTTTGCATTTTCTGCACTGATCACGATCAATTTCATACATTAGCTTTATCCCCTTTGTTTAGAATCAATAGCCACTTCAGTAATTTCTTTCTTTTATATTTAGTAGAACTGATTCCATTTTTAAATTATTTAAAATAAATCCATTATCTGATTATGAAAAAACGACATTTACTCTTTGAGCAACGTCGTCCTTTTCTGTCTTAAAATAGGTGTTGTTGTCCAAGTGGCATTTCTTTATTTCAATCAGTAAAATTCAGTCATACCGTGAAACTTTCCACTAAACACAGATGCCTTTGGCTTAAGAAAAACTAATTTAGGGAGATGGGCACTCCAAACGCCTAGAGTACCCACATCCTGATAATCGCTTTATTCTTGAACATCATAAAAACGATTGTTTGCACGTGTGCAAATTTCATAGAATTCTTTCGAATCTGATTCATCTTGTTGCGTAAACAGACTGACCACAACCATAGCTATCGCTGATCCGAAAAGGCCGATGGCGCCATACCAGGTACCGCCTAGGTTCCAGACAAAATAGGTTAACAGCACCAGGACAGTTCCAACCAGTGTTGATACAATGGCCGCCTGTTTGGTAGCTTTTTTCCAGTATAATCCCAGAACCAGAATCGGGAACAGCGGCATAACAATTGAAATTGAGAACATGATCAGTGTAAATATCAGATCCGGCGGGTTTATCGCAATCAACAGGGAGCCAATTCCTAAAACTGCAATGATAATCCGGTTGACAAAGGTTTCTTTTTCAGCCGGTACATTGATCTTAAATGTATTTTTGATTAAATCTGACGACACGATCCCAGATGCAACCGTCAAGAATGCGTTGGCAGTCGATAAACCTACTGCGGTCGCACCGACAAAGAAGCCGATCATCATCATCACAGCCAGCGTTGGATTAAAGGCTGTCACAAAGTTATTGATCATGTAAGGAATAATCAATTCCGTATCCGAGGCCGCAAGATTGCTGACCAGGGCGAGACCAATCAGACCGATGAGCATCGTTCCCGTCCAAACAAAGGTTTGGAGAACTGGTGTAATGTAGGATAGTTTTCTTTGTGATTTCAGGTTGTCTCCAAAATATCCAGCTCGTACAAATACGTGAGGCAGCATGATTGTCCAGCCTATTGCACAAGAGAATGGATAACCAAAACGCGAGCCATAAGTTACCCACCCACTAGGACCAGGGTATGAGAAGAAACCTGGAGAATTTGTCCATAGCGTATCGACAGCGGTGGTAAAGGATCCGCCAAACCCAACAATCAGGCAGGCGATAACGATAAACCAAAGTAATCCGATAAACAAGAGTCCCTGGACAGTATCAGCCGTTGCCGCTGATTTGACCCCGCCGACACAGACAAAGATAGTCATAATCATGCCGACTACAATAACCGCCATTTGATAGGAAATAGCCCCGCCGGTTGCATACTCCGCGGCTTGTGAAATGGCAACCAAAACCGATGAGATATATGGGAAGGAGGCTGCCAGGAAAATCAGACCTAAAATCGTTCGCAGAGCTGGACTTTTAAACCGTTCGAAATAAAAATCAGCCGGTGTTACGTAGTTGCCACCTTTTTCCTGATTGATCATCCATACCTTGTTCATGGTAAAGTGTGCGATGATTGGAAATAGTGCAATATAGCTGATTTCTGAAAGCCAATACCCCATACCACCTCGGTAGTAAGCGCCAGGACCAGCAAAGAAAACCCAGGTACTCATCAGCGATGCAATGTAAGTCATTACCAGGATTGGCCAAGCAACACTAGTTTTTAATAAACTTTTACCTTCCTTTTGTTGCTTTTCTTTTTGGGTGACATAATAAGCAACACCCAAAAGAAAACACATATAGATTGCAAAAGTGATCCAAATTGTTGTTGAACTTAACATTATTTATCCCCTTCACTATCAGTTTTTGAATCTCGTAATTTGTAAACCTTGTAAACCTTATGCATCCCAACATAAACAGCAATCCATAACGGAATCAGTGTTAATCCGCCATGGATCAACATCGGGACTGGCTCATCATAGGCAGGTAAGCCTGGGAAGTTATAGAGAATGTATAATACGGTAACAACAACAAGCCATATTTTTTCAGTTTTTGTGACTCTCATTTTTATTTCCCCTTTCTGTGGCGCTCAACTAAAAAAGATAAATTATTTTGCGAGTGCTTCGTGAGCAAGTTTTAATACTTTCTCAACTTCAATCAATTTATCTGCTGGCAGGGTATAAGTCTCATCGCTGCTAATAATGGCATGATATTTTTCCAGTGCCTTATCGGTCAAGGTCTTGAAACCATCTGCCTCAAAATGAGCCATACCATCACGGTTGAACATATCCGGACGATGGGGATTCATGAAATGACGGCTTGTATGGGCGCTCAACAGGTAGCTAAATGATGGATCCTTATCCAAGCCAGCAAAAATTTCTTCGGAGTTGATCGTTTCTGCATCAACGACTAATCCCCCGCGAAGTCTTTGAGCAATGCCAAAAATTTCATTATCAATGATCAACTGGATCGGACTATTTGTTTTAGCAGTTTCTAA
>Ga0180017_100188_pt1 | contig 25481 bp, 24 predicted proteins | sample KR46_S_MetaG_FD_129674 | JGI IMG/M metagenome (GOLD analysis project Ga0180017, IMG submission 129674) | Groundwater microbial communities from the Olkiluoto Island deep subsurface site, Finland - KR46_S_MetaG | ecosystem: Environmental > Aquatic > Deep subsurface > Groundwater | place: Finland...
CACAGCGCCATGACGGTGAGCAGCTCGAAATAGGTCAGCCCCACCCCCGCGCACCTGTCCATGACCGCGTTCGCAGCTGCAAGCCAGTCTACCTCGGGGAGCATGCCTCCGCGCACGCGGATGCGCTCGCGCACGCAGGTCAGGTGCGGCGAAACATACAGCCCCGTTGCCAGGCCGTGGGAGCGCGCCAGGGCGTCCAGAAACCCGGACGTGGAGCCCTTGCCGTTGGTGCCCACCACGTGCGCCACCACTGCAGGCAGACGCGCAAGACCCATGAGCCCCATGGCCTCGTGCATGCGCTCAAGGCCAAGCTGCATGGAAAAAAGCCCGAGCCCGTCCAGATGGGTTTTAAATTCGGCAAAGGTGGCGAAGGTCATGGGTTCTCGGCGAAAAAATTAAAAAACGTCGCCATGGCACGCACCGCCTTAAAGCGGGGGCATAGGCCAGGGGCCATAATCCGGAGAAAATTCATAGAAGGTTCCGGGGCGGGGAGCAACAGAAAAACCCCCAAAAGCAGCTAGCCGAAAAATCGGAATGCCGCATCACGCGGGCCTGCGACGATTCCGACCAAAACGAGAGGGCACCCCGGCCACAGCCCGCAAGACAAAGCCCACAAAACACTTGACGCTTTGAGAACCCTTGAATAACAAGGCTTTCCTCATACGCGCGCCAGTAGCTCAGGCGGATAGAGCAATTGCCTTCTAAGCAATCGGTCGGGGGTTCGAGTCCTCCCTGGCGCGCCACATAAAAACAAGGGGTTAGATGTAAAAGTCTGACCCCTTTTGTCATATCCCAAATTAGCGCCCCACCATCTGCCCCACCGACCACTCATAAAACGCCTCTCAGGCACTCAATTTCCGCCGTAGCTACATCGACCTACCGAGCCACTTTTTCATGCCTCTGCGACATCATCTATTATTACCGCATTGCATATTCAACAGAGAATCATCGTCTAACACCTGCAGGCACTACCAATTTGAAAAACTTGTCGGCGTATGACAACTTTAATTGCTGACCACCCCGCAAAATCCTGCTACGGGGTATCAAAGGGGGTTACCATGAAAGCAACACTGATTGGGATCGTCACAACTGCCATTCTCTTCTGGTATGGCGCTGCACATGCGTATTCTGCTTTCTTTAGATATGAAGAGGGCAAGAGGATTGACTATTCTACCGGCAACCTAAACGGGGAAGAGACAACCGACAAAATGCCCCAAAACACCCTGCTTCACATATCAACTAATCCAGACGGGAAAACCGCCAAAATCAGCATCACATACGGGAAGAATGAAAACGCATTCCAGCAAGATCTTGAATGGACGGCCTATATTATCAAATATTCTGAAGATATGATTTCACTAATGGCCATTTTCGGGGATGAAAGCAATAAAATTGATCAATATGTCATTTACCCCAAGCAAGGGAATGGATTCATTCTAACGCACTCCGCATATTTAGGAGACCCACTCGCAAAAGTTTTAAATGCGAACAATAGCGAATTCCCGTATGGAACGGCCATGATATTTAGAATCAAACAGTTTAAAGAATAAATACATAGAACAAATAATACTTTCTGTTCAAGAGGTAACGTTATGTTTCGACTGGTAGCGTTGACAATACTTATTTTTTCTTTTTCTTCAAATGCTCTGGCAGAACGCACAGGAAACGAATTGCTTCGTGGATGCAATGCAATAATTGCTGACATTGAAAAAAAAGATATGTCTGTGGATGAAGTGACTATTTCAATATTTTGGACTGGATATATTGCTGGGTACCTTGATAGTAGCGTATTATATGAGACACTTACAAAAACAGGAGCATATTGTATTCCAGAAAAAGGGGTTGAAGGCGGGCAAGCTGCAATGATTATCGCCAATTTTTTAAAAAATAACCCCAACCAACTACATGAAAGCGCAAGATTTTGCATATTCATGGCGCTTGCAGACGCATTTAAGTGCAAGTAAATTTGAGCAATGAATATTTATAAAACCGTCATAATAATCTGCCTTGTCGCCACCACTTCCTGCACGTGGCGGGACTGTGCGCGAAATACCGCCTACGCCATCGGTTCCACCGCCATTCTTATCACTGGCAACTCCGACGCCTATGGATTCAATGAGAACTATGGCGGACAACTTGCTGAGGGGCTAGTGGATACGCTCTTCGATGCCGCCAACGCCACGGACTAGGGCATAATTTCTCACCTATGCGACAAACAATCTATAAAAGGAAAGAAACATGCACAAATCTCTTATCATTGTTCTCTTGTCGTTATTCCTATTTTCCGGATGCGTAACAACTCAGACCCCGCAAGGCATAGACAACTCTATTTTCTCTCAAACAAAAAAAAGATCAGCCAAAGCTGTATTTGACGATAGCACAAAAAACCAATCATTCGTTGAAGGTCCAGCAATGTTGATAGATGAAAACCCATACAACAGATATTCTTTGATTAAATTTAAGAGCATAGATGGAGAAACAGGATATAGACTTATTTATCAGTACGCTGGGATATGGGTAGGAAGCGCCGTTGAACAAAATACAGACACACAGCTTAACACAGATCTACTATCACAAGATGACGTAAATGGCTTTGTTCTCGAATCTGGGGCACTCGACATTGACAGATACTTACTCGATGAATGCCTAGCCACTGGAATGAAAATAGTTTTGAATAGCAAGGGAAGCGGGACGGTGATGACGCCAACCCCAGAAATGAAAAAAGCCATGTCGCGCAATGACTGGGATGCAGTTGATAAGCTAATGGAAAACGGCCACGGCAATCAGTCAAAATACGATAACCGATCAGCCACAATAAACATTCCACCCGCATACCTAAAAGCGTTCTTAGCAAAGTCTGACTTGATTGAACTGTGAGAAAAAGGCCGGGATGATGCCCCGGCCCATTGTTTAGTCCCGCGTTGATAACCCCCTAGCTAGCTGCCTAGTTCTTGCGAAATAAGGGCATCCTAGTGCAGGGAGTCCACCCCGCTTATCAGTCCAAGAGCTTCAGCGCTTCCTCGTGAGTCATGCGCCCGTCAAAGAGCACAATCGTGCCGTCCTCGTCCTCCCACTCAATCCATCGCCCTGGTTCCGCTTGCTGTTGTTCTAACTTCTCAACGCGTCCGATCGTCGATCTGTTCATGCTTCCCCCTTCGCTGCACCCTTCCACGAGAAGGACATAACGTTGTCAGGATTGTATTTGTTCGGGTATGCCTTGAAAATATCGTCAATGCTAGCCCACCTCTGCCCGTCATACGAATAGCTCCCGTCCATGTCCTTCCATAAAACGAGCTGAGGCAATCCGGATGATGCCGCGTTGACCTTCTCCAATTTCTGCAACCGTTCACTGATCTTACTCATGCCGCACCCCCTGCGTATGATACAAGCCGTACAACCGTATCGAGCGCCCCGGCCTGATCCTTGGTCCACGGTTCGCCGTCGAGAGTTGTTAGGTTGCCGTGCGGATCTTCCAGAACGACGATAAGCCGACCAACTCCACCGCCAACGCCTGCACGTATTTCAAGCCTATCCAGCCGTGTCTTGTGAGTCTGTGCCATTATGCACCCCCTGCTGATTGTTCCAGGGCCGTAAGCCTGGCCTCAATCTCTGCCAGTTCGGTTGCCTTCCTGTAGCCGTCGAGCATGGCAACGATCTGTTGACCCTGACCGGGGGGAAGTGAACCTTCCGCCACCGCGTGCACAATCGCCGCCACCGCGTCCGGCACGCTAGCCCCTGAGAGTTCCGGCAACGTCACCGCACCAGGTTCAATTGGCGCTTCCTTCGCCTGCGGGATGAGCTTATCGAAAACAATTTTCGTGGCCGTCATATCGCCAGCCAGGGCCGCGTTGATAACGACCTGAGTCAGTTCTTCAAGCTGCCCTTCCATGAGCGCCAGGGCCGCGCGTGTCGCCTTGTGTAGTGCCCCCTTGGGCTTGCCTGTAGGGTTCCCAGACTGCCCCTTGATGAACTTCCCGGCCTGATCTCTGCCAGTATTTTCTGGAATTGAATTACAGTCCACTTACACCTCCACGACCATCTCCGAAGCCGCCGCCTGTTCCGGTAGAGTCGCCACGGCCAAGGCCACCGACACCACCACCGCGCCCACTGCTGCCACCGCTAGAGCCTCCGCCATAGGATGAAGGGTTTCCTATGCCTAGCCCTGCGAAGCCGCCCATGGAAGGACCATAGCCCCGATCTACGCCACGCGCTCCACCATCAGGGCCACCGATGCCGCCCCACCCGCCGTAGGACGTACCCATGGGATTACGGCCACCCATTGCGGCGGTTGCGTCTTTGTTGCTCATGCCCCGCGCCATATCTGCGGGTCCGTACCCATGAGCCGCGCCCATGCTTTCGAGACTACCGAAGCCGCCCACCTGGGCCATTGCCCCGAAGTCCCGCGCTGCTGCCCGACCTCCGAAGGTTCCATGAGCGTCTTCCATGGCGTCCTTGTGCTTTTCGTCCTTGCGGCTGTTCGTCATATCTCCCAGGGCATCCATGGCGAAGGGAGACAACGCCGCATAGCCAAGCCCAAGCGCCGGACTCATCAGCCCCAGGCCCATTGTCAGGGCCGGATTGATAGCCTTTGCAACGCGCCCCACCATGCCCGTGGGATTCGTGAAGCCTGCTGCCCGTGCTGTCAGGTTCCCGGCAAGCCCCGCCATGGTCCCAGGGTTAGCAATGTTTCCCGCAAGGTTGCCGATTACGTCACCAAAGGACGGAGCGAAGCCCGCCGCTATCGCCGCGCCTGTACCCAGGGCTGTTTTGCCCAAGGCACTCTTTCCCACCGATCCAAACATACCCGCCAACTCTCGCGCCTGGATCTGTCCGGTTGCGGTAGTGGGGGCTTTGTTCGGTTCGTTGATCGGGGAGGCGTACCGACCTTCACCCATTCCATAGCCTGTTTTCATCCACCCCGGCATGGGGGGGCCACTTGGGACGGTCGGGGTCTGCGGTCCAGAAGGTGCAGCGCCTAACCAGGGGCTTTGCTGCCATGCGTTTTGATATGGATGTGTCATTTCATTTTCTCCTGTGCATGGGGCTTGGTCTGCCCCTTCAATCTGTTCTCTAGTTCAGCAAGCGCCGCCTCAAACTTCCGCGCCTGGGTATCAATCATGGACCCCATCAACGCCAATTCATCTTCGAGCACTTGGACGCGCTCTTGAAGGTCGGACTGCCTCATGCTGCACCGCCTGGCCGCTTGCCCATGCGATAGGGCCACAGGGCGCAATCTGTCAGTTCGCAGGACTTGACCTCGGCACGACTTCCACCTGCACAATCCACGCACTTGGCCCGGATACTTGCAATGGGCGTGCGTATGGTTTTTTTGCGGGAAACGGGGGGCTTGCTAGGGGTTTTAGAGGCGGGGGACTGTTTTTCGATGTTAGATGCGCTCATGCTGCACCGCCCGAAAATGTGCCGAATCTGAACGGCCACAGATGACAGCTTTCTGCGAAACAATCACAGACGCCACCATGCTCATCGACTGAGCACGCCCCGCAGTGTGCTTCTATCGCCTCCAATGGCGTGATGACGGGTTTCTTGCCCGAACTGATAGGCGTTGAACTAGCTTTGTGGTTTGACATTGTTTGTCCTTCGGCATTGCGCCGACGTTGAGGGGGAAGGGATGGACCAGGTGGAAACGGTGAATGGTTTCCGGCCACGGTCCAGGTTCGATCATTGTGGTGAAGTGAAGTATTGACGGGTAGGAATGGTTGCTTGCTGTCTTAATCCCAAAGAAAAATAGACATGCGCAGAGAGTTCATCTCTATGCGCTATATTAATTTTTTTATTAATCTTAAGATTAAGAAAGGATTAATGGTGGCGGTTGGTTGCACATTTAAAGACGGTTGATTGCACGTTAAAGGCGGTTGGTTGCACATTAATGGCGGTTGGTTGCCAAACATATACCGTATCGATACCGTACGCACACCCCCTTGCAGATAATACTGTCAGGCAACTTTCAATGTTTTTAAATAGCTCATCTTGTATCCTTGGTCCGACCACAGTTTGACGGAGTAGCCACTTCGTCTTTCAAGGGGGTAAACTAGGTGGGCGTTCATGAGAGCATCCAAGGCGGTTGGGAATGAACGGCGGGATATTCTGGCGTAATCAAGTATTTCATGCTGCCGTACCAAACAAAAATCTTCAGTACGTTCCATCAAGTATTCTCTGAATTCACCATCATCTCTAGGCCAAGCATCATAATTATCGTCAAGGTCTGCCCTAGGCTTGGCAAGAAAACGCATTGCCAGATAGAGCGCCTGTGCTGTTGGGCATCGCCTTCCTAGCACCGCCCAAACACCAGAATAAATATCATCTCTGTAAAATGGAATTTTGCGCGGAGCATCAATATTTTCAAATGTGTATGATTTTACATGCCTCCTTGAACTTTCTCGATTGACTATAATCAATCCACGCTCTTCTAAAGAGTCAGTTGCATTACAAGCAGAAGACCTTCTTTTAAGTCCAGATAGACCTGCTAACCGCTCTTCTCCAATTTTAACTGTATGTGTGTAATGTTTATGTGAAAGCAAAACTGGGTATACAGCTTTTTCTGCTCGTGAAAACTTCGCCCACAATCCTGGAATTCGCTCACCATCACGTTCAATGCCAATTATCGTTGAAGGAATTAAAAAGTAACTATTCGTACTCCGATATTCAGGCCATTCAAATGACATATTTCCACCGTCTCTTGTGGCGTCTCTAAAAGTGTGCACTGGCAGGCGGGTGAGACAGTCCCGCTCTTCGCCCCGCGAAGGCTAGCCAGTGCGAAAATTGGCCATCAGGCTAAGCTATGAAAAGGCATGTGTTGACTGAGGGATTTACTTATTCGACACCCTCCATCTGCTGTTCGACGAAACGCGCAATTTCTTGCGGACTCCAGACATGACACCGGGAAGATAACTTGATTGGTGGGGGGAATTGGCCAGCACGCACCCAGTTTCCTATGGTATTCGGATGAACACCAAGGCGGGAGGCAACAGCCGGTAGACGAAGAAAGGCGGGACTTGTGGACGTGGCCGACAAGTGCATGAAAATGCTCCTTGCCGCCGACAATGAAGATTTCAATTTTCGAATAAATAATATTGACGAAAATCGACCATGTGGGTTAGTAGCTTACATCTTCTGTCGGCGGTCTTGGTTAGAATTGCGTCACAATACGAGCACAGCCTAAGATGGGAGAGACAGACACGGCGATTCGCCACACGAGCCGGGAAGTGTACCAGACTTCTCGGTTTTGTGTCGCCCTCTAACTTCCAGGATCTCAAAATCGAGCACAAAAGTCAACAAGTTTCTACAATTCGACACAAATAAGTTCCCGACTGCATGCACTGCTGATCGGGACTTTCTTTTTTCTGATCTTCGCATACCTCCATCACTCCGCAATAGGGTCAACACGACCAGCCTCTAACCACCCTTGCACGTCGCTAGGATAGTAACGCACGGCTCGACCGACCTTGTAAAACACAGGCGGCTTACCTTGGTTACGGCGAGAGCGAAGCGCTGTTACCTTCAAACCCACTATTTCTGCCACCTGGAACTCATTCAACGGTTTTTCATTCAGCATCATATTTCGTTGAGACCTCTGCACTTCGGCGGTTAAATGTTACTCACCATGATTTGTTTCTGATCTTAGTGCGCAAGGAGGGACAGATCAAGGCTGTCTTTCGCGTTTATACGCACGTTGCCGTCCACTGCTGCCTTCATATGTGATGTTGCCCCGTCTTGACCATCCCTAAAAGAAAAACGTGATCGCGAACCCCGTCTTGGTTGGGCGTTGAGCGCCCCCCCCATGATAGGCACGTCATTCCTGCATTGCGCACCAAGTCGGCCACATGCACAACTAATGGCCGCTATACACCGTTTTCTATACTTCAGACAAGTTTTTGCAATTGTTCGACTTTTCGACAGCTGTAGAGGACCGTGGAATGGTCTCTCTCACGAAATTTCAGCAAAAAAAGAGCCGCCCATCTGGACAGCCCTTCTTATTCACTTCGCCGCCGACGATCAGCCGGAGGTTAGACTACTGTTTAGCCAGCACCCCGATCACTTGGTCCACAAGCGTGTCGAGTTCCTTTGTGATGCCGTTGAGAATTTCGCCCGCAGGATTGTCTTCATTCTCCAGCGCGTTGGCTACGAATTCAAGCTTAAAACAAATCTTGGACAGTTCAACGTCAAACTTCCGGCCTTCCGTGATTTGAATTGCTGCTTCCATGGCTACACCTCCTCGGGCATGGCGTTTTCCACGGCTTCGGCAATCTTCGCCGCGCCGGGCTCGTTGGCAATCACCAACCTTGCGCCTTTGAATAAAATATCTACAGCCTTGTCCTTGCGGGCCGCTTCTGTCCGCTCCTCTTCTGTCGGGTGTAAATGGCTCTTGAAGTCTTCCGCTTCAACATACGCCCGGAGCGTTTCTACCTGGGCCACGGTGCGGGTCATGAGCCGATGCCAGGCGTCAACGTCAAATTCGTATTCATTCCACGTCAAAGCCTTCCATGCCTGGGTCAGCACGTCCAGTTCGCCATGGATTCGCCCAAGTTCGTTTTCCGTCTCCCTGACAAGCCCTTGCATCGCCTCGTATGCTTCGCGTGGGTCGGTCAGTTCAGGGTTGATTGCCGCTGCGTCGTTCTGTAATGCTTGTGAAGCCATGGTGTCCTCCTTGCTATAGGACGTTGTGGTTAGGGCCTTGTGGGGAAGTGCCAGCTTCCCCTTGGCCCGTTCTCCATCCGACACCGCGCCGGACGGATGAAAGTTATCTCTTGCCGTTGATCTCTACGACATTTTCACCCTGACCCGAATCCATGATGCTATCCGCCACAGCCACCGCCCGCTTTAAGGCGTCATCCGCCAGATGCGCATATCGTTGCGTCATGGCGCTGCTGCCGTGCGTGAGAAGGCGTTGCAGAGTGTAGAGGTCAACCTGACCACTTGAGGCCAGCCAGGACGCGAAACAATGCCGCAATCCGTGGCAGGGTCGGAAATTCTTCGGTAGTCCGGCCTTGTCCCTGAGCCGCCGCCCCGTGCGTTGAAAGTCTGCTCTCTGCGCACCATCTTTGCCGGGCCATATGAAAGGGCTATCCGTGCGAGTAATGCCCTTCAACACCTCCACCGCACCGGGAGACAAGGGGATGGATTGCGTCTTGCCACTCTTGGCGGCTTGGCCACGCAGGACAAGGAAAGCTCGGTCAAGGTCAACGTCTTCCCACCGCAGGGCTAGAAGCGCACTCTTGCGGATGCCCGTCAACAGCATGAAACGGAAGTATGCGGCGGCGTCTTGGTCTGCTTCCCGATCCAGGGCTTGGAAATATGCGCTGGCTTGCTCCGGGGTCATGCTCTCGGTTGATTCATTGTCCACAGACGGCATCTTGAATTTCAGATGGACGGGACTTTGAATATGGTTCGCGTCTGCCGCCCACCGCAAGATCCGCTTGAGAAGGGACAGCACGTGCTTGACGGTCTGATCGCTAAGGGGCTTGCCTGTGCGCTTGTGCTTGGACTTGGCCACGTCGCGACGTAGGCGCTCAATATCCAGGGTCACAAGTTCATCGGGAGTTTTGCCGGAAACGGCGGACGGGAGGATATGTGTATTGAAGATGCTGACCCAAGCCTTCATACTAGCTTGATCAGGGTGCGCGTCTTGGTACTCCTTAAAGATGCGCCCAACGGTCCAGCGCCCCTCCTTGGCTTCTTTTGCCGCCAACTTCTCAGCACGCAGTTGAGCGTTTGTTGCCGCCTTTCTCTGCATCCGATTAGCGCGAACGAGGGAGGCAAGAGAGGGACTCCAGAACTTTTTATGGTCCGGCTTCGGCGCTTTCTCAGAAGTACGCCCCACCTTTTCCTCGTAGAGCTTGCCGTCGAGCTTGTAGCGGATGTAAATTATCTGGTCCGGCTCACCACTGGCAGGGGATACGCTATCGACAAGGAAGACCCCGTTATAGCCTTCAGCCTTAATCCTTTTTCTACCTACTGGCATACTGCCTCCGTATCGATCCGCCCCACCTATGCCCCACCATCTGCCCCACCGACAGGACCATAAAGAGCATAAAAAGACCGATACGGTCAAGCCTAATTTTACGACTTAACCACTTGAAAAACTGACTACAAAGCGCAATCCACAACACAAGGCATAAAATGGCGTAAATACTACTTTCTGTTGCCTTCTAAGCAATCGGTCGGGGGTTCGAGTCCTCCCTGGCGCGCCACATAAAAACAAGGGGCTAGATGTAAAAATCTAACCCCTTTTCCATTCCAAAAAAAGTTTCCACGAATATCATTTTTTAGAAATTAGTAAAAACCTGCTCACTTATTTCTTTATTTCTTGGTAAGAAAATATGTGGTGTGTTCGGTGCCGTGTGAACTGTCTTCGCCCGTCGTCACCTCTTGCGCAGGCAATACACTCCACCGCTGTAGAGCATGAGCACCCCGCCCAAGGCCAGGCAGGCCGGGCTCCCGGTCAGGCAAACCGGCCAGGTCCACGGTGCCGACAAAAAGAGAAAATGCCTTGTAGATGCAACGGGGGGAAGCCATACTCGCAGGCTAAATCTCTTTCACTGCGCGAGACATTTCATGGATCGAAAATTCTGCAAAAGCCGGACTCGGGCCCTTCCAGCGCATGCGCTCTTTGCGACCAGTCGCCCTGCTCGTGCCACCGGCATGCGCACAGCATTCAGGGGCAGCCAAAAGCGATGCACGATTTCGTATTGCGCCGCATCACTCTTCGGGTCTGAACTTGTTCATCCCGTAATTCCTGGACGGGTTAGGGTACTTGCTGGTCAGCAGCAGTTCGTTTTCCTCCAGGAAGGCCAGGACACTGTCCACCTTGGGCGCGACTGTGTTTCGCTCTATCTCGTAGAGCTTTGAAATGAGTTGCACGCATTTGTCCCTGGAGATCCTGTTGTACATGAACAGCAGGACCGCGGTTCCCGCAGTGCCCTTGAACTCGGTAGGCTTGAAATGCCCCTTCTTGCTGCCTATAACAACGCCGTTACCGGATATGTCATCGATGAAGATATAATTCCTGGCCACGATGATGATTTCCTCGTCGGCCTGCCCGCTGCTGGCGCACGCGGCAAAAGTCCCGGTCAGAAGGGTCGCAGCCATCGCCAGGGCCACAACGACGCACGCATACTTCTTTATTGCCAGTCGAATATTCATGGTCCCCCCTTGCAAAAAACGCTGTATCTGATGCCAAAAAGCCGCATGCGCGACAATGTCGAAGTGCTTCGCACCAATACAGCTTTTACGAAATTTCAATATCGCGATAAACGTATTACAATCCTCGTGCCAGACCGACATAGACCGCAACCCCTTGCCGGATCTACGCGCTGGGCGGAAGGCAAATTTTTCCTGGCATCGAGGCAGGACGGAACTGTCCACAAAAACTGGAATCAGCTCCTGAAAACTGCGCACCGGCGAGTCTCTCGGCCAGGGGGCTGCACAAGAAGTGCGCTCTCTTCAAACCCAACGCAACCTACCCGCGCGGCTATCAAAGGTTGTGCATGTCCATGAGTCTCAATCCGAGCGGTTTGCAGCAATATGCGACCACCTTGACAATTATACGTAACTAATAAACAAAATCAAAGTTGGAGAAACGTATCCCGAATTGCGCCTTGCTTACCGGTACGTCTTAATCCTAATATCAATTCATGGGCAGCCACCACCACATGAAACGTCTAATGTTGCTCCTTGCACCCTTTTTTACCATCCTCTCCTGTTTCGGAATTTCCGATCCCAGGGACATGGACCGGGTCGCAACTCCCTCGACCGAAAACGCGAGGCTGCGCCGCGCTCTGCTGGTAACAGCTACGCTGCTGTACCTCGCGCTGCCAGCCTGCGACGGGTCCCGGGAAACCGACACCGCATCGCAGATGCGCCAGCCGGACGAATTCATATTCTTCAATTTTCCCGAGGACACACCGCAGCCCATCCTTGAGGCATTTGAAGATGAATTTGGCGCAAAGGTGGTCTACGAGTCGTTCCAGTCCCCGGAAGAAGCGGCGGAAAGGCTGCGCGGGGGCATGGTCTGCGACGTCATCCTCATCGAGAACCAGATGATCCGGCCTCTGGCGGAAGAAGGTCTGCTCCTGCCGCTTAACCTCTCCAACATCCCCAACTTCAGAAACGTGTCCTCCAACTTTCGCGACCTTGCCTTCGACCCCAGAAATCGGCACTCAGTCCCGGCCGACTACGGCACCGCCGGGATGCTGGTGCGCACGGACCTGGTTGGAGACGGCCTGACTAAGTGGGCCGATCTCTGGGACGCCGACTTTCCTGGCAAGATCGCCTTCCGCAACCAGCCTCGGGAAATCATCGGCATGACCCTGCTGTCTCTGAACTTTCCCCTCAACTCCGAAGATCCACAGGAACACGCCTTGGCGCTGAAGCGGTTGCTGGACCTGCGCCCCTCCATCGTCATGACCGAACTCGAGGCCAGCAAGTCGCTGCCCAGGCTTCTCGATGGCGAGGTCGTGGTGCTCCACGGCTATTCCAGCGACTACCAGATCGCGCGCGAGATCAATCCGGCCGTGCGCTACATTTTGCCGCGCGAAGGCTCCGCCCTGTGGGGAGACAGCTACGTAATCTCCTCCAAGACTGTCAACCCGCGCATGGCCGAAAACTTCATCAACTTCATGATGCGGCCCGAAATCGCCGCGGCCATCGTCAACAAAAAAGGATACGCGTCGGCCAACGAACCGGCCGCACAGTTCATCAAGCCCGAAATACTTGGCGACCCTGCCGTCTACCCCCCGGAGGAGGTGCTACGGCAGGTCAACATCATCCAATCCCTGACCCCCCAGGGCGAAGCCCTGTTCGCCGCGACCTGGAATAAATTCCTGAACGCGATGGATACGGAAAAATGAGGTGTACTCCATGGACGCAATGATTCGCCTGCTTTTCGCGCTCCTGTGCCTGAGCCTGGCCGGCTGCGCCGAAGAGAACCCCAAGGACGCACCTGGCTCCGCAGAATCAGGACCAAGAGTACTGACTATTTACAACTGGGCCGAGTACATCCCCCAGTCGGTCATGAACCGGTTCACCAGCGAATATGGAATCGCCATCGACTACATCGTCTACGAATCCCTGGAAGAGGCCGTGCAGAACATCCGGACCGGCAAGGTCTACGACATCGTCCTGCTCTACCCCGAGATGATCCCGCAGCTGATCCGCGAGGGACGGCTCGCGCCCATCGATTACCGGAATGTGCCGAACTTCAGGCATGTCTCGTCAAACTTCCGGGATCTCTCCTTCGACCCGGGCAATCATTACGCCATCCCGTACAGATGGGGCACCACCGGCCTCCTGGTGCGCACAGACCTCGTCACTCGGCCCGTCTCCCGCTGGAGCGACCTCTGGGACCCGGAATTCGCCGGCAACATCGCCCTGTGGTCCATCCCGAGCAACCTGCTCTCCATCGCCCTCAAGGCCCTGGGCTACTCGGTCAACACCCCGGTCAGGGAGCATTGGGAAGAAGCCCTGCAGCATCTGCTCGCACTCAAGCCCCACGTGACCTTCATCGACAACAAAATCCCCTCCGTGGTCCCCACTCTGGCGGCCGGCGAGGTGGCCATCGCTTACGGCTGGGCCTTCGACGCCATGACAGCCCAGGAAGAAGGCCTGACCAACATCGAATACATTCTGCCCGAGGAAGGCACCTTCCTGTGGATGGAATTTTTCGTCATCCCCGCCAACAGCCCCCACCGGCGCGAGGCGGAGCTGTTCCTGGACTTTCTGCTGCGCCCGGAAATCTCGGGGCAGCTCGTCAACGAAAGCTACTACGCCTCACCCAACGAGGCCGCCGTCCCGTTCATCAAGCCAGAAATCTACAACAACCCGCTGGTGTACCCTTCGACCGAAGCTTTGAAGCACGCCGAACCCAGCCTGCCACTCGGCATGGATGGCGAAGCCATGTTCGAGTCCATGATCAAGCGTGTTTTTCCCGTAAAGTGATCCTTGCATGAACATAAACGCCGTCCGCCTGAACCCCGGCAAAAGCCTGCAAAGGCAGATCCTGCTGATCTTCAGCGCCACCCTGGGCTTGGCCATGCTTGGCAGCGTTCTCGGGGTCGGCCGCATCGTCGAGCACGTCGAGAAGCACGCCTGGCAGGACCGTCAGCAGGAAGCGGCCTTGCGCGCCGCAGAGACCGTGGACAATTTCATCAAACGCCAGATACACGTCCTGCGCCTCATCGACCTGTTCGGACTGGACGAACTCAACCAGCTCGATGCCGGGGAAATGACGGACCTCGTCACCTACTCACCGGACCTTTTGGAGATCATCCTTCTTGACTCCCAGGGCCAGGTCGTGACCCACGGCCCAAGGGACAATGCGCAGCTGGCCAATCTCTTCACCATCCCGCAGTCCAACTGGTTCATCCAGGCCCGGCTGGGACGGGTCTATATCGGAGACGTGCAGCGGGCATCGGACGGCAGTTCCTACATCGTCATCTCCATCCCGGTCAGGCACAGCGGGGTCCTGGCGGCGCGACTCAGAATGGAGGTCATCCAGCAGGTCGTAGAGAACTTGCATTTCGGCCTGGCGGGCTCGTCCTTCATCGCCGACCGCGAAGGGGCCATCATCGCCCACTCGGACCATTCCATCACGGACCGGGGCATGCGCCTCAACGACCACCCCGAACTCTTCGCCCTCCTGCGCACCTCATCGGCCAGTTGGGCTGGAGAATACGTCAATCTCCAGGGGGTCAGAGTCGTGGGCACGACCATCCCGGTGCCCGACAGTAACTGGATGATCATCACCGAGGCGCCCCAATCCGAAGCCTACGCCGCGAGCCACAGAAGCTGGCAGACCCTCGTGGCCGGCGCCGTTTTCGTCGCTTTCGCCCTCGCCGTGACCCTCTCCGTGTTCATGAACCGCAACTTCCTCTCGCCCGTCAAATTTCTGTTGGCGGGCGTCCGGCACATCAAGGAAGGCAATCTCGACCACCGCATCGCCATGCGGCAAAGCAACGAAATCGGCCAGGTAGCCGTGGCCTTCAATGAGATGACCGAACGCCTGCAGGACAGGGAACGCCACGTCCGGGAACAGACGGCCGCCCTGCTCGAAGCCAAGTCCATGCTCGAAGAACGGGTCCGCGAGCGAACCCGGGAATTGGAAGAACAGGTCCTGGCCAAGGAGAAGGCCCTGGCGGAACTGGCCGAAGCCCAGAGCTCGCTCCTGGAAATGTCCCGCGCCTCGGGCATGGCGGAGGTGGCCACCGGCGTGCTGCACAATGTCGGCAACGTCCTCAACAGCGTCAACGTATCCTGCAACATGATCCTCGACCAGCTGCGGGAGTCCCGCGTGTCGAACGTGGCCAGGGTGGCCGCAATGCTCACCGAGGCTGAAGGGGAGATATGCCGCTTCATGAGCGAAGATCCGCGCGGCCTCCAGATTCCGGCCTACCTCCGCGCCTGGCGCAGGCCCTGCAGGAGGAACATGAAAATCTGCGCGCTGAGACCGGATCGCTGCACGGCAGGATCGACCACATCAAGGAGATCGTGACCATGCAGCAGACCTACGGCCGGGTCATGGGCGTCACCGAAACCCTGTCGCCCGAACAACTCATGGAAGACGCCCTCAAACTCAACATCGAGGCCTTGAACAGGCATCACATATCTATCGTGCGCGATTACGCCCCGGTGCCGGATGTCACCGTGGACAGGCACAAGGTGCTGCAGATCCTGCTCAACCTGATCAACAACGCCAAGTACGCCTGCACGCAGGGCAGTCTGGAACAGAAGGCCGTCACCCTGCGGATCTTCAGCCCCGGCCCGGGGCGGGTTCGTATGGAGGTCTCCGACAAAGGCATGGGGATCAAGCCGGACAACCTGACCCGCATTTTTCAGCACGGATTCACCACGCGCAGGGACGGACACGGTTTCGGCCTGCACAGCGGGGCCCTGGCGGCCAGGGACCTCGGCGGCAGTCTCGGCGCCCACAGTGACGGACCGGAACATGGCGCAACCTTCACCCTCGAATTGCCATGCACGCCAGGAGGTGTCGCATGAACCCGCGTATACTGATCATAGACGACAATCTGGCCATCCATGAAGATTTCCGCAAGATCCTGTGCCGGCACAGGGAAACCCGGGATGATCTCGCGCAGATGGAGGCCTCGCTGTTCGGCCTGGCTCCGAATGCGGAGTACTGCGGTCATTTCGAGCTGGACTGCGCCTCCCAGGGAGAGGAAGGGCTCACCCTGCTGCGCCAGGCCATGGCCGAAGGTCGCCCGTACGCCCTGGCCTTCGTCGACGGGCGGATGCCGCCCGGATGGGACGGGGTGGAGACCATCCGGCACCTGCGGCAGGAAAGTCCGGACCTGCAGATGGTCCTGTGCACCGCCTATGCCGACTATTCCTGGCAGGAAATCCAGAGGGAGCTCGGACAAACCGACAGTCTGCTCATCCTCAAGAAGCCCTTCGATAATATCGAGGTGCTCCAACTGACGCACACGCTGACTAAGAAATGGCAGCTCATCCGCGAGGTCCGCAAACAGATCACCGACCTCGACGCGCTGCTCGCCAGAACCAGGGGCACGGAAGAAGCCCTGCGCAAGAGCGAGAAACGCTTCAGGCGGATGTTCGAGCAGGCGGCGGAGGGAATCCTGATTTGCGACGAGCAAAGCTTGATACAGGACGCCAACCCCCGCGCCCTGTCCATCCTGGGGTTTTCGCGGGACGAACTGCTTGAGATCCCCTTGAGAGAACTCGTCCACCCCGACGACCTGGCCGTCCATTCCCTGGACCGGTCCTGGGAGTTTCTTCTTGCTGGCGAGGTGGTCAACATCGAGCGGCGCTACCGCCGCCAGGACGGTTCATGGCTGCCCGTGCAGATCTCGGCCATCCTCTTCCAGGACCACGGCGTCAACCTGGCGCACATGATGTTTCAGGACATTACCGTGCGCAAACATTTCGAGGCCGAGTCGCGCGTGCTCAGGCAGGCCGTGGAGAACGCCCCGGTCTCGGTGGTCATCACAGACACTGAGGGGACCATGATCTACGTGAACCCTTACTTCACCAAGATCACCGGCTACTCCGCGCAGGAAGCCATCGGGCAGAACCCGCGGATGCTCAAATCCGGCCAGCATGACGAGGTCTTCTACCGCAATCTCTGGGGAGTCATTTCAAGCGGGCAGACTTGGCGCGGGGAGATGCTCAACAAAAACAGGGACGGGACACTTTTCTGGGAGTCGGCGTCCATTTCCCCCATTTTTGATGACCGCGGGCGCATAACCCATTTCATCGGTGTAAAAGAGGACATCGGAGGCAAGAAAGACCTGGAAAGACTCAAGGAAGACGTGGACCGCATCATGCGGCACGACCTCAAGACCCCTCTCAACGCCATCATCGGGTTTCCACAGTTCATCTTGCAGAGTCCGAACCTGAGTGCTGATCAGCGGGACATGATCCTGGCCATCGAGGATTCGGGCCGCAGGCTGCTGGCCATGATAAACCTGTCCCTTGATCTCTTGAAGATGGAAAAAGGGAATTACGAATACAGGCCCGAGGCGGTCGACCTCATCGCCATACTGTTCAAGCTCAGCAGCCAGAACAGAACCATTCTGATATCGAAGAACATTGAGTTTACCATTACCGTGAACGGAAGTACCGCCACGCAGCAAGACAGCTTCTTCATCTATTCCGAGGAGAGTCTGCTTTACTCGCTGTTTGCGAACCTGCTGAAGAACGCCACTGAGGCCTCCCCCCTGGGCGAGGCTATTCAATGCGAAATACGTCATAACGGCGAAACGCGACTGACTCTGACGAACAAAGGCGCCGTCCCGGAACAGATCAGGGGGCATTTTTTCGAGAAGTACAAAACGTTTGGAAAATCATCTGGCACGGGGCTGGGCACATATTCCGCACAGCTCATGGCCACGAGCATGGGATACCGTCTCGACATGGAGACCTCCGACACAGACAACTGCACGCGGCTCACCCTGAGAGTCCCAGGCAGCCAGACCCTCCAAGTGAGCGATATGCCATGAGCGCTGGTAAAAAAATACTCATCGTGGACGACGAGCCACACAACCTCCTGCTGCTCAAGACCTTCCTCGTGCACATGGGGCACGAAGTGGCGGAAGCGTCCAACGGAATCGACGCCCTGAAGAACCTGGGCGCCGACATCGACCTGGTCCTGAGTGACGTCATGATGCCCGGAATGAACGGGTTCGAACTGTTGCGCAGGATGCGCGAGATTCCAGATTTCGATGACGTGCCCGTCATCATTGTCACGACCCTGGGCGACAAAAGCTCGCGGCTCAAGGCCGTGCAAGCCGGGGCCATGGATTACATCAGCAAGCCCCTGGACCCATTGGAACTGCGCGTACGGGTCGATGCCGGGCTGCGAATGAAGCAGAAATCGGACAAGATCAGAAAATTCCAGTCGGAACTGGCCGACATGGTCGAGGAAAGGACCTTGGCCTTGAACAGGGCCCTGGCCGAACTGCGTGAATCCAATCTCGATATGGTCTACCGACTGGCCGCGGCGGCTGAATCCAAGGATCCAGAAACCGCGGCTCATTTGCTACGCATGAGCAACTACTGCGCCATGCTGGCTCAAAAACTGGGTCTACCAAGCGACGAAGTGGACATCATCCTGCACGCCAGTCCCCTCCACGACATCGGAAAAATTGCTATCCCCGACGCCATCCTCATGAAGCCCGGCCCCCTCGACGAGAGCGAATGGCAGATAATGCGCACGCATACCCTCCACGGCGCGCGCATCCTGGACAAGTCCCCGAACCGCATCCTGCAGGTGGCGGAAGAGATCGCTCGCACGCACCACGAGTGGTTCGACGGCTCGGGCTACCCGGGCGGTCTCAAGGGTACGGGCATCCCGCTCCTCGGACGCTTAAGCGCCGTGGCCGACGTGTTTGACGCTCTGACCTCGCCACGCCCCTACAAGGCGCCACTTTTCGCATCCGAGGCCGCAGACATTCTACGGGAAGGCAGGGGCACCCACTTTGACCCGGAACTTCTCGATTTATTTTTGGAAAGCTTCGACGAAGTGCTCACCATCAAGCAAAAATTCGGCGATTCCGCCCCACACGACCTCACCTTCCATAGCAACCAGACGTCCACTGACCACAGACCGGGGTGAATGACCGAGAGCCAAAAAGTCGATTTCCGTGCCATCGGCCCTGGCATACGTCGCCCGTGATGGAAAAAGCGACCTCGGCATGCATCGCATGGCAATGGAGAAACATGTGAACTGGTTCGAGGCGAACCGGTATCGGGATATGACTTTGCGTTAGGAGATAAAGAGAAGAAAGCTTTGATTGAACTGGTGCCTGATAGCCCTCAGATCCCGCCCAAGCCTCTATGACCCAGCATTTTATGTGCTAAAGATTAATTACGACGTAATCGTCTTATTCCTGCCAACGCGATAATGCTAAATCCAAGCAATATTGACGTATTTTGCTCAGGGACAAGTACGTTATCATATATAATATTTGTTATGTATGCATCTCCGTACCCACGAAATCCTTCAATATATTCTGATGATTGACTATATCTAGCATAACTATAATCAATATTCAAAGGTATTGATTTTAATATTAGATATTTAAAATATTGATCAAGCATATCTCCGTATAATGGATAATCAGAAGTTCCATCTCCTTTTCGAGGTTGTAAATAAATATGATTATTGATTACTGTATGCGCTGTAAAATAGTCTTCAAAATCAAGTTTTCCATCCCAAGAACTTTCAGCTTCGAATTTTAACTCAAATGAATTATAGTAATCATAAACTATAGAGTATGCTATTGATCCAAGATCTTCTTTATCGTTAGTATACATATTCAATATTGCAGGAGTTGGCATGTATATATACGGAAACACTGAAGTTGTAATATTGCCATCATCATCTATGCCAACATAATCTTTTATTTCTATAGAAATAAATCCACCTTTCTCTGCGCCATATAGAACTGAAGGTTCTCCTATTGGCTGATTTGTAATATAGTCAAAATAAGATAAATCACCAAATGTAAATCCAACTTGAATCCATTCAGCTTGCACAGTAGATGAGGGAAGCATGAAAATACACATTATCAGAATAATACGCCTCATACCCCCTCCATCCCACATTCGGGCAAGTTAAGTGTTTCTAATAGAACGCAAGAAGATATTGCTCCCAATGATATTCAAATACTGTGCCACCAGTGCATGACGATATGTCACAGATAAATACCTCAAATATTAAGCGTGTAGAACGTAAGTCATTTAGCATTTGCGACTTACGAACCTTTTTTACTTTATCATTTGTAACAATAACCGACATATGCTTCATCAATTCTTACAAATTTTAATTCTGACAAAGCTACTCAAAATACAAATCATACTTGGCGCTCTATGCGTCGTCACCTTCATCTTTGTCCTATCACAAGACCGTCATCGTCACACGGTGGAGCTGCATTGCAAGACTAAGACAGTTTTGACTTTAACGTATAAGAACCAGAATCTACAAAACACAAGTAACGCTGCGGAAAATATTTAAGTCAAAACGTGAGTCAGACTCGCAAGACGCAAAAAAGGACCTAGATTTTACATCTAAGTCCTTATTTTAACTGGAGCCAGGAAAGAGAATTGAACTCTCGACCTACTGATTACGAATCAGTTGCTCTACCAACTGAGCTATCCTGGCAAAAACAGCGAAGTCGTAGCTATCCAAGGCGTGGGCCAGCGTCAAGGGGAAATTGACGAAAGTCTGGCCGCGCCAACTTGGACGCTCGTGCCTTTAATCTATCTGCATCACCACAGGTACGACCAGAACCGTCCCGCCGCGCTGGAACTCCCCCCAGCCTTTGTATACGCCGGGACCGGGAAAATGAACTTCAAAGACGACCTCACTGGCCTCTCCCCCGTCCATAGGATGGGAGTGGACGTACTGGCGGCCGTCGGCGCTGACCACTACGAAGTGCCCCATGGCCCCGAGATAGGGCTGAAGGTCTGTGACAGGGGCTTCACTCAGGTCCATCAGGGCGAAGCTGACCCGGTGCATGCCCTGTCCGGCCTCGATGCCTACATTTGCCAGCAGCTCGTCGGTCTGCACCATTCCGGGCACGTACGGGTCCAAAGGCGGAGCGGGGGAAGACTCGCCCTCGACACGCAGTTCAGCCATGAGTGTCTGGCCTTTCCCGTCTCTGGGCGTGAAGTCGGCATAAAAATAATAGGTTCCCCCTTCCGGAAAGGTCATCCCGGTGACCATCGTCCCGTCCGGTCCTGGTTCGGGGTGCGTGTGCGTGAACTTGTCGAGGCCCTCGCGGATGATGATCAGGTGCAGCTTCTTCTCATGCACGATCTCGAACTCGGAAACGGGTGCGCCGTGGGCATCGGTCAGTCGCAGCGTGATGGTCACCTGCTCGCCCGCCTGAACCGCTTCTGGTTCGGGGGTGACAGTCAGATAAAACGCGTTCGGGTCAACGCCGTGACCGGAATGGTCCGTTGCCGCGAAAAGCTGGGCGGACCAGCCGCAGGTCAAGAGAAGCGCAAAAAGGGCAAAAATAAATGATGTACGCATGGCGACCTCCGGGATGTAAATATGTTCAACTTTTCTTGTTAAACACCCGCAAGGTTTTCGCAAGGAGAATCGGCCGACTGGCGCAAGGTTTCGCGTTGTGCACGGCCTTGGCCAGCCTGGGCGCAAGGCCAAAAAAAACCCGCTTTGAAGGCGGGCTTGGTCGGCATGTGGTGGAGGGGGGAGGATTTGAACCTCCGAAGTCGTACGACGACAGATTTACAGTCTGTTCCCTTTGGCCACTCGGGAACCCCTCCGGACAGAGGCGGTTGATAGATGAGCCGGGGGCGGCGGTCAAGGATTTTTTTCGACTTCGGCCATTTTAAGATCCTGACTCTGCTGGATAATCTCCTCCCGCAGGGACAGAAATTCGTCCCTGTGCCGCAAGAGCGTGTCCACAAGCGTGGGATCAAGCATGCGTCCGCGCTGCTCCTCAAGATGCGCCAGCGCCTCGGACACACTCCAGGGCTCCTTGTAGACTCGGCGACTGAGCAGGCTGTCGAGCACATCCACGACCCGCGCGATGCGACCGAAAACGTGGATTGCCTCTCCTCTGAGGCCTGCCGGATAGCCGCTGCCGTCCCATGACTCCTGGTGTTCCAGGGCGATGCGCGCCGCAGCCTGCATGATGTGGTTGCCGGAGCGGTTCAGAATATCGAAGCCCAGGCGCGGGTGCTGCTCGATGATGCGGCGCTCGGCCTCGTCCAATGGACCGCTCTTGAGCAGCACGCTGTCGGGGATGGCCACCTTGCCCACGTCGTGCATGGGCATGGCCAGGCGCAGCAGGTCGCAATCCTCCACAGGCAAGCCTGCGTGACGCCCCAACAGCCAGGCCATCTCCGCCACGCGGTGCACATGCATGCCCCCTACCAGGGCGCGGTTTTCCACCACCTCGCCCAAGGTGAAAATGACCTCGCGGTGGGTCCGGGCGATCTCCTGATTGAGCTGCAGATTTTCGAAGGCCACGGTCACGTTGGCCGCGAACACCTGGACCAGATCCCGCTCCAGAACAGACAGTTCACGCCGCAGACGCAAAAAGAGCACATGCCGCCCCCCGCTGGCCATGCCGAAGCACCCTGCGTAGCTGGAATGGCTGAAAAAACACTGGTCCTCATGCGAGGCCCGGCGGATGAGAGCCATCTCCTGGGCGTCGAGCACCTCGCTGGCCAAGCGGGCCTCCTGGTTGGCGAAATCGCCAGTGCCCGCGACAATGATGAAATCGTCGTATCTGTCCCGGGCCGCGAGCCCTGAAGCATCACCCATGTACATGGAGCTGTCTTCCAGATGCAAGAGCGAGGTCATCTGGGTCAGCACTCCGCGCGCGAACAACTCCAGGCTGTCGGCCTGGAACAGATCCGCCGAGGCGGCGATGATGTCTTCGAGGCCCTGCCGGCTGGAATCGATGGCCCGCAGGTCGCGGTAGGAACGGATGCCCGTGGTCACGGCGGTGAAAAGCTTCTGCGCCGTAAGTTCGGATTTACTCTTGTAGTCGTTGATGTCGTAATTGATGATGACCTGCCGCTCCGGAGCCTGGCCGGGCTGACCCGTACGCAGGATGATGCGCACCAGCCTGTTGCCCAACTCCTCGCGCACCTGTCTGGCCAGATCGAGGCCCGCATGACCGGTCTCCATGACCACGTCGAGAAGCATGACCGCCACGTCAGGATTGGCGGCCAGGACCCGCCTGCCCTCCTCCGCGCCGAAGGCGCTCAAAAACTCCAACCGTCCGCCCTCGAACTCGAAGCCCTCCAGAACCATGCGCGTGATGCTGTGCACGTCCTCCTCGTCATCGACGATCAGCAGCTTCCAGGCCTTGCGTTCGCGGAATGATGCCTCGGCGGCATCCTCGGCGGCAAAGACAATGTCTTCGCGCAACTCGTTACCGGTCATGAACCCTCCGTCCGAGCGTTTCAGTCCGGATACATGGCGCGGATGGCCAGTATCTCGTCCAGATTCTCCAGAAAAATGTCGACCAGGACCGGATCGAACTGCCTGCCTCTCTTCTCCCGAAGATATTCCACGACCTCGCTCAAGGGCCACGCCTTCTTGTAGACCCGATCGCAGGACAGGGCGTCGAAGACATCGGCCAGGGCCGTGATGCGTCCGAAGATGTGCGTTTCGTCCTCCACCAGGCCGTGAGGATAGCCGCCGCCGTCCCAGTGCTCGTGGTGCTGCAGGGCGATAGTCGCTGCGGTGCGCATGATGCGGCGATGCGACGCCTTGAGGATGGAGTGGCCAATGACGGTATGGGTTTTGATGATCGAGAACTCTTCGTCGGTGAGCTTGGCGGGCTTGAAGAGTATGGAGTCGGGGATGCCGATCTTGCCCACATCGTGCATGGGCGAGGCCATACGCAACAGGTGCGACCGCTCGTCGGACAGCCCGGCCTTGACCGCCAGCAGATAGGAATATTCGGCCACGCGTTTGACGTGATGGGCCGTCTCCTTGGAACGGGTCTCCACCACCTCGCCCAGGGTCAACACAACCTCCCGCTGCGTGGCCACGATCTCCTCGGTCAGGAAGAGGTTGCTCAAAGCCACGGCGATGTTGCCGCCGAGGATGTGCAGAAGACCCTGCTCCGTCTCGCTCAAGGGACGACCGAAAAAGACATGAAAGAAATAGTTCTGGTCCGTGTGCGTATTGAAAAACCTGGCCGCGAACTCCTGCTCCAGCACCAGTACCGAGCCCTCCCTGATCGCACGCTGATTGAGTTCATGCATCCGACTCGTGAGCGCTTCTACAGGACTTGCAGCCAAACCGCGGGACTCCAGCACCTCGAACCCGCCCTCGACGCACAGGGCCACCAGCGCGTGCTCCCGGAAGCAGGAGCCCGTGCATCGCCCGGTGCGCAGAATGTGCTCCAGGGCCAGGACAAAGAAATCCTGGACCGAGCAGGCCGCGAACAGGGCCGAGGAGGCGCTGATGATCTCTTGCAGCCCCAACCGGCCAAGCTCAATGGTGCGCAGATCGCGGTAGGAGCGGATGGCCGCAGTGATGGAGGTGAACAGGCGCTGCTCGCTGAGCTCCGCCTTGTGCTTGTAATCGTTGATGTCGTATTCGGTGATGACCTTGCGTTCCGGGGCCTGTCCGGGCTGGCCCGTGCGCAGGATGATGCGCACAAAAGCGTTACCCGCTTCCTGGCGCACGTGTCGCGCGAACTCCAGGCCCGCGTTCTCCGTCTCCATGACCACATCGAGCAGGATCACCGCAGTGTCCGGATGATCCCGCAAAAGGGCGCGGGCTTCGGCTGCGGAATAGGCGTGCAGGTACTGAACGGGTGCGTTCTGGTAATGATAGTCCCCAAGAGTCAGCTCCGTGACCTTGTGCACGAAGTCATCGTCATCCACGATCATGACCTTCCAACGCTCGCGGCTCTCGGATTGCGGGGCCGGAGTCTCGTCGGCGAAATGGACTTCTTCCATCATTTGATCGGGTTTCATCAGCTGGGCTCCATTCAGACGGAATCAATCGGGAAATTCTTGACGGATAGCCACATAAGCATCCTGCTCCACGAGCATCGCATCAACCATGCGCGGGTCAAACATCTCCCCGCGCTGGGACAGGATGAACTCGCGCACCTGCTCCAGAGGCCAGGGCTCTTTGTAGACCCTGCGCGACAAGAGCGAATCGAACACATCCACCAGGCAGACGATGCGCCCGTACGGGTGGATATCCTCTCCGGCCAGGCCACGGGGATAACCGCTCCCGTTCCAGCGTTCGTGATGCTCGTGGGCGATGACCGCCGCGGCCTGCATGATGGGGCGGCTTGAACCCTTCAAAATCTGGTAGCCAAGCAGGGTGTGCGTCTTCATGATCTCGAACTCTTCCGCGCTCAGCTTGCCGGGCTTGAGCAGAATGGAGTCGGGAATGCCGATCTTGCCCACATCATGCATGGGCGAGGCCAGGCGCACCAGATCCACCTCCTGCTCCTCGAAACCGAGCTGCGCAGCCAGAA
>Ga0180017_100189_pt1 | contig 25174 bp, 26 predicted proteins | sample KR46_S_MetaG_FD_129674 | JGI IMG/M metagenome (GOLD analysis project Ga0180017, IMG submission 129674) | Groundwater microbial communities from the Olkiluoto Island deep subsurface site, Finland - KR46_S_MetaG | ecosystem: Environmental > Aquatic > Deep subsurface > Groundwater | place: Finland...
CCACCAGACGCACGCGGGTCAGACTTTCCGCCTTACTGTGCACGATCCCGGCGATGCGCCGCCCCGCAGCTTCGAGCATGCTGATCTGATCCCTGGCCCGGGTCAGGTCGTCGATGGTGCGCCGCAGCTCTTCGTTCTGCCTGGCCAGGTCCGCGTTCAGGGACATGATGGTCGCAAAGGAGTCGGCGTTCTTGAGATGCAGGACTCCCTGGGAAACGAAAGCCTGCAGGAGCCCTTCCTCAGCCGGAACCTGTTCACCGAGACTCTGTCCCACAAGCAGCGCACCGTACATGTTTTCGCGCAACATGAAGAGATAGCCCCGGTCGGGGACGAATCCCAGGTCGATTCCGGACAGCCCGCCCAGGTCCTCGACAGGCTCGACCTGCAGGGGCTGGAGGTGCTTTTCCCGGACTCCGGCCAGGCACAGGTAGAAAAGCCTTCCCGCTTCCTGTTCAGTGAGCGGAGCCCGTGCTTCAAGGCCGCTGGAGCTTTCATTTATTCGCCCCAAGAGGCGGTCATGCAGGACCAGCATGCCCTGAGGCCGGGCAAAATGCCCGAGCAGGGTCAACAGAAACGTGGACATGATCTCCGCCATGTCCACGCGCAAAATCTCTCCGGAAAGATCGCGCAGGGCGCTCAAGTGGTAAATCTGGCGGTCCAGGGTATCGTTCTGTTTGGTCAGTTCTGCGTTGAGCAGTTCGACCCGCGTGGCATAGAGGGAAAAGCGCAGGCTGGTCTGAAAAAGGGTGCCAAGCCCCGCCACAAGCTGTCTGTCCTTCTCGTCGTAGGTACGCCCGGCAAGGCTCTCTTCCAGGCCGAGCACCCCGTCCTGGCCATCGTCGAGGGGGCAGACCAGAAGCAGTTCGCATTTTCCGGGACAGAGTTCGCCCTGCAGGGACGGGACGAAATAGGAAGACTTGCGCTCATCTCCCAGTGCGTCGAGGTGATCGCGCAGCACCCGCGCATATTCCGGGGTCAGGCTCTTGGACAGGCTTGAGCGGGTCATGAGCTGAAACTCGCCCTGGCCCAGGATGGCCGCAAAACCACCCTTGGCCCCCACCCCGCCCTGCGCCGAGAGCAGGAAAGCCTCCAGGATCTTGTGCGGATGGCGCGCCCCGCTCAGTTCCGCAGCCGTTTCGAACAGAATCTGAAACTGGTACCGGGCGCGATCGGCATCGCTTGTGATTTGAGCCGTCATGTCCCGCCCCTCGGTCAATCGAGCAGGTTTCTGATCAGCTGATACAAGGCGTCAATGTCCTCGACGACCCCCAGGTGATGATAAACCACTGATCCGTCCGGCTTGAACACGATGGTGTACGGGGTGAGTGGTTCGCCAAGCACTTTGTGAGCAACGTAGTCAGGATCGCTGACCACCGGAAAAAGATACTGGCCCGTGCCCAGCAGTTGCCTGACCTCGGCCTCGGTCCCACCGGCGGCCAACCCGAGCATGGCCACGCGGCCCTTGGTCTTGCCCTTGTTCAACCTGTTGAACAGGGTTTTGAAACCAGGAGCCTGCTTCACGCATTGCGGACAGTACACCCCGATGACTTCCAGCAAAACCAGATCAGCCTTGAGGTCCGCAAGGGCGAATGTCGTTAGCCCAGCGACGCCCAGCAGCTCCTGCCCGGCCGGATCCAGGGGAACAGGCAGGCTCAGTTCGGGCATGGTGTCGCCGGTGGCAGGCGGCTCAGCCAGGGCAAAGCCGGCGGTGAACAGAAAAAACAGACACAATGCGATTCGACTCAAAACGGACATGAAAGCTCCTTGGCCCGGGGCCGGAAAAAACCTAGGCACAGGCTTGGTCCAGGGTATCGAAAATCTGAATCATGCGGGTCAGGCCCACTATCCCGAACACCTTGCGAAAATTATCGGAAAGACCAGCCATGACGATTTCAAGCCCGTCTTTCTCGCTCTCCAGCACCAACTGCGTAAGAATGGCGATGCCCGCTCCGTTGACGGAGGTGTTGGGATCGAAATGCAGCACGATGCGCTTGACCTCCGCTGCGCGGGCCTTGGCGTAGGCCTCGCGCAGGTACGGCTCGCTGTGGGAACTGACGCTGCCCTGGATCTCGATGACCAGAGCCGATCCCTGCGTGCGCACGGCGACCTCGTTCTGGCGACTCTTGGCCAGCTTGAGGCGTTCCCGGGCCCGCGCAAGTCCCTGTTCGAGGCTCTGCCGCTGGATGGGCTTGTTGATGAAGTCCGCGGCATCAAGGTTGAGGGCCTGAATGGCCAGGTCCATGTCGCCGTGGCCGGTGATGACGATGACCTCCGTTGCCGGCGAACGTTTCTTGATTTCCTGCAGGACCTCGATCCCGTCCATACCGGGCATCTTGATGTCGGTCAGGACGATGTCTGGCTTTTCCCTGTCGAAGACTTCCAGCCCCTCTTCCCCGGATTCCGCCGTCATGATGTCGAATCCATAAACATCCAGAAAAAGCCGAAACATTTTCAGCGTAGCTTTCTCGTCGTCGATGACCAGGATTTTGTCTTGCGTCATTGAGATATCTCATTTGGTTTCGCCGGACTTTCATCCGCCCGGCTTGCGTTGTGATCGAGGCTCTGGTGACTGTCGATGCTGGGGAAACTTAAGGTGAACGTTGTCCCCTGATCCGGTGGACTGTCAATAGTAATGGTCCCGCCGTAATCGCGGACAATGCCGTAGGTTATGGCCAGGCCAAGGCCCATACCCTTGCCGGTCTGCTTGGTGGTGAAGAACGGCTCGAAGATCTTGTTACGCACCGAATCGGGGATGCCGGGCCCGTTGTCGGCGAAGGACGCGAAGACGCGGCCGTCACGGGCGTAGGTGCGCACCAGGATGTCTCCCCACATGCCTGACTCGCTGTCCATCTTTTCCTGGATGGCGTCGCGGGCGTTGTTGAGCAGGTTGAAAAAAACCTGCTGCAGCCTGTTGTTGTGCCCCTTGATAAACGGCAGGCCCTCTCCGAGTTCGAGGCGGATGGTGATGCGCTGGATGGAGAACTGCCGTCCGATGATGGACAGCACCCCGCGGATGGGCTCGTTCATGTCCACGCGCTCCATGATCAGCCCGGATTTCTTGCCGAAGGCTCGCAGATTGTTGATGATGTCCGTGGCCCGGTCCACCTGCTGGCTGATCTCCGTGGCCATGTCCCTGATCTGGTTTTCGGTTACCTGGCGGTTCTGCTCAATGAGCAGGTTCAGGTACTCGCTGCCCATCTTGATGGCGTTAAGCGGCTGGTTGATCTCGTGGGCAATGCCCGCGCTCATCTCGCCCAGGGTTTTCATCTTGGCCGCCTGCACGAGCTGCGCGTCCTTCTCGATCATCTCGGTGATGTCGGTCACGGCCACGATCATGGCTTGTATGCCGCCATAACTGATGGGACAGGCGTGCATATTGACGTAGAAGGGCCGCTCGCCCTTCTTGTAATGCAGTACCTTGGGATAGTAGACGCAGCCGCTGTTGGAGGTCCCCTCGTTCAGGGAGGCCAGGCACTCCCTGATCTGATCGTGCCCCAGGATCATGAAGGACACGCCCAAAAGCTCGCCCTTTGAATATTCGTACAGTTCCTCGGCCCTGGGGTTGGCGTCGAGAATCAGGTCCGTGTTGCAATCCACGACGAAGATAGGATCGGGACCGGAGTCGAACAGGGAGCGGTATTTCATCTCCGATTCCTGCAAGCGCTTGCGGTACAGACGGATGGACCAGACCATGCTCATGAACGAGTCGGCCAGCTGGATGACCTCGTCACCCTCGCGCTTGCGGTAGAACAGGCAGGTCGCGCAGACTTGGCTGGTCTTGCCCTTGGTCTTGCGGGACTTGCGGCCCTGCTCGTCGAAGTGCCAGCAGGGCATATTGGTGTCCTTGTAGGCGGGGCAGTTGGTCACCGCCCAGTCCAGCCCTTCCCCAAGGTCGAGGTGTACGTCGAAATTGCCCCGGCTGAGCTCGTCGGAGATGGCGGTCAGGCGGGCGATGGGGCTCGTGATATATCTTGAGATGCGGTGGCTTACATAGAAGATGATAATGATGACCGCCGAGATGAAGCCCAGGAACATGAACCTGAGCTTGCCCACGAGATTGTCGATGTGCGTCTTGCTCAGTCCCACGTGCACGGTGCCGATGCGATAAAGGCCCTCGTTCATGGGTACGGCAATGTCGTAGGAGGTCTGGTCTCCAAGTCCCACCATTCGCACGCTGTGCGAGCCACCTTCCAGGACCGGATTGGCCATGCTCAGGGGGGGGGGAAACGGCACGGTGAATGTATGCGAAAGCACCTGATCGCTGCGGTCGACCACGAAGATGTAATTGATCAGGTGCTGCCGTTCGCGCAGCCGCGCCTCCTCGAAAATCAGGCTCAGAAGTTCCGAATAGTTCTTGTCAAGCACGAATCCGCCCCCGCGCTCGGCGATGGAGTGCGCCACGGCGATGCCGCGCTGCTCGAGTTCCTTGGTCAGGCCGGAGATGAGAATCCAGCGCGCCAGCAGGGCGATGGTCACGCTGATGATGAGGATGACGGCCAGGATGGAGACGAAGATCTTGTTCTTGAGCGAGATGCGGGCGTAGGGTTTCATGGACGCGACTCCCGGACCAGGTTCGCCCAATCATCAAGCAGGATGAAGCGTCCCTCGTGCAGACGGGTGAAATAGACCTTGTCCATACCCTGATGGTCCAAGGGGCCAAAAGTCAGCTTTACGTCCTCGCCAAGGGAAAAATCGTTCATCGAGCCAATGGCGGTGAGAAATGATTGGCGGGTCAGGTCGCGGCCGGCCCGTTTGAGCCCCTCCACCAGGACCTTGGCGTTGATGTAGCCCTCGAAGCCTACAAAGTTGGGCTCCTCGCCCGGATAGTACTTCTCCAGCAGGCGGGCGAATTCCTCGGCGCTGCCGGACACGGTCCCGTCCCGATTGATGGGCGGCGGCACGACCTGGGACATGATCACATCCAGGCGGCTGGTTTCCGATTGCAGGAGGTTGCGCGAGAGTTCCTTGGCGCCCACAAAGGAGACCATGTAGAAAATCGGCGAGTAGTCATGCTCCAGGGACTTGCGGATGAAATTCGCGCACGGGTCGGAGGTGCCGATCATGACCACGGCCTCGGCTCCGGATTCGCGGATGCGCTCCAGGCCTTCACTTATGTCGTGGGTGCCACGGACATAGCTCCCCCTGGCCACGGGCTCCAGGCCGAAGCGCTTCAGGGCCAACTCCGTGCCGGTCAGGCCGTCGAAGCCGAAGGCGTCATATTGGTAGAAGACCGCGATGCGGGTCAGCTTGAGATCCTGCACCAGGTGCTCCACAGCGGCGTTGGTCTCCTGATAGTACGAAGCGCGCACATTGATCAGGTACGGCATGAAAGGCTCGCGCAAGGCGTTGGCCCCGGTGAACATGCCCAGCAGCGGCACCTGCGCCTCCTCCACCAGGGGGAGAATTTTCACCGTGGTCGGTGTGCCCACGTAGCAGAAAAGGCCGAACACCTGGTCCTCAATGAGAAAGCGCTGGGTGTTGTCCAGGCACTTCGGGGGGTCGTAGGAGTCGTCGCGGGTGATGACGCGGATGGTCCGCCCGTGCACGCCCCCCTGCTCATTGACATGCTGCAGATAGCTCATGGCCCCGCGCAGGGTTTCCTGCCCAAGGTAACCCGCATGGCCCTGCAGGGCCAGAGAAGAGCCGAAAAGAACCTCTGTACCGGTCACTCCCAGCCTGACCGGGGCAAGGGGTATCTCGACTTCGGCGTCCTGGCAGGACGCCAGCCACAACACGCAAACCGCGAGAAGAAGTACCCGCAAACCTCCGCGCACATCAGCCTCCTTTGGGAAATCGTTGCCGACCTGACTGCTAAGTAGCTAAAAAAAGCGTCATGCGCCACTGAAACTCCAGAGCTTGCCCTCTCGGAGCAAGGGCGGTATCTTGTGCAAAACTGTGAGTTTTACCTTGTCGAAAAGAAATACTATGTCTTTTCAGACACAATAATCTCCGTTCATCTGTTGTCTAAATGAGTCGATGCAGAAAGAGCATCCAAACAACATTACCCACGATTTTGCACAGGATTTTTAGAAAATGAATTTTCAAGATTACGAAAATATTATAAAAAATGAAAATTCAGCAAAAAAATTTTTGATGCAATTTTGCTGGAAAAACCATCAGCGTTTCTGCCCCAAATGCCGCAACCGGAAACTCTATTCCCTGCAGGGCAGAAAACGGCGCTGCTCCCGCTGCGCGTACACATTCCACGACTTCAGCCAACGCTTCATCAATAATGGCAATCTTTCTGCTCAGCAATGGCTGCGGCTTATCAAACTCTTCGAACTGGAGGTGCCCACGGGCCGCATGGCCGAACAACTGGGCATCACCTACAACACGGTCTACAAGGCCGTGACCACCCTGCGCATGGCCATTCTGGCACATTCCCTGGATGCCCGGTTGATCATCCACTCCATTGAGGGCCTTGATTTCTCCAAATCCGGCAAGTTTCACCTGGACATGAGCACCAGGACGGGGGGGCGCATGCCCGTGTTCGGCATTGTGGAGCGCGGGCCGCACGTGTTCGCCGATCTCATCCCGGAACTGGACGGAGACAGCATCATCCACTTCAAGATGAACTTCCACCTCAAAACTGCGAGCCTGGGCAAGATCATCTACACCGACCGTTTCAAGCAATACGCGGCCCTCCTGGTGGGCGGCAGCCACCTGTCCTCGCTCTACAACATCCGGCATGTCGACAAAGGCCTGTTCATCGACTCCTCCAAGGGATTCTGGTCTTTCTCCAAGGACTGGTTCCGGCGGTTGAAGGGTATCTCCCCCAGAAACTTCCCTTTGTACATCAAGGAGTTGGAATTCAGGTACAATCACAAAAACGACGACATCTTCACCATCCTCGCCCAATATCTCTGCGCGATGGTGCCGGACTTTGAGGATTAAGCAAATCCTTGCCCATGACCCCGATTTTCATGCATAGGTACAAGCATGGAAAAATCGGAAAACGTATCGACAATCCCTTCATCTTTCGCGCAGGACTTTGGGCCATCGCCACTGGCGGACATGCTGCCCTTTTCCGGCCTCGGCTTCGACCTTCGCTTGGTCCCTGCCAGACGCCTCCGCGTGACGACAATGGGAAACCAGGGCGCCACTGTTTCGGCGCCGTTGCTGTTCGATACGGTGCTCCTCTCCGGCCGGCGGCTGCAATTGCGCCTTGGCCGGGAAATTCGTGGCAGGTAAACACCAGAACCATTGTCAGGAGGATCTGCATGAAACTGGGAAGAAGAGAGTTCGTCAAACTCACGGCCGCTGCAACAGCGGTCACGGCCTTCGGAGGCCTGGGGTTTGACCTGGCGCCAACCAAGGCCCACGCACAGCTACTTAGCTTGCGCAAAGGCAAGGAAACCACCTCAGTCTGCTGTTACTGTTCAGTAGGCTGCGGACTCATCGTCACCACCGACGAAAAATCAAACCGCGCCATCAACATTGAAGGCGACCCGGATCATCCCATCAATGAGGGCGCACTCTGCGCTAAAGGCGCAGCCATCTATCAGCTGGCTGAAAACCCCACACGCATCACCAAGGTTCAGTACCGCGCCCCCGGCAGCGACAAGTGGGAAGAAAAGAGCTGGGACTGGGCCATCACGGAAATCGCCAAGCGCGTAAAGAAAGTCCGTGACGAATCCTTCACCGAAAAAAACGCCAAAGGCCAGATCGTCAACCGTACGGAAGGGTTGGCCTCCGTCGGCTCGGCCGCCATGGACAACGAGGAGTGCTGGGTCTACCAGGCATTTCTCCGCAGTCTGGGATTGACGTACATAGAGCACCAAGCACGTATTTGACACAGCGCAACTGTTGCGGCTCTGGCAGAGTCGTTCGGACGCGGCGCGATGACCAATCACTGGATCGACTTCAAGAACAGTGACTGTATTTTGATAATGGGCAGCAATGCTGCCGAAAACCACCCCATCTGTTGGAAATGGGTGACCAAGGCGCAGGAAGCTGGCGGAACCGTGGTTCACGTAGATCCACGCTATACCCGTACCTCCGCCAGGTCAGACCTTTACGCACCCTTACGTTCAGGTTCGGACATCGGATTTTTGGGCGGCATGATCAAGTACATCCTTGATAACGACCTGACCCAGAAGGAATACGTCCTTCACTACACCAACGCCTCTTTCATCGTCTCCAAGGACTACAGTTTCAACGACGGCCTGTTCTCGGGCTTCGACGAGGCAGCGCGCAAGTACGACAAGTCGTCCTGGGCATTCGAGATGGACGAGAACGGCGTGCCCAAGCGCGACATGTCTTTGAAAGACCCGCGCTGCGTGTACCAGATTTTGAAAAAGCACTATGATCGTTACGACGTCAAAAACGTCGTTGCCATCACCGGCACCCCCGAAGACAAGCTGTTGGCCGTCTACAAAGCCTTCACCGCCACCGGCAAACCCGAAAAGTCCGGCACCATTCTCTACGCCATGGGCTGGACCCAGCACACTGTCGGCGTGCAGAACATCCGGACCATGAGCATCATCCAGTCGTTGCTGGGCAACATGGGCATGGCTGGCGGCGGCGTCAACGCGCTGCGCGGCGAATCCAACGTCCAGGGCTCCACGGACCAGGCTCTGCTCTTCCACATCATCCCAGGCTACATGCCGACTCCCAGGGCCAACCAGGGAGCCTACGAGGATTACCTCAAGGGCATCACCCCGGTCAGCAAAGACCCAATGAGCGTCAACTGGAAGCAGCATCAGCCCAAGTACTTCGCCAGCCTGCTGAAGGCCTTCTACAAGAACACCGACATGCCCGTGGCCTACAACTGGATGCCCAAACTCGACGAAGGCCAGAACGCCTCCTGGCTCGTGCTTTTCGAGCACATGCTTAAAGGCAAATTCAAGGGCTTCTTCGCCTGGGGCATGAACCCGGCCGCCAGCGGTGCGGATTCCAACAAGACCCGGCAAGCCCTGGCCGAACTGGACTGGATGGTCAACGTCAACATCTTCGAGAACGAAACCGGCTCCTTCTGGAAGGGCCCGGGCGTGGACCCCAAGAAGATCAAGACCGAAGTGTTCTTCCTGCCCTGCTGCGTGTCGGTGGAAAAGGAAGGCTCCATCTCCAACTCCGGCCGCTGGATGCAGTGGCGCTATATGGGCCCGAAGCCCATGGGTGACACCAAGCCCGACGGCGACATCATCTACGAACTGGCTCTGAAGATCCGCGAACTGTACCAGAAGGAAAAGGGCGCTTTCCCCGATCCGGTTCTGAACCTCAACGTGGAAGACTGGGGCGACGGACACGTCTTCGACCCGCACAAGGTAGCCAAGCTCATCAACGGCTACTATTTGAAAGACACGACCATCAAGATGCCCGACGGCACCGAGACGGTCATGAAGGCTGGAAGTCAGTTGGCTACGTTCGTGCATCTGCAGGCCGACGGCTCGACCTGTTCCGGCAACTGGATCTATGCCGGATCCTACACGGACAAGGGCAACATGGCCGCCCGCCGCGACAAGACCCAGACCCCGGAGCAGGAGCATGTCGGCATGTTCCCCAACTGGTCCTGGGCTTGGCCGGTCAACCGTCGCGTCATCTACAACCGCGCCTCCGTGGATCTCACAGGCAAGCCCTGGGCACCGCATAAGCCCGTGCTGGCCTGGGACGCTGCGAACAAGAAATGGCTCATCGACGTGGTCGACGGTGGCGGCGACGCCGGAGCCAAGCACCCCTTCATCATGCAGACCCATGGTCTGGCCGCCCTTTACGGCCCCGGCCTCAACGATGGCCCGCTGCCTGAGTACTACGAACCCCTGGAATGCCCGATCACCGAGCACCCATTCTCAAAGCAGCTCAACAGTCCCGTGGCGCTCATCTTTGCCGACGACGCCCACAAGCGCACCACTTGCGACCCGCGCTTCCCCTTCGTGTGCACCACCTACCGGGTCACCGAACACTGGCAGACGGGCGTTCTGACTCGCTGGCTACCCTGGCTGACGGAAACCCAGCCGCAGATGTTTTGCGAAATGAGCGAAGAATTGGCTGAACTCAAAGGCATCAAGAACGGCGAAAAGGTCATTCTGGAGAACCCCCGCGGACAGCTCTGGGCCATCGCCATTGTCACCAAGCGCTTCAAGCCTTTCGAGGTCATGGGCAATCCGGTGCATGTCATCGGCATCCCGTGGCACTACGGCTGGGTCTGGCCAAAGGATGGCGGCGATTCCGCCAACCTGCTGACTCCGGCTGTTGGCGATCCCAACACCGGCATCCCGGAAAGCAAGGCCTTCATGGTCAACGTGAAGAAAGCGTAAGGAGCGAACATGTCAGGAAAATCATTCTTCGTCGATCTGACCAAATGCACGGCCTGCCGTGGATGCCAGATCGCATGCAAGCAGTGGAACAAGCTTCCGGCCGAACAGACCAGAAACCACGGGTCCCATCAGAACCCCATGGACGTATCGGCCATCACCTATAAAACCGTTCATATGAAAGAAGTCGCCGACGACAAGGGCTTCATGGCCGCTTGGCTCTTCTTTCCCGAACAGTGCCGGCATTGCACCGAGCCCCCATGCAAGATGACCGCCGACACCTACGACGATCAGGCCATCCTGCAGGACGAGGCCACCGGTACGATCATCTTCACCGAACGAACCAAGGATTTGCCGGATTTCGAAGAAATCCGGGAGTCCTGCCCGTACAATATCCCGCGTCAGAACGCGGAAACAAAGGTCATGACCAAGTGCACCATGTGCTTTGACCGGATTCAGAACGGACTGGTACCGGCCTGCGTGCAGTCATGCCCCACGGGCACCATGAACTTTGGAGATCGGGAAGAGATGTTGGAATTGGCTGAAAAACGTCTGGCAGAGGTCCAGAAGAAGTATCCGGAAGCGGTGTTGGGCGACGCCGATATGACCCGGGTCATCTACCTCTACCAGATGCCGCCGAAACAGTATCACGACTTTGCGGTAGCTTCAGTCACCACACCTGGCCCCATGAACCGCAAGGCCATGTTTGCCAAGCTCTTTGGCTCGACCTCCAGAAGCAAGGCCTAATTCATCAGGCCCCTCCTCCATCGGCCGGCCGGGAAGGCAGCTTCCCGGCCTCTCTTTAAAAAAAGACCCGCGTTTCGGATATCCGAAAGCGCGGGTCTTCCTTTTCTATCGCCGGAAATGATGACGATCAGAGCTGATACGGCGTCAGGCTGCGCGACCCTTTTTCGGTAACCAGCAAAGTCTGCTCGAACTGGGCCGAAAGGGAACCGTCCGCCGTGACCACGGTCCAGCCGTCGTCCAGCCTCTTGATGGCCAGGCCGCCCTGGTTGATCATGGGCTCGATGGTGAAGACCATGCCCGGCACCAGCACGATCCCCAGGCCCGCCCGCCCGGTGTGATTGACCTGGGGCTGCTCGTGAAAGGCGTGCCCCACACCGTGCCCGACCAATTCCCGCACTACGCTGTACCCGGCTTTTTCCGCATGGGTCTGGATGGCGTACCCCACATCACCCAGAGTAGCCCCCGGCCGAACGGCGGCGATACCGCGGGCCAGGCACTGAGCCGTGACCTCCACCAACCTCCGGACCCCGGGAGCGACCTCCCCCACGAAAAAAGTGCGGTTGGCGTCGGCAAACCAGCCATCCTTGATGCTGGTCACATCGACGTTGACGATGTCACCCTCGCGCAGTTCGCGTGGACCGGGGATACCGTGGCAGATCTCGTCGTTGACGGAGACGCACGTACTCTTCGGAAACCCCCGGTACCCAAGGGGAGCAGGCACGGCGCCATGCTCCAGGGTGAAATCGTGAACCAGGGTGTTCAAGGCATCCGTCGTAATTCCGGGCGCGATATGGCCGCCGATCATGTCCAGAGTGCTCACCACGAGTTCCCCGGCCCTGGCGATGCCTTCGACAGCGCTCTTGTCTTTAAGTTTGATGCGGTAACGCTTCCAGTATTCTTCCGCCAGCGATGAGCTTAAGGCCCGGCGGGTCATTCGTAATTTTGAATTGCGAAAAAGCATGACGCCTCTGTGCTTGATGTTTTTTTCTTCACTTGTCCCAGAACCCGCCTTCCTGTCCAGTGCCCGCAGGCGTTGCCTTCCCCGGCTCTTTGGGCCATGATCTCAAAAAAAAGGAGGCAATCATGCCAGTCATCAAAATCTCGGGGATGTCATGCGCCCACTGCACGGGTTCCGTAACCAAGCTGCTAGAGGCCACTCCCGGCATCTCCAATGTTTCCGTATCCCTCACGCCCGGCCAGGCCGACTTTGACGCCACGCCCGAAGTCAACCTCGACCAAATCAAAGAAGCCATCCGCAAAATCGGCTTCGACCCGCAGGATTAGGGCATGTTTTCAATCTTGCGCAAACTGATCCTGCTCGTGCTGGGCATTCCCTTCGTCATTCTCGGCACCCGTTTCCTGCTGGACGCCGGACAAACCTTCATTATCCATCGCGCCGCCGCAGCGTGGACACCCATGACCGTCGAACTCGTTTCCGTGGAGCATTTCTCCAGCGTGGATCAGGCGCTGGGCAACCAGACCCTGGTCCACTACCGCTACGAATTCGAAGGCCAGCCCTTCGAGGGCCAATTCTCGTGCATCGGCGACGAATGCCCGCAAACGGACCTGCACCTGTCGCTGCAAGTGGCGCAGGACCAGAACCGTCCCGTGGCAGCGTTCGTCAATCCCGGCAAGCCCGCGCAGTCACTGCTGTACAGGCATCTCTACATGCCTCTCTTCCTGCTCAAGGCGGGAGTCGGCCTGTTTTGTTTCCTGACCGGGAGCGTGGCCGTCATTTTCGGCGTCTACCTGATCAGCGGTGCCGGACCCTTGAAGGTGGGCAAATGATCCATGTCGTGGCGCAGATCACCCTCAAACGTGGCACAGCTCCCCTGTTTCTGCGGGAATTCCGGGATCTGGCCGTGCTGGTCCGCCAGGAACCGGGCTGCATGGATTATTTCCCGGCCCAGGACGTGGACATGGGACTTCATTACCAGCCCCTCGACCCGGACCGAGTTACGGTGCTTGAAAAATGGACCAGCCGCAAGGCGCTGGAAAGCCACCTGCGCTCGGGGCACATGCGGGGATTTCACGACAGGATCAAGGACATCGTCCTCGACACGAACCTGACTATTGTTGAAGAAGTTTAGGATTAAAGTTTTAGGTTTTATGTTTTAGGTTTTATGTTTTCCTTCCTGAATCACTTACTTGGCACCTCAAGGTCCGCTGTCGCCATGGTCTTGAGGCCTGTCGGCTGTCTGACTGAGCCAGGCATCGTTTGGTGAATCGTTGCCTGACGTATCGCCTGGATTTTCCGCCTGGACACGCAACGATTCAACTCTACGAGGCCCGTGAAGGAGTTCCGGCAGGTCTCAAGGCCATGGTGACAGCGGGCCGTTTGCCGCAAAGAAAAAATATTCCCTGCCTTCAAAATCCGAAAAAAAGAAGCCCCCTCCAAAGTCATCAAAGCGGGGGCTTCTTTTTTTCTAAGCAGACCGATTCAGCTTCAGGTGCCCTAATTCTTTCGCACCAGCTTGAGCAGGGCGTTGACCACGCTGGCTGCCAGGCTCGATCCGCCCTTGCGTCCGGCGATGGAAATATAGGGGATCGCGTCCTGGGCCATGAGCAGTTCCTTGGATTCCGCCGCGTTGACGAAACCCACGGGCATGCCGACGATGAGCCTGGGCGGCCGTGCTCCGCGCTCCATCCAGTTCAGCAGGCGGTAGAGGGCCGTGGGCGCATTGCCAATGACGAAAATATCCGCCCCGCCGTGGGCCATGACCTCGTCCACTGCGGCCCAGGCGCGGGTCACGCCTTCGCTTCTGGCCCGCTTGGCCACGGCAGGCTCGTCAATGAGGCAGCGTACCTTGCACCGCAGCGGCTCCAGTCGCCGGACCGGAATGCCGGACAGGGCCATGCGCGTGTCGGTGACGATATCGGCCCCGGCCAGCAGCGCTTCCACACCGGACTTGATGGCTTCCGGATGAAAGCGGATGTGTCCAAGCAGGTCAAAATCCGCCGTGGTATGAATCATGCGACGAGCCACGATCCATTCGTCCCCGGCAAAAGGCCGGGGCTCTTTCACTTCCGCATCGATGACGGCCAGGGAGCGGGATTCTATCTCAAGGGGCGGGACTTGAACATACATGAGGAATCCTTTTGAAAACGCGAAGGCTCAAGAGGTGAGAGGTCCGAGGCGCGGGGCCGGAACCTCAAGGGGATGAAGCGTCGAATATCGTGATGGTGAAAAGGCTCTCCTGTTCAAAAAATTCCTGTTCGATGCGGCCGATGAGGCTCTCCTCGACATCGAGCACCACGCGGGCCCGCTTGTAGGGCTTGTCTTCGTGTCCGACCCTGATCCTGTGCACCATGCGTCCGTCACAGGAGATGTCCCTGGGCAGGTCGGACTGAGGCAACGCGCCGTCGAAATCACATACCACCCGCACCGGAACTGCGGTCTTGAGGGTGAACACGTCGGGCAGCACCGGGCCGTCGAGATAGACCAGGACCCTCTCGGCAGAGGTCAAAACCTCGAACTCGACCCGCACTATGCGCTGCTCCTCGAAAACAAGACAGCTCTTGCCCGACTTTTTGGCTGACACGGGCACGGAAACATCCGCTCCCATTGTCAGAAGCGCGGAATGAAAGATTCCGGGATTGCTTTTTGAGAAAGCGTCCCGGATCTCGGCATATTCGCCCATGGATGTGATGCAGCCGTATTGCAGCAGCAGTTGGCGGATGCTGTCCCCTTCGGCGACCCGGTGGACGCGAACCGACTGTTCCGAGGCAAAAAGGCTCGCCGGAGTACAAAACGCGACAAGAATGCAGCACAACAGGCAGGTAAAACGGGTTGATCTTTTCATGACCGGCAAACTTCCATCGATTAAACGTCCGCATTTGACTTTTCCGATCCTACCCGAGAAAGAAGAAAAAGAAAATCAATTCCATGCCACCTTTTTCAGCTTCACCGGCGCCCATTTCGACAAAAGCTCCGCCAGCCCGCAAACCCTCCCGCCAAAAGAGGCGAAAAGAGGCGGCAAAAGAGGCGGATTGGACACGAACACGAATTCTGATAGCTTAAAACAATCCGCCGCGCGGCGTACGTTGGAAATTCCGGCAACCAGGGCTCCCGTCAAACAGCCCGGCAAGGGGAACACAGATTTCATGAGCATCCGCACGAATTCCAGCCGCCAGGATGGAGAGTCCGAACTAAGGGAGTGCCAAAAAGAGCTTCAAAATCTCAAAAGCCTCCTCGTCGCCAAAAACGGCAATGACCGACACGGGGACGCTGCCAAGCTGTCGCAACTGGTGGAAGAACTGGATCGAGCCAAGCAGCAGGCTGAATCCGCGAGCCTGATGAAATCGCAATTCCTGGCCAATTTCAGCCACGAAATCCGCACTCCCATGAACGCCATCATCGGCATGACCGACGTGGTGCTCAGCACCAAGGTCACGCCGGAGCAGCACCGCGCCCTGACCATCGTCAAGAACGCCTCCGAATCCCTGCTTAACCTCATCAACGGGGTGCTTGATCTCTCCAAGATCGAGGCCGGGCAGTTCGCCCTTGAGATCCGGCCCTTTGATCTGCGCGCCGAGGTCGAAAGAACCGTCAGCACCCTCGGGCTCACCGCGGCGGAAAAAGGGCTGGAGCTGATCTGCCGCCTGCCCCCGGATATGCCCAGGCAAATGCACGGCGACCCCATCCGCCTGCGCCAGGTGCTCATGAACCTGCTCGGCAATGCGCTCAAGTTCACGCCCTCGGGTCACGTGTGCTGCTCCTGCAGCGTGGAGACGCAAGGGGAAGACTGCGTCGCGCGTTTTCGCATCGAGGACACCGGCATCGGCATCCCCCCGGACAAGCTGGGGAGCATCTTCGACGATTTCACTCAGGTGGACAGCTCCTCCACCCGCGTCTACGGCGGCACCGGGCTTGGGCTGTCCATCTCGCGCAGGCTCGTGCGGCTCATGGGCGGCGACATCTCGGTGCAAAGCACTCCGGGCCAAGGCAGCGCCTTTGAATTCCACACCCGCATGCGTGAGGCCGCCGCCCCGGATAGTGCCCACGCCGGGATCTTCGACCACGCGGCCACGGTGCTGGTCGTGGCCAACAACCAGCTCATCCGCGCCCATGTCAGGGACCTGCTCACATTCTGGAGACTGGACAGTAAAGAGGCGGACTGCATGGAGTGCATGGGCCTTGACGGAAAAAGTTTTGATCTGACGATCATGGACACGGACTTCGGGGACTTCGCCTGCATGGAACTCACGCTCTTTGGCGGCAGCCTGCATGACACCCCGAGCATCGTGCTGACCCAGCTTGGCGACAAATCCATCACGGCCGGGCAGGGACAGATCCGGGCGGTCCTGACCAAGCCGCTGCTGCAGGACGAACTCCTGCGCGCCCTGGCCCAGATTTTCGGCCTGCGCCTGCACCTGCCTGACAACCAGCCCACGGAACAAACCCTGCCCAGACTACGTCCTCTGGACATTCTGCTCGTCGATGACGTGGCCACCAACCGTGAACTGGCCGGGCTGCTGCTCGGCAAGATGGGGCACATTGTGCACGAGGCAAGCGATGGGCTGGACGTGCTGACCATGATCAGCAGACATGCCTACGACCTCATCCTCATGGACCTGCAGATGCCGGTCATGGACGGGTTCACCGCGACACGCATCATCCGCGCCTGCGAACAGGGCCTGCCCGCGCCCACGGACATGGACGACAGCTTTCTGGTCCGGGCGGTGCGCGAGAAGACTCAGGGCACGCGAACGCCCATCGTAGCCATGACCGCCCACGCCATGATCGAAGACAAGGAGCGCTGCCTGAACATCGGCATGGACGCATACCTGACCAAGCCCCTGCGCCTGGACGAAGTGTACGCCACCATAAGCCGCTTCAGCGAACCCCTTGGCACACCACCCGCATCGGTCCGGGACGAATCCGGGCAAGCTGCCGGGCACATGCCATCCCCCTCTCTCGCACCCCTCGCGCAGCCGTCATCCCCCCCCCCGGACGCGGACGCAGGCTACATCAAGCGCATGCTCTCCGCCCTGGCGGCCCAGTACGACCTGGACCACGAGGAGGCCATGCCGCTCATCCGCAGCCTGAGCGAGACCCTGGCCGAGCACGACCGGGGCTTGCGGACCTGCCTGGAACCGCTGGAAACGGACAGACTCATGCGTCATGCCCACGGCGTCAAAGGATTGCTGCTGAACATGGGCTTGACCGAAGAAGGAATGGCGGCCAAAAAAGTGGAGGAATCGTCCAAGGCCGGTGCGGACCCCGAGGTACTGCGCCAAGAGGCCGAGGATCTGCTCCTGGCGACCGGGAGCATTCTTGCGGAATTACGCGTCGCCCTTGGCGGCGACCACACCTGAAGGAGGCGACATGAACACTCTGACCTGGCACGGCCACTCGGCTTTTGCCATCAACAGCCAGAACCTTTCCATACTGATTGACCCCTGGTTCGACGGCAACCCGTCGGCCAAGGCTGCGGCCGAGAACATCAGCGCCGATCTCGTCCTGGTCACCCATGACCACGGCGACCACGTCGGGCAAGCCCTTGAAATCTGCAAACGCACCGGGGCCACACTCGGCTGCATCGTCGAACTTGCCGCCAAACTCCAAAGCCAGGGCCTGCCGGACAGCCAGATCCTGAACGGCATCGGCTTCAACATCGGCGGTACCGTGACCCACCAGGGCATCAGCGTGACCATGGTCCAGGCCACCCACTCCTGCGAGTCCGGAGTGCCGGTGGGCTTCATCATCCGCCTGCCCGACGGGTACACGATCTACCATTCCGGAGACACGGGCATTTTTTCATCCATGGCCCTGTGGGGCAAGCTCCACAAGATCGACCTGGCCCTGCTGCCCATCGGCGGCGTCTTCACCATGGACGCGGCCCAGGCGGCCATGGCGACCATGATGCTGCGCTGCAAAAAGGTCATCCCCATGCACTGGGGCACCTTCCCGGCCCTGGCCCAGAACGTGGACGCCTTCAAAAAGGAGCTTGATAAGCTGGAACTGGGCGACGCCCTGAAGCAGGTCGAGGTGGGCGTGCCAGTAGGGCTGGTGCGCTGAGCGGGATCGCACGAAGTTTTTGGCCACAGGAAGACAGCGTGACCAAAGGATCGCAATGAGAATGACGGGGTGCAATAGCCCGCGCGGAAAGGCCCGGCCGAAATTATCGACCGGGCCTTCTGCTTTACAGCGTCGGCGGAGTGCTCTCCCCGCTGGCGACCATGCGTTCGATCTGGTCCACATCCTTGTCGCCGCGCCCCGAGAGGTTGACGATGATGATCGTTTCCGGGGACAGCGCGGGCGCGATGCGCAGGGCATGGGCCAGGGCGTGGGCGGACTCCAGGGCCGGGATGATGCCCTCGGTGCGCGAGAGCAGGAAGAAGGCGTCCAGGGCCTCGTGATCGCTGGCGTGGACGTACTCGGCGCGGCCGAGATCCTTTAAGTGGGCGTGCTCGGGGCCGACGCTCGGGTAGTCGAGACCGGCGGAGATGGAATAGACCTCGGCGGGTTCTCCGGCCGGGTCTTTGAGCATGTAGGAATTGAAGCCGTGCATGACGCCCGGTTCGCCCAGACACAGGGTGGCCGCGTGCTGCCCGTAGCCAAGTCCCCGGCCAGCGGGTTCAACGCCCACAAGCCGGACCTCTTCGTGGGGGATGAACTCGGAAAAAAGCCCCATGGCGTTGGAGCCGCCGCCCACGCAGGCGATGCAGTAGTCGGGCAGGCGTCCTTCGGCCTCCAGAATCTGGGCCTTGGCCTCGCGACCGACGATGGACTGGAACTCCCGCACCATGAGCGGATACGGATGCGGACCCACGGCGGAACCGAGCAGGTAGAAGGTGTTTTGCGCGTCCTGAACCCAGGCCATGAGCGCCTCGTCCACGGCCTCCTTCAGGGTCTGCTGGCCGCTCTCGGCGGGCACGACCTTGGCCCCCATCATCTGCATGCGAAAGACGTTGAGCTTCTGGCGCTCTACATCCACCGCGCCCATGTAGATGGTGCACTCCATGCCCATCAGCGCCGCCGTGGCGGCCGTGGCCACCCCGTGCTGGCCCGCGCCGGTCTCGGCGATGATCTTCTTCTTGCCCATGCGCCTGGCGAGCAGGATCTGGCCGATGGTGTTGTTGACCTTGTGCGCGCCGAGGTGGTTCAGGTCCTCGCGCTTGAGGTAGATCTTCGCCCCGCCGCAGCGGCGGGTCAGGTTGGCGCAGAAATACAGCGGATTGGGACGGCCCGTGAACTGCTTCTGGTAATAATCGTATTCCTTGATGAAATCCGGATCATTGCGGTAACGTTCGAAGGCCTCGGCCAGTTCGTTCAGAATGTCCTTGATCGGTTCGGGCACGAACTGGCCACCGTAGGTGCCAAAAAAACCGTCGGCTGTGGGCTTGATCATGATGGGGTCTCCTTGGGATTCGGATAAAAAAAAAACGCGGTCAGTTTGCACTGCCGCGGTTGCTATTTCGCTCATCCTTTGACGGATTTCAGGTCAAGACGCATCCCACGGCATGTCTTTCATGCCGCCACCAAAGAAGGGAGATGGTCTTGGGGTTCGTATTCATGGGAAAAATGAGTGCCTGCGCACTGGGGGTTTGTCAAGGCATAATCCATCGGATACAGAGATGCGTCACGATCACCCAAGGAGTACATATATGATCACCAAAAACGAAGACGCCGCCTGGCACGAACTCATCCCGGGCATCAGCGTCAGCACCCTGGTCCGGGGGGACAAGACCCTCATGGCCCGTTTCGAGCTTCAGAAGCACTCGTTCCTGCCCATCCATTCACACATGCACGAGCAGACTGGCTACCTGGTCTCCGGACGCATGACCATGACCATTGCCGGAGAAGAACACCACTTCGAGCCTGGCGACAGCTGGTGCATCGCCCTCGGAGTTTCGCACGGCGCGGTCATCCACGAAACCTGTCTGGCCATCGAGGTTTTTTCTCCCGTGCGCGAGGACTATCTGCCCTACCTGCCTGCAGGAAAGAAGTCTTGATGCACGCCGACTCTTTTTCCCGCACCTTCACGATGGAGGAGACCGCGAACGCATGCGACGCCCTGGCTCTACTCACCGGATTGCCCAAAGCCAGGATCAAGGACTGCATGACCAAGGGCGGCGTATGGTGGTCCCGCCCGGGGCGATCGACTTCGCGACTACGGCGCGCATCTACGGAAGTAAAACCCGGCGAGCGCCTGGAGATCAACTACGATCCGGCCCTGCTAACCCTTGTTCCGGCAGCTCCGGAACTCATCGCCAAGGTCAGACACTATTCGGTCTGGAACAAGCCCGCAGGAATCCTGTCCCAGGGAACCCGCTTCGCGGACCACTGCACCCTGCCGCGCCTGGCCCAGGCCATGCTCGGTGCCAGGAACGAATTGCACCCGGTCCACCGCCTGGACCGCGAAGCACGCGGAATCATGCTGCTGGCCCACGACGGCAAGGCCGCTGCTAAACTCGGAGAGCTCTTTCGCCAGGGCAAGGTAGACAAGGAGTACGCAGCCATCGTGCGAGGCATTCCGGACTGGACAAGTATTGAGGTGAACGAGCCCCTGGACGGCAAGGAGGCCCGTTCCCGCTTTGAGGTCGTGCGCTGCGACCCGGCGTCCGGCTCGACCCTGCTGATCGCCCGTATCGACACCGGCCGCAAGCACCAGATCCGCCGCCATCTGGCCGGACTGGGTCATCCGGTCATGGGTGACCCGCGCTACGGCCGAGATTCTGCACGCATGTACGAGCTGCAACTTGTGGCCAGAAGCCTGGCTTTCACCTGCCCGTTCACGAACGCGCCCAGGCAGTGGACCGTGCCCGACCTTCCGTTCCCTCCGCCGGAATAGCTCACCGTAGAAAAGGATAGACCATAAAAAAGTCAGGTGAAAAACGGTCTCGCCGATTTTCACCTGACTTTGCAATTTCAATCCGCAAGATCCTGCGCAGCCGGATCAGGAAAATTCTGTCGGCAACCCCGCTTTGATCCACTCTTCAATTCCACCGTCAAGTATGAATATCTGCGCGAATCTGAGCCGCTGCAAGGCCCTGAAAGCAAGCGGGCTCTGCCTGCCCTTCTGGCAGTAGAGAAACAGCGTCGACTCGCGGTCGATCTCGGACATGACCCGCATGAAATTCGTGGCGTAGTAGTGGATCTGTTTTGCCCCTTCTATGTGTCCTTCGTCGAATTCCCTTTGGGTCCGCAAATCGATGATTACGAACTTCGCATTATCCCTGTTTTCTTCGATCAGCTTTTGAGCGGCGAGAGGCGCAAGCGCATGTTCTTCAGCGGCGGCGACTCCCGAAGACAGAAAAAACAGCCAGAAAAAAAGCGTTATGAAATTACAAAATCTTAAGTTTTGCACGATGGTGTCCGTTTGCTGATGCGGTAATGGTCGTATGTGGTTGAAATTCGGCATACACAGTATCTAAGTTTTTTTATGCTCACGCGCAACCCGGTAAACCTCACAACGAGGCGGACACTCCTCACCACCTTGACTTGCTCGCGGTTTTCATTCAGCAGCTTTTTTTTCAAGGCAGCGGACAAGTGGCAACCCGCTTTAGAAATTCTCCCTCACCCCCGACACGAGAGTGCCGGGCGCACAGGTGGCTCATGCTCAGTATCACCAAAGAATTCTCATTTCACGCGGCCCACCGGCTGCATCTTCCCAGCCTCTCCACTGAAGAAAACGTACGCATCTACGGCAACTGCGCCAAACTCCACGGGCACACCTACAGGCTGCAGGTAACCCTCGCGGGCCTGCCCGACGAGACGGGCATGATCCTGCATTTCGGAACGCTCAAGGGCATTGTCGAACGGGAAATCCTGAACCGCTACGACCACGCGGACTTAAGCGACCTTGCCGAGTACCGCCATCTCCCGGCCACGGCGGAGAATATGGCCGAGCACATTTTCCGGACACTGGACCATGCCCTGGTCTCCAAGCGCTTCCGGCTGGAGCGGGTCGTCGTTTTCGAAACCGCAACAGCCTGGGCAAGCCGCTCCCGTGAGGAAAGCGACTATGCTTGAGGTAACCGAAATATTTTCCTCCCTGCAGGGCGAAGGCCCCTTTGCTGGCCGCCCGGCGGTCTTCGTACGACTGGCGGGGTGCGTCCCCCCGTTGTGCGAGTGGTGCGACACGCCGCAAGCTCTGAACGGCGGAAAGCCCATGGCCGCAGAGGACATCGCGGGCGCGGTGGCCCAGCAACCGGAGCAGCTCGTCGTCATCACTGGCGGCGAACCTTTCCGGCAATGGGACGCGGGGCTTGAGCAGCTTGTCCGCACGTTGCTGGCTTCGGGCCGCAAAGTGCAGTACGAGACCAGCGGCAAGGCGGGCATTCCGGCAAACCACGGAGGCTTTGTGGTCTGTTCGCCCAAGCCGATCCACGCGCCAAAGCTGGCACCCGCCCTTGTCTCCCGGGTGGACGCCTTCAAGTTCGTGGTCGATGCGGACATCTGTCCGGTGCTAAGCTTTGTGGATACCCACGCCATTGATCCGGCCAAGGTCTGGCTCATGCCACTGGGCGCGCTCCGGCAGGAGCAGATGCACCGCATGGCGGCGATCTGGGATCTGTGCGTTCGGCATGGCTTCAACTTTTCTCCCCGCCTGCATATTCTGACCTTCAACGACCAGAAGGGGGTATGATGGATGCCGTTATTGTGCTCTCCGGCGGCATGGATTCCGCCGTGCTCCTGTCCCATGAACTTTCCAAGGGACAACGCGTCGCGGCGCTAAGCTTTGACTATGGTTCCAAGCACAACCACTGCGAGTTGCCCATGGCCCGCGAAATTTGCCTCCGCCTGGGCGTTGAGCACAGGGTTGTCGCTTTGCCGTTCATCAACGAGCTGTTCACCTCCTCCCTGCTTCGCTCCGGCGAGGCCGTGCCCGAAGGCGCGTACGATGCAGACTCCATGAAAAGCACCGTGGTCCCGTTTCGCAACGGCATCCTCATCGCCATCGCCGTGGGTTACGCCGAATCCGTCGGGGCGGCGCGGGTACTCATCGGCTCGCATTCCGGGGATCACCACATCTACCCGGACTGCCGCCCCGAATTCAACGCGGCCATGAACAAGGCGGCCCGGCTCGGCACTGGCGACGCGGTGCGGGTGGACTTCCCCTTCGCCGCCATGGACAAGCGCGAGATCGGGGACCTTGGCCGTGCCCTCGGCGTCGATTTCGTCCGCACCTGGACCTGTTACAAGGGCGGCGAACTGCACTGCGGAATCTGTGGAGCCTGCGACGAACGCAAGTTCGCCCTGCGCCACGACCAGGGTCTGGACCCTACGCCGTACGCGAAATGAAGGAGAAAAAATGAATCATTCAGACCGCATGGTTCTCGGCAGGCAGGTGGATTACACCCGGCATTACGACCCGGACCAGCTCTGCCCCATCCCCCGGTCCCTGGGACGCACGGCCGCAGGCATCGAAGAGACGCCCTCCTTCGCTCACGGGCAGGACATCTGGAACATCTACGAACTTTCCTGGCTCAGCCGTTCGGGCAAGCCACTGGTGGCCATGGCCGAGGTGCGGGTGCCCTGGGATTCGCCCTGCCTCATCGAATCCAAATCCCTCAAGCTTTACTGCAACTCTTTCAACATGACCGCCCTTGAAGGCGAGGACTCGCTACGGGAAATCATGACCCGCGATCTCTCTCGGGCCGCAGGGGCGGATGTACTCGTGAGCGTCGTCACGCCCGAAATGTTTTCGCGGATCACCCTGGCCGAACCGGCGGGAACCTGCATCGACGATCAGGACATCTCCGGCTTCTCCTACCAGCCGGATCCATCCCTGCTCACTACCGCGCCGGAACCCATGCGCGAAACCCTCTTCACCCGCCTGTTCCGCTCCTGCTGTCCGGTGACCGGCCAGCCCGACTGGGCCACGGTCGAGATCACCTATGCGGGTCCACGCATCCAGCGCGACGCCTTGCTGCGTTATCTGGTCTCCTACCGCGAACATCAGGGCTTCCACGAAGCTTGCGTCGAAAAAATTCACGCCGACATCAGCGGGCACTGCCATTCGCGGGAGCTTGAAGTCAGCGCCCGCTTCACCCGGCGCGGCGGACTCGACATCAATCCGGTACGCTCGACCCGCTCCGGCCCCTGGCTGAACCTGCGCGACCCAAGACAATAGGGGCCGGTCCGGGCCTCAACGTACTCTGCAAGACCCTTATCCGACTGAAAAATCAGAGTCGGCAAAAGGTTTTTGCGCCCGGCATTGCCAAAAATTCCCCCTCGCGCTATGGATGGGACAACCAGCAAAATTTGTTACCACTCCTGCGCATAAGCTCGACAATTCCCATACTCCCCGCTGCTTGGAACTGGTTGAAGGCAGGTTTTATAAAAACCAATCTTTCACTTTCTCTAGGAGGCAGGCATGACAAAACAATGGTCCTTCAAGGCTCAGCAACGCGAGGTTGAGCCACATTTCCGCAGTCAGATCGACGCAGCCGAGTCGACGGAAGACGTGAAGAAATTTTATGAACGCACCATGTTCGATTTTTTGACCAGGACCATCGGGGATCAAGTCGATGTGCAACCCGGGGATGTGGTGCTCAACCCGGGCAACAAGCAAGGGTTTGAGGTCAGTCAGAAACTGCGGGATAACGAAGAATTCAACCGGATGCATGCCCAGTCCGATCTGCCGGACATCATGCTGCTTTTGACCGAGAGGGCACTGAACAGACACAAATATCTGGTCACCAAACAGCCGGGCAAAACGGAAAAGAAAATATTCCAGATTCCCGGTTCACGCAGGAATTGAGTCGCCCTCGCACAATGAATCTGAAAAAATCATCGGGACATTTTGCAGACGATGAGAACACCAAAAAGGAGGATGAACGCATGAAGATTCTGGCAGCTCTCGATCAATCGGAATACGGAACTCTGGTGCTCAAGAAGGCAATGGACATGGCCGCCATGGAAAATGCGGAGCTTACGGCCCTGACCATATCCAGCGCCCCGTACAACAACCTGTACCTCGGTGAGGTCTCGGGAAATTTTTTGGAAAAGATCCGTAAAGGCTTGCAGGAAGCGGTGCAGCGGATCAAGGAGCAGGTCCAGGCGGCCAATGTCGAAGTGGTGGTCGAGGAAAGCCCGTCTCCCGCTGACGCCATTGTCGCGTATGCCGAGAAACACGGCATTGATCTCATCGTCATAGGCAACAAAGGTGCCGGCGCTGTGGAGCGCTTTCTCATCGGCAGCGTGTCCAGCAAGGTCGTGACCC
>Ga0180017_100190_pt1 | contig 25059 bp, 18 predicted proteins | sample KR46_S_MetaG_FD_129674 | JGI IMG/M metagenome (GOLD analysis project Ga0180017, IMG submission 129674) | Groundwater microbial communities from the Olkiluoto Island deep subsurface site, Finland - KR46_S_MetaG | ecosystem: Environmental > Aquatic > Deep subsurface > Groundwater | place: Finland...
CTGACCCCGGACGCGGCCAAAGGGGAGATCGTCTCCCTGCTCGCCCGCCGCGCCATCCCCCTGGTGGAGGACGACGTGTCCACGGATCTGCACTTCGCGCCCGTGCGGCCCGGCACCTACAAGCAGTTTGACCGGGCCGGGCTGGTGCTGTTGTGCTCGTCCTTTTCCAAGACCCTCGCGCCGGGCTTTCGGGTGGGCTGGATGCTGCCGGGCCGGTTCCGGCAGAAGGTGCTCGAAATCAAGGCCACCACCAATGTCTCCACCTCGGCCCCGGCCCAGATGGCCATAGCCGAATACCTGCGCCAGGGCCGCATGGAGCGCCATCTCAAGCGGCTGCGTGCCGCCCTGGAACGGCAGATGGACACCATGCAGCTCCACCTGGGCCGACACTTTCCCCCAGGCACCCGCGTCACCCACCCGGCTGGCGGCGCGGTCCTGTGGCTCGAACTGCCCGACACCGTGGATTCCGTGGAGCTGTTCTTCCGGGCCAGGGCGCACTCCATCGGCATTGCACCGGGCGCGATCTTCTCCACGGGCGACGGGTTTGCCAACTACATCCGTCTGAGCTGCGGCGCGCCGTGGACAGAGGCGCTGCACCACGGCATCGAGACCCTCGGCGCCATGGCTGCGGCCATGACCGATGAAAAATGCCCGGCTACCAGAAAAGCTCCAACCCCCTGACACTCAGGCGAATTTCCGCTTTACCGCCGGGTCGCGCGGGCGTACCGTTCCCCTTCCCTGCACACTGCGCAGGCCAGCTTCACAGACAAGGGAACGGCCATGAACCAACGACCGCACAGCGAAATCACCGCCGGATTCCTGGCCGCCTTTGCCGCATTCATCGCCTGGGGGCTGCTCCCGATCTACTGGAAAGGGCTCATGGGCGTGGCCCCGCTCGAAATCCTCTGCCACCGCATCCTGTGGTCCCTGGTCTTTATCGCCATCATCCTGACCTTCAAGCATCGCTGGGCCGAGACCTTCGCCCCGCTGCGCTCGCCGCGCAACCTCGTCATCCTGACCCTGAGCAGCCTGACCATCGCCAGCAACTGGCTCCTCTACATCTGGGCCGTGAACACGGGCAATGTCCTGGCCACCAGCCTGGGCTACTACATCAATCCGCTGGTCAACGTCCTCTTCGGGGTCGTCTTCTTCCGCGAGCGGCTCAACCCGCTGCAAACCGCGGCCATCGGTTTGGCCGCCCTGGGCGTGGCCAACTCGGTGGTCAGCTATGGCGACTTCCCCTGGATTTCCCTGACCCTGGCCGTGACCTTTGCCTGCTACGGGCTGCTGCGCAAGATCGCCGCCGTGGAGTCCCTGCCCGGCCTGTTCCTCGAAACCATGGTCCTGGGTCCGGCAGCCCTGATCTATGTCCTGCACCTTCTGACCAGCGGGACGAGCGGATTCCTGGCGGGCGACACGCGCATCGACCTGCTCCTGGTGGGCGCGGGCGCGGTCACGGCCCTGCCGCTGATCGGGTTCGCCTTTGGCGCGCGCCGCCTGCGCCTGACCACCATCGGCCTGCTGCAATACATCGCCCCCTCCATCGCCTTTGCGCTGGGCGTCTTTGTCTACCATGAGCCCTTCGGCCCCTCGCACCTGCTCACCTTTGCCTGCATCTGGTCCGGCCTCGCCCTGTACACCATCGACTCGGTCCGGGCCATCAGACGCCACCGCCGCACCAAGGCCGACACCCACTGACCCGCTGTCCGGGACACCACCTTCCAATCCGCTTGACACGCCCCAAACCATCGCCTATCGTCGATCAACGATGAAAGGCGCAGAGAAAAGACCACACCCGACAGCGGCGACCGCCATGGACACCAACATGAACACCACCATGAACATGAACGACCTGGCCGAGGCCTGCAAGGCCCTGGGCCATCCGGCGCGCCTGCGGATACTGGCCCACCTGCTCAAGGAGGACCGCTGCCAGTGCGGCGGCATCGTGGAGATCATGCCCCTGGCCCAGTCCACGGTCAGCCAGCACCTCAAGATCCTCAAGGAGGCCGGGCTGGTCACGGGCGAGATCGAGGGACCAAGGACCTGCTATTGCGCTGACAAGGACGCCCTTGCCCGGCTCGTCCGGGCCATGCAGGCCCTGAAGGACTGTGGCGAGAGCGGAAACGAAAAAGGGAGCGACCTGTGAACGGCAACACGGATTTTCCCATGAAAGAGGGCAAGACCCCGGAGGGCTTGACCTCCCTGGACGCCCTGATGGCGCCGAGCGACATTCAATCCTGCGCTCCTGCATGCGAGCCGGACAGCGACGCGCCCTGCTGAGGCCCCAAGCCCGACCCCCGTGCCGGGGTCTTTGAGCGGCCTGGATACGCCCTCGAACCCTATGTGGACGGCTTTGTGGACACCCCTGTCGGCCCGGTGCCACGGGTCCGCACCCGCCTCTTGGCCCGCGACCGGCTCCAGACGGCCACGGTGCGCATGGGCTATGGCCGCTACGACTACAAGGTGGTGCCCGGCCTCTACTGCGTGGGCACGCCCACATCCGACTCGCCGGTCATCGTCACCGGCAACTACAAGCTCACCTTTGACGCGGTCCGGCGCGAACTTTCAGACCTCGACGCCTGGCTGCTGGTGGCCGACACGCGCGGCATCAACATCTGGTGCGCCGCGGGCAAGGACCTCTTCTCCACCGACGAGGTGGCCTACAGCGTGACCCGCACCCGGCTGGCCGAGGTGGTTGCCCATCGCAGGCTGATCCTGCCCCAGCTCGGAGCCACGGGCGTGGCCGGCCACGCGGTCCGTCGGCAGTGCGGCTTCTCGGTGCTCTGGGGCCCGGTCCGGGCTGCGGACCTGCCCGCCTTCATCCAGTCCGGCAACACCCCGGACGAGGCCATGCGCACCGTCACCTTCACCCTGCGCGAGCGGGCCGAGCTGATCCCGGTGGAGCTGTTCATCCTGGGCAAGCCGCTCGGCCTGACCCTCCTGGCCGCCTTCCTGCTCTCGGGCATCGGGCCGGGCATCTTCTCGCCCGGCGCGGCGTGGGCGCGCGGGCTGGCCGCGGCCTGCGCCACTCTGGCAGGCATCGCGGCGGGCGGTGTGGCCGTGCCGCTGCTGCTGCCCCGGCTGCCCTGGCAAAGCTTCGCGCCCAAGGGCGCGCTGGTCGGCGTGGCCACGGGTGCGCTCAACGCGCTGCTCTTTGCCCAGACCCTCGGCCTGCTGGAATCAGCGGCCCTGATCCTGTGGACCACGGCCACGGCCTCGTACCTGGCCATGAACTTCACCGGCTCGACGCCCTACACCTCGCCCACCGGGGTGGAGCTGGAGATGCGCCGGGCCATCCCCATCCAGGCGGGCGCGGCCCTGTGCGCCCTGATCCTCTGGATCGCCGCCCCGCTCATCTGACACGAGAGTCACCTATGACAGAATATCGATACATCAACGGGGTGGCCACCCTGAAGCTCGACCAGGACGCCTGCGTCGGCTGCGGCATGTGCGCCACGGTCTGCCCCCACCGCGTTTTTGCGGTCAGCGAGCGCAAGGCCGGGATCGTGGATTTCGACGCCTGCATGGAGTGCGGGGCGTGCGCGCGCAACTGTCCGGCCAGCGCCATCGCGGTCAGGCCCGGCGTGGGCTGCGCCTCGTACATCATGGCCGTCTGGCTCGCCCGGCTGACCGGCAACAAGGTCAAAACCACCTGCTGCTGACCCGCGCCCCGTGTCCGGGAGCAAGCAAGCGGCCACCAAACGCCGAATTCTAGTGGCGCGGCTCACTGGCGTCTGCTAGCATCGCATGATCGATCCTCCTGCAACAAGAGCACACGATCATGGACACACGCAGGCTTTTCATCCTCCCGGCACTCAAGGCGGCTGCCATTTACGCCGTCTTCGGCGGCCTGTGGATCATCCTCACCGACCGGCTGCTCGAAATCATGGCCCGCGACCTGACCTCTTACGCTTCCCTGCAAACCTACAAGGGATGGCTCTACATCGTCATCACCGCCGTGCTGGTCTTCTGTCTGGTCAGAAACCTGATGCGCAAGGCCGTCCTGGCCATGGAGGAGATAGAACTCGGCGCGGAACGCTACAGGCTCTCGGCAGAGGGTGCCCACATCGGCACCTGGGACTGGGACATCAAGACAGGCGACATCGTCTTCAACGAGGAATTCGCCCGGATGCTCGGCTATGAATTCGACGCCTTCCCGCCCTTTTACGCGAGCTGGGAGGCCCTCGTCCATCCCGACGACAAGCCCGGCGTGCTCGCGGCCCTGACCGATCACCTCAAAGGAAGGACCGAAGAATTCACCAGCGAATACCGCGTCCTGACCGCAGACAACCGCTGGAAGTGGATCCTGGACAAAGGCCGGGTGTTCAAGTGGGACGAGGTGGGCAAGCCGCGCCGGGCCCTTGGCGTCCACATCGACCTGACCGAGCAGCGCGCCGCCGAGGAGGCCCTGGAGTCGGCCAAGGAGGTCGCCGAATCCGCCAACATAGCCAAGACCCAGTTCCTGGCCAACATGAGCCATGAGATACGCACCCCATTGAATGGCATCCTCGGCATGCTGCGGCTGCTGCGCGATCACGACCTGCCCCCGGAACAGGCCGAATACGTGACCACCGCCGAGACATCGGGCCGCAACCTGCTGGCCATCCTCAACGATGTTCTGAGCCTTTCCCAGATCGAGGCCAACGCCGTCCACGTCTGCCAGGAAGGGCTGAACCTGCCTCTGCTGGCCGATGCGGTCCTGCGCGTGTTCAAGGCGCAGATCGACAACAGCGGCGTGGAACTCGGCTTCACCATTGATCCGACCATTCCGCATGATCTGTGCGCCGACCAGGGCAAGTTGCGCCAGATTCTCTTCAACCTCGTGGGCAATGCCCTCAAGTTCACCCGCAACGGGTCTGTCCGCATCGACATCACCGCTGCCGACGACAGGCGGCACCCCGGTGACATCATTCTCATCTTCGCGGTGGAGGACACGGGCATCGGCATAGCGCAGGACCAGCTTGTCTCGGTGTTCGCGCCCTTTACCCAGGCCGATGGATCATACGCCAGAAAGTACGGCGGGGCCGGGCTTGGCCTGCCCATCGTCAGCCGCCTCGTCTCCCTGCTCGGAGGGTCGGTCTGCATCGACAGCCAGCCGGGCCAGGGCACCCTCGTGGTCTTCTCGGTGGCCGCCCGTGCCGACCACGGGCTACCGGCTTACGCCGCAGAGCGGCCCGCGCCGGTCGCGCACAGCAACTCCTACGCCATCCTCGTGGTCGAGGACGAGGCCGTCAACCGACTGACCGCAGAGCGGTTTCTGGAAAAGATTGGCCACCGCCCCACCAGCGCACGCAGCGGGACCGAGGCGCTGGCAGCCCTCAGGAGCGCCCCCTTCGACTGCATCCTCATGGACATCCAGATGCCGGACATGGACGGCATCGAGACCACGCAGGCCATCAGACGGGCCACGGACATCGGCCACAACGCATCGATCCCGGTCATCGCCCTCACGGCCCACGCCCTGCTCGACGACCGGGAGAAATTTCTCAAAGAGGGCATGGACGGCTATGTGCCAAAACCCATGACCATGGACGAGCTGGCTTACGAGGTCAGCCGGGTCATGGAAAGGGCCGCGTCATGAGGCGCATGCCCCCCAGCCGCCCCGGCCCGGCCCATTCCAGAACCTGAAACCGGCATCCGACAACGGGACATGGACACGAACAACGACATCAGGAACAACACCGGGGCCGACGCCTGGAAGATGAAACAGGGGCTGGTCCCCACAGTGGCCACCTACTGCCTCGTCGCGCTCATCGCCAGCCTGATCATCGGCATGGCGGTTGCCCGATCCCTCTCGGATATCTCGAAGCTGGCCACCGCCACCCGCGACGAGGTGCTTCCGGCCATCATCGACCGGCAGCGCACTGCCTTGAACCTGGAGCGGCTGGGCCGCTTCGCCGAGACCATCCATCACTCACGGGACAGCGGCATCCGGCGCCAGTTTCTTTTGGCCGGGCGCATCCTCTCCCAGGACTCGGTCTTCGAGGAGAACGAGACCATCAACCAACTGGTGGTGGCCGCCTATGCCGACATCGAGGCAATCGCCCGGCTCCGGGACCGCCGGGACCAGCTCGACGACGAGGCACTGGCCGTGCTGCATGGGTTCTCGACAGGCGGCGCTGATATGGACGCCCTCCTCGGCATCGCACCAGGCAGGGAGCTGGCCCGGCTGCTCTTTGAGGCGGACAGGAGCATTGACAGGGAATCCATGGCCCGGCTGGAATCGCAATTTCTCCAGCTGGCCGGGCAGGCCGGGACGCCCGCACCCAGGGTTGCGTCCAGCCTGGACAACGCCCGGTCCTTTTTCCGGCTGCAGGCCGAGGTCCTGGAAACGGACGCCACCTGTCTGGGCCTGTGGCTCGGAGTCAACGAATCCTTGGAGTTCATGGCCGACAGCCTGTCCATCAACGCCGAGGTCACGGCGGATGACCGTTTCACCTCCATCGCCGGGCTGGCCGACCGGGTCATGCAGACCGGGCTGCTGGCTGCCGGGGCGCTCATGCTGGCCTTCGGGGTGCTGCTCTACTTTTCCCAGCGCGACATCGTCACGCCCATCCTGCGTTGCGTCCACGGGTTGGAGCGGATGGCCAGGGGGGAGAGGGACGTGGTCCTGCCCGAGGCGCGGCTCAAGGAACTGGACGCCATCCGCAGCGCGGTGGAGCGGTCCGGGTCGCTCATGGCCCAGCTGGCGGAGCGGACCCGCGAAACCCAGGCCACCAACGAGGCCCTCAAGGCCGAAATGGAAGTGCGCCGCGAGACCGAGCGCGAGCTGGCCCTGGCCAAAGAGCGCGCCGAGGCAGCGGACCGGGCCAAGACAGACTTCCTGGCGGGCATGAGCCACGAGATCCGCACCCCCATGAACACCATCCTCGGCATGGCCGACCTGATGCTCGAAACCGACCCCACCCCGGTCCAGCGGCAATACATCGAGGTTTTCCAGTCATCAGGCGCGATGCTGCTCGGCATCATCAACGACGTGCTCGACCTCTCCAAGATCGAGGCGGGCGAGGTCCGGCTCGAAACCGTACCCGTGGACATGGCCGATTTCCTGAACCGCACCCGCGAGATCGTGGCCGGACGCGCCGCCCAGAAGGGGCTCGCTTTCCGCATCGAGCAGGCGGACCACGCGCCAAGGCGGTTCCTCGGCGACCCGGTGCGGCTGCGCCAGGTGCTGGTCAACCTCATCGACAACGGGATCAAGTTCACCGAGTCGGGCACTGTCCGCCTCGCCGTGGGGCAGGCCGCAGACCCCCCAGGCCGCCTGACCTTTGCCGTGACCGACACCGGCATCGGCATCGCGCCCGAATCCCAGGAGCAGATATTCCAACGCTTCACCCAGGCCGACGCCTCCACCACGCGCAAATACGGCGGCACAGGCCTGGGGCTGGCCATCTCGCGCAGGCTGGTGGAACTGATGGGCGGCGAAATCCGCCTTGAGAGCGCACCGGGGCAGGGCTCGACCTTCTCCTTCACCGTGGATCTTCCCGAGGCGAACGGCGCAGAAGCCGACCCTGCCCCCCTGCCGCCCGATGCCCTGGATATGGCCGCCCTGCTCGCCAGTACACCCTGCGCCGTGCTGGTGGCCGAGGACTCGGACAGCAACCGCGCCCTGCTCGAACTCTACTTCAGGGACACCGGCTGCCGCATCGATTTCGCCGTGGACGGGGGCGAGGCAGTGCGCAAATTCGAATCCGGCAGCTATGATCTCGTCCTCATGGACATCCAGATGCCCGGCATGGATGGCTACGAGGCCACCCGGCGCATCCGCGCCCTGGAGGCAGCGAGGGACAGACACCCCACACCCATCGTGGCGGTCACAGCCAACGCCTTTCAGGAAGACCAGACACAGTGTCTGGCCGCAGGTTGCACCGACTACCTCGCCAAGCCGGTCAGCAAGCACGCCCTGCTCCGATGCGTCGCCCGCCACGCCCGGCACAGCACCTAGCCCGACGCCCCATTCCCGGAGCGACCCAGAGTATTGACAAAGCCCACTCTGGCAGGCTGTTGAGAAAGGTTCGAGTGCTAGGCGCGAAAAAAAGGCAAGACCGACGCGTATATACAATACGCGAGGGTTTGCCTTTTTTGAAGCAACGACGCAATCGGGCCTTTGTCAGCAGCCTGAGCCGCCCCGTTCCCGGAGCGGCCCCTGCCTTGATTTTTTACAAGGCGGATCAGCCGAGCAGTTCGTTGACCTTCTTCATGATGGCAAAGGCGTCGCCCACGTAGAGAACATCGCACTTGCCCTGAGCCCAGCCGCATCCGGCATCGGTGTTGATGGCCCGGCGCTCGGCTATGAACCGCCAGCCCACCACGTGCGGCTCCTCGCCGTGGCAGCAGGTGGAGAGGCCCTTGGCGTGACGCGGGGAGGCCCCGGTCTGCCCCACCTGATGCATGTGCGTCAGGTACGAGATGACCGCGTTGCCCTCGCCGGAGATGTCCACCAGGGATTTGGACGAGCCAAGCGAACTCTTGGTGGCGTTCAGGAAGGTCAGGATGGTCTCCTCGGCCACGTCCACATGGATCGCGCCGTCGGCCTGCTTCTTGGTCCAGCCCGCTCCGGCCACCAGGAGCACGCGGGCGTCGGGCCGGATGGTCTGCTGGTCTGCCGAGGGGCATTCCAGCCCGGCCACAGTGGTGCGCACGGACGAGACATCCACGCTCAGCGCCTCGACCTCGGCCTTGCCCGCGCCGGAGAACGGCTCGGCGCAGCCGGAGTCAAGGGTCAGCACCCAGGGCCGCTCGCTGCGCGTCAGGGTGCCTTCCATGCGCTGGCGGTAGAACCAGCGCCGGGCCACAGGCTGCCCGCCCACCACGTCGAGGCCGCAGAGGTGCGTGTCCACGCGGCCCTCAAGACGCACGGCCAGCCCCGGCAGGGCGCGGCTGAAGCGCGAGGTGGCCGGGGCCACGATGATCTGCGCGCCGCACGCCCTGGCCATGGCCTCGGCAGCGGCCAGATCCGAGGCGTAGCGCGCATCCGCAAAACCGGGACCGGACACGCCGAATATCTTCGCGCCGCAACCGGCCACGCAGTCCGCGGCAGCGGCCACGTCAGCGCCGATGATGCCCACGGCCAGCGTGTGGCCCAGCTTCTCGGCCAGCCCCTTGGCAGCGGTGAGCGTTTCCAGGGCGGACTTGTGCAGGGTGCCGTCGCATTCGGTGTGTGCAAGAAAAAGAACAGTACTCATATCGGATATCCCCTTGCTACGCCTTGAGCCATTCGACGATTTCACGGGCCATCTCATCCACCGGCAGGTCCTTGACCACGCGGGTTTCGCGGCGCTGCTGCGGCACGGCCACGGCAGAGAGCTTCAGCCCGGAGCCGGACAGGTCGGCGGGCTTGGCCTGCATCAGGGCGGGCATGTTTTTCTGCATGTTCTGCATGCCGATCTGCGGGTTGTTGGGCGGCTCGGGCAGCTCGCCCGTGGCCCAGCCGAACACGGCAGGCGCACCGGCCACCACCGAGTTCTGGTACGCGCCGCCCTCGACGCGCTCCTTGACCTCCATGGTCCCATCGTCGCGCACGGTCAGCTTATCCACACCCTGGAACTGCTCGGTCACGCCGAGCATCTCGCCCACCATCTGCATGACTGCGCCCGATCCGCGCGAGGCGGACTGCCAGCCACCAAAGAGCAGCATTTTCGAAGTGTCCAGAGCGGCGATGCCCTTGATGGTCCCGGCCAAAACGCGGGCGGTCTCGTAGCTGTCGGTGAAGCCCGAGGCCGAACCGTCAGCCACCACCAGCTCGAACGGGGCCTTCTGGCTGACAGCCATCATCACCTGCTGGAGCTTGGCCTTGGGGGCCAAACTGACCAGCCAGACGCGGCTGCCGGGATGCTTCTTGGCCAGGGCGGCAGCCTCGTACAGGGCGTGCCCGGCCCAGGGGTCGAGCACTGCCGGGAGCATCATCTCGTTCTTGAGCGCCCAGCCGGTCGGCCCTTCGATTGGGGCCAGGGTCTGCAGCGGGTCGGGCACGATGCTGCCACAGACCACTATGTGAAATTCACTCATTCAATTACTCCTTGGAATGATTCCCGAAACCCGGCCATACCGGATCGCGCGGGCAGAGAGTCCGCATTCGTTTTGTCGGCGCGCCGTGGGGCGCACCCCGTGCGTATAGCCTAATTCTCGACAGAATGCAGCCCGCCCGAACCGGCTCCAAAACGGACGTTGGTCCGCTCCTTGTCCTTGGGGTCTGACTTGCTGCAATTCCAGATGCATGCGCCGCAGTGGACGCACTTTTCACGGTCAAAGAGCGGCGCGCCGCCCTCTGTGTTGACGGTGATGGCCTGGCCCGAACACGCCTCGATGCAGACCTGCTCGCGGCACGCCTCGCAGGTGTAGGGGTCGGCAAAACGCACATGATCCGCATAGCCGGGCGCGGCCTGCACCTTGCCGCCCATGAGCAGCGCGTCCTGGTGCGAGACCAGCAGGGTGCCGTCGAGCGGAATCTGCGGCCAGCCCACGCGGTCCATGAGCGCGTCATGCAGCGATTTGCCCTGCCGGGCGCACTCGGCCCGGATCTCGCGGATCTCGCCCTGGGCGATGTATCCCTTATAGTAATCCTCGACGGTCGGAATGCGGTCCTGGGGCTTGCGGGCGCTGCCGGGCATGTTCACCAAGCCGTTGGTCAGCCCGGTCAGGGCCATGCCGAGAAATCCCTTCATGATTGATGCGGTGAAGCCGTCGCGCGATTTTTCCGCCACCTTTGCCTCGGCCTCCACCCAGGAGGCGCGGCGTCTGGCCACGTAGGCGGCTTCGAGATTTTCCCTGGTGTACGGCTTGCCCGCCTGCATCAGTTCGAGCACGGCCTCGCCGAGCATCACGCCCGTGGCCCATGCCTCATCCACGCCCGAGCCGGTCAGCACGTTGGTGGAGCCGGACCCCTCGCCGATGCGCGCAAACCCGTCGCCGCACAAAAACGGCTCGCCGCGCCTGCCCGATTCCTGGAGCGATTTGGCGCCCCAGGAGCGCATGGTCCCGCCTTGAAGCCGCTTCCACAGGTACGGGTGGAGCATCCAGTGCTGCATGGAGCGGTAGGCGGTGCGCACCGGGTTGTCGAACCACGAGGGCACAAAGATGCCGAGCGAGGCCACATTGCCGGGATAGACATAGAGAAAACCGAAGATTTCCGGCTCGGGATAGCCGATGGTGTGCAGCACGGTGCCGGGCTGCCAGTCGCACCCCTCGGGCAGGTCCACCACGCACTTCATGCCGATGGCCCACTCGTGTTGATGGTTGCCCTCGGGCAACCCCAGCTCGCGGTCCAAATGGCGGCCCACCGGGCCCACCGGGCCGTCGGCCACCACGGTCAGGGCGGCCTTCATGTCCATGCCGGGCATGGAGCCAGGGCCAAGCGCGCCATCCTTGCCCACGCCCTGATCGACCATGCGCACGCCCCTGACGGCCCTGCCCTCCATGAGCGGCGCGGCCACCGGGCTGCCGGGCCAGATCTGGGCCAGACCCGTGCCCATCAGGTTGGAACCCACCCACTGGTTGAACTGGCCGATGGAAAAGATCATGCCCGGATGTTTCTTAAGAAACGGCGGCACATAGGGCAGCTCAAAGGCGTCGTCCTCCATCCAGCGCGACAAGGCCTTGTCCGCCAGCCTGAAGGCGCCGGGCCTGCGGCTCGCGCCCACGGGATCGCGCAGATAGACCACCTTCTCGTCCGTGACCTCATGGGCCATGGGGATCTGGCTCAGGTCGAGATCGGGAAACGACGCCCTGATGGCGCGCCCCTTGGTGACCACGCCGGACACGCCGAACCCGATGTCGTCGGCGCGCTCGTAGCAGATCACCTGCGGCGGCATGCCCGGCATGACCGCGCTCTCCACCGCCGGGGTGCCGTCCTCGCGCTTCAGCCCGCGCGTCAGGGTGGTCAGAAACCCGCCCGCCGCCGGGCCAAAGCCCACACAGACGATGTCGGTCTCCATCTCGGCGCGGGGTACTTCAGGGGTGTCCGTGGAATCGCTCATGGTGCCTCCGAGGCTGCCTCCGGCGGTCAGGGAACCTTTTGAAAAAGGTTCCCTAAACCCTCCCAAAATTTTTTAGCGAAAACGCGGCTGGGAGCGCTTGCGAGCCAGATGGAATGCGCAGCGGCGTTTTGGGTCTGGTTTCATTATCAGGAAAAGCGCGGGAGGGTAACTTTCGAAAGAGTTTCCCTCCCGCATTTTCATTACCCCATGGGATAATCCAGCGCCTCGGGGATCATGACCTCGGTCAGGGCGTTGCCCGCGCGGTCCTTGGCCTTGCGCGAACCAGCCATGCACATGTCGATCCTGGCCTTGAGGGCGCGGAACTCCGGGAGTTCGTCCCGGCAGCAACCGCCATGATCGCCGGGCAGACTGTCCGGGGCGTTGCACTTGCATTCATTGAAGCCATAGACCAGCTCGGTGCAGATGCGGGCCACCTCGCCAGCGGCCCGTGCGGCCTGGACGTGACAGATATCCTTGTAGAAACCGGTCAGATCGTCGATGCCGTCGGCCAGGGTCGGGCTCATGGGGCCTTTTTCGATGAGTTCCATGACATCGCAGGCCAGGAAGTAGGGTCCGAGCAGCCAGCCCAGGGCATCGGCCATGGGGAAGGTCACGCCCTGGCGTTTGTTGTGGAAGAGCTTGCGGCCCTCGTCGTCCGTGGTGTTTTGCAGATGGTTCAGGGTCCACTGCCACAGCTCCATGGCCGAGGCCAGGACAAAGCCGCCCAGGCCGGGCACGTCCCGGCCAGCGCGCTGCATCTGGCCCACCCAGGCGGTCATGATCGCCTGGAAGACCTCGCTGGTCATGGTCAGGGTCAGGTGACGGCGCTGCACGGCCTCCGGGCCTTCGTAGGTGGCCTCAAGCTGGGTGTCGGTCCACTTCTGCATCAGGAAGCCGGGGCAGTCCTCGGTGATGCCGTACCCGCCGACCATGGCCACGGCCTCGCGCATCATGGTCGCGCCAACCCCGGTGTTCCAGAGCTTGACGCCGGGGTTGAGCACGCCCGCCAGGGCCTCCATGTGGGCATACTGGACCAGGGTGTCGGCCTTGAGGGCCTCAAGGCGCGCCTGATCGCGCTCGGCGACCGGGGCGTATTCGAGATCGATGAATTCCTTGACCTGATCGCCGATGGCACGCAGGGCGGCCATCTGCTTGCGCGGGCCAGTCACGCCCTGGGCCTCGAAATGGGCCTCCTTGGCCTTTTCGATGGGGTCAAAGGCGTCGGCCAGCCGGGACGCGGCAAAGGCCAGGGAGCAGCCCGCCTCGCCCGAAGCCCAGACATCGATGAGCCGCTGCAGGGAGTCCTCGTTGATCTGGATGCCCTTGTCGAAGCGCGGGGAGCCTTCCTTGCAGGAATCGCCGCCCCGGAACCGGTTGCGGTGGTAGCGGATGACCGGCTCGACTGCCGAGAGCAGCTTGGCCGAGGACATCAGGCCCACCGGGATGCGGGTGCGGTGGAAGACCGCGCCGATGATTTCGGAGTGGGTGTATTTGGGCACGATCACGCCGTCCACCACCTCGTAGCCGCCGATGATGCGGCTGGCCGGAACCTTGAGATTGAGCACGGGATCGCGGGTGGAGGAAAGCTGGTGGACCATCTTGAGGGTGGGCGCACCCCGGTCAAAGAGCCCTTCGTCCGTGTCTTCGAGGATGACCATGAACGAGCCCTTGATGCGCTCGTCTGCGGACTCCACCGCTGCGGTGACGAAGTTGGCGAAGTCCATGTTGGTGATGAACCGGCCCCGCTTGTCGATCTGGAGGACCGGCTCCTGGCCTTCCTTCCACTCGGCAACAGAGGCCTTGCCGCAGAGCACGCCGGTGTCCACGCCCACATAGGGCAGCGGCTCGGTCAGGGCGAACGCCCCGCGCCAGATCTGGCGATCCTCGCCCGGCTGGGGCGGCACACACTTGCCCATGTAGAAGTCGCGCTGCTCCGGAGTGCCTTTCTCGTGAATGGGGGCCAGGGCCAGATTGGAGGCCAGCGAGCAGGTGGCCGCACCCGCGTCCACCCAGGACAGCTCAAAGGCGACCAGGGCCAGGGCCAGGTTCTTGGGGCCTTCGATGAAACCGCCCTGATGAGGGTCCATGAACAGCGCGGTCAGGCCGGCTTGGTCAAAGGCGGTCAGCAGTTCGCTTTTCTGGTCGGTCCACTCGTGGGTGTTTCGCGCGCCCTCGGCCACCAGCTTGGCCACCACGCCGCGCGCGATGGAGCGGGCGGACTGCACGGACATCTGGAGGTCGAAACGGTCGGAAAAACGCCACATGATCTGACGGACGTCGTCTCCCGGAAGAGTACGCAATGTATACATAGAACCTTTCCTGAGTTTGATTTGATGCCGGAATTCTGGACTATATAATAGTAGTTGGGCACGATAGGGCATGTTCCCCCACGAGTCAAAGTTTTTTTGGCCTTCAAACACCCGTTTATCCCGCATCCTGCCTTGATTCCCGGACATTACCGCCTGCAACGGCAGCGATGGGCCAAACCTGGCCGAAGGGTCGGACCGGATGCAGCCAGAGGGCGGCCAGGGGCAAAGTTATAATCCCGCCGCGCGCTAACGCCTTTGACTTCCTCCCCTGTTGGCGGCAAGGTTTGCCAATGCCCCGCACCGGGGCCGCAACGCCATGACACAGAACCAACCGAGCATACCCCCCCTTCTGGACGCCATCCGGGCATACCGGGCCGCACCGCTTTTGAGCGGTACAGCCGACCTCGCGCAATTGGCGGACGCGTTTGTCCAGGCAATGGCCGCGCTGCCGCCCGACCATGCGCACGGCTCCCAGGCCAATGCCGCGCCCGTGGCCGAGACGGTCCTCAACCTGTTCCGCATCGCCCAGTCGTCAAGCGATGCCAGCACCCTGCGGACCTGCCTCAGGGCCATGCTGCGCGCGGGCCGATTCGGGCGCATCCTGTCCAGCCGCATCATCCTCGGCATGACCGTGTCCCTGCGCGAGCTGGCCGCCGTGATCGCTCCGCTCCCGGCCCAGGACAGGCTGGCCCTGGCCCACGAGATGCTGCGCGAGCTGCCCGGCTCCCCTGACAAACTCCTGATGGCATGGCTCGAAGACCTTGTCCGCCCCCTGGCCGATGCCCCGCCCGACGAGCTCTCACCCTTTCTGGTCGCCCTGGGCGAGGTCGGCGAGCCGCTGGCCTTCCCGGTCCGCCAGACGATCCTGCATGGCCAGTTCGGCCAGTGGATCGAGCCCAGGGTCCGGGCCGGGACGGCTGGCAACGAACTCGACCGCCTCTGCCGCATGCTCATCGCCCTGGACTCGCCGGAGTTGGCCGGAATCCTGGCGGAGACCATCGCCTCGGACACGACCTCGCCCACGCCACTGGCCCTGCGCACCGTGGCCGGGCTGGCCGAGGGTGGGAACAAGGGCATCCTCGACATGTATCTGGCGGTGCTCAAGACTCTTGGCAGGCGCCGTGACGGGCAGGCACTGATCGGGCCGTGCCTGGACGGCATCATCGCCCAGGACAGCCCGGCCACGGGCAGGCTCATGGCCACCATCCGTCTGAAGATGCCCTCCATGCGCAGGGCCTCGACCAGCCGGGTTCCCCTGCTCGGCGACACGGCCTACGCGGCGTACATCAATGCCCTGCCGCCTGAGCACAGGGCAGGGGCCGAGGCGGACGCCCTGGCCGCCCTGCGTACAGTGGCCCCGGATTTTGTCGAGAGCGTGAGCCGGTCCGGCACGTCGAGGGGCCGGCCCATGCCCGCCTTGAACACGGGCGGCGAACCGGGCCAGACCACGGGCAACGGGCTGCCACCGGCCTGCCCCAAAACCGGACTCCTGACCCGCCTGCTCGGAGCGCGCCGCAAGACCCTGCAAAAGGTGCTGCCCACCACCCGAAACGTCCGCAACATGGACCTCCCCTGCTCCTGGGTGGAAAACATGGAGCTGGACGGTCGCGAGCTGACCGGGCTGAACCTGGCCGACTCGACCTTTGACAAGGTCGCCTTCCTGCGCGCCAGGATCGCCGGATCAAGACTGGAGCGATGCGCCTTCACCGGGGGCGCGGCCACGGGCTGCACCTTTTCGGCCTCGGATTTCACCGGCGCGGACCTGACGGACATGACCTTCACCAAGTGCTCGTTCAACGATTGCGACTTCACGGGCGCGGCCTTTGCGGGCTGCACCTTTGCGGACTGCCGGTTCCGCAACTGCGCACTGGGCGGGGCCGCGTTCCTGGGCGTGAAGATGACCCTGACCGGGTTCGCGGCCTCGGCCCTGGCCGGAGTCACCTTCCACGACACCCGCGCCCGGTCGTGCCGGTTCGAGGACACGGACCTGACCTGCGCCGAGCTGACCTCCTGCGAATTCAAGGGGATCGAGTTCATGGACTGTATCATCCACGCCGCGCGGCTCACCAACGTCACCCTGTACTCCGCGACCATGCCCGGCTCCACCGTGACCGGCTGCCACCTGGACAACACCGACGCGCCCCACGCCTTTTTCCTGGCCAACCGTCTCGACCAACTCACAGCATCCGCCGACGCCCTGGCGGCGCAGGCCACCACAGCCTCCGACGACGCCGGGGCGGGCATCGCCCCCGAGACCGTCGGCAGGATCATGCGCGTGTGGTCGCGGGAGCTGACCTTCATGCGCCGCGAGCAGCGCATCCAGGGGTTCAACCGCAAGCGGCTGGTCCGCGCCATGGGTCGGCTCGACCGCGACAAGCAGGCCTACCTGCGCATGCTGCCCCACCTGCTCGAAACCGATGTGTTCGAGACGCGGTTTACCCTTGAGGGAGTGCCGCCCTGCGAGGTCTGGGGCTACACCCCGACCCTGTCGGCCATGGAGCTGACCCGTCAGTTCTTCCCCAAGATCAGGCCGTCCGGGACCAGGGCGCGGGTCCGCATCCTGGCGGTCTACGCCATGGGCAGTCTCGGCACCGTGGCCCAGACGGCCCAGTCGGACATCGACTGCTGGGTCTGCTTTGACGGTGACATCGACCCGAACGCCGAGGCCGGGCTGCGCCGCAAGCTCGACGCCCTGGGGCTGTGGGCCGAGAGCGAGTTCGGGATTGAGGCGCATTTCTTCCCCATGCGCATGGACGACGTGCGCGACAACCGGTTCTCGTCGGGCGACGAGGAAAGCTCCGGTTCGGCCCAGGCCCTGCTGCTCAAGGAGGAGTTCTACCGCACGGCGGTGCGCATCGCGGGCAAGCACCTGGCGTGGTGGGTGATCCCTGCCGGGGCGGACAAGCCCACCTACGATGCCTGCATCCAGTCCGCGCGGCGCTACCCGGTCATGGGCCGCCCGCGCCTGGAGGATTTCGGCCATCTCGCGCCCGTGCCGCCGGACGAATATTTCGGGGGATCGCTGTGGCAGATGGTCAAGGCGGTCCACTCGCCCTTCAAGTCCGTGCTCAAGCTTGGCCTGCTCGAAACCTATGCCGACCCGGCCACCTCGCCCCTGCCCCTGTGCGACCGGATCAAGCGCAACCTGTTCCTGAACCGGCGCGGAACGCGGCGGACCGATCCCTACGCCAGCCTCTTCAGCACCCTGCGCGCCTACTACGCCGACCTGGGCGACGCCGAGGCCGCCCGGCTGCTGACCGAGTCGTTCATCTTCAAGGCCAACCTGCGCGACATCCTGTTCTTCCTGGGCCGCCCGGCCAGGGCCGAGGACATGAGCCTCGTCGCCACCCTGTTTGGCAGGGAGTGCGCGGAACCTGAGCAACGATGCCACACCAACGTGGCCTGGACCTTTGAAAAATCCCTGAAGATGGGCGCCTCGGTACGCCGCTACATGGTCGCCACCTACGAGCGCATCCAGCAGGGTCTGTCGGGCAGCGGGCGGACAGACGCCCAGATCAACGCCGAAGACCTGACCCGCATGGGGCGACGCATCGCCGCCAACTTCTCGCCCAGGCCGCACAAGGTCATGCGCGTGCCGTTCATGGACGCCGCCGGGGGCGGATTCGCCATCCTCCACTTCTCGGCCAGCAAGGCTCCGGGCCGCAAGCCCGCCTGGCTGGTGCGCGGCGGCTCGCGGTCCGAGGCCAAGCTGGCGTCGTCCTCGCTCCAGCTGCTGCACAAGAGCGGCGACCCGGTCCACATGCTCGCCTGGCTGCTGGCCAACCGGCTCTACAGCCCCAGGAGCCTGCTCCAGGGTGACCGGACCATGGCCCCCATCTCCCTGGCCGATCTCCAGAAGCTCATGCCCGCCATGCACGAGTTCTTTCCCTTTGACCAGACCTTCGAGCGGGACATCAACGAGGGATTGAGTTCAGAGCGCGTCATCCGCGCCTTCTTCATCTTCAACCTGACCACCGCGCCCGACTCCCGGCGCATCGAGCAGGCCTCGATCGTCTACTCCACCAACTGGGGCGAGATGTACTGCCGCTCGTTCGACAAGCCCGGACCGGAACTGGAACGGCAGCCGTCCCAGTTCCTGGCGGAGAATCTGGCCCACCCCATTGCCGACATTCCGGAGATGATCCTCTTCATTCCCAAAGGCTCGCAGTGCAAGCGGGTCAACCTGTTTTGACCGTGGTGGGGCGGACGCGCCCCGGTCAGGACCGCTTTTGCGGCAGCAGGAACGAGAGGAAGAAGCCGACAGAGGCCACGGCGATGATGGACGCGCCCGAGGTGATGTCAGCCAGATAGGAGACCGCCAGCCCGACCACGGTGAAGAGCGCGCTGAGCAGGGCGGAGAGGACCATCATGGCCCCCAGCGAGCGGGTGCGCCGCTCGGCGATGAAGGGTGGGATGGTCAGAAGCGCGATGACCAGGATCAGCCCCACCACCCGGATGATCATGACCACGCTCAAACCCACCATGGAAATGAGCAGACAATAGAGCATATCCACGGGCACGCCCCGGCTGCGGGCGAACTCCTCGTCAAAGCTCATGACCAGAAACCCGCGATAGAAGGCGAGCACCAGCCCGGTGACAAGGCAGGCCAGCCCGGCCATGATCCAGAGATCGGAACGCGGCACGGCCAGAATGGAGCCGAAGAGATAGCTCATGAGGTCCACGTTGTAGCCGGGCGAGAGGTCGAGCAGGATGACGCCAAGGGCCATGCCCGCGGCCCAGGTGACGCCGATGACCGTGTCGGCCCGCTCGCGGGCGCGCAGGGTGACCAGGGCCATGAGCAGCGCGGCGCACAGGGTGAAGCCCGTGGTCACGGGCAGCACGGGCAGGCCGAAGAAAAAGGCCAGCCCAACCCCGCCGTAGGAGGCGTGGGCAATGCCGCCGGAGATGAAGACGATGCGGTTGACCACCACCAGGGTGCCGATGATGCCGCAGATGAGGCTGGCCAGCAGCCCGGCCATGAGCGCGTTGCGCATGAATTCAAAATTCAGGATGTCCATCACGACTCGCCCCCGTCGCGGTGGCGGCCCAGCACCCGGTGCGGCACGTCGCCGTGGGTGACCAGCTCCACCGGGCAGCACGGCTCGCCGTCGTCGCCATAGCCCATCTTGAACATCTCGCCGGTCAGCGCGGGTGCCTTGTGGAAATGCAGGGTGCGGTTGACGCAGGCCACGGACTTGACCCCCGAGGCCAGGGACGAGATGTCATGACTGACCATGACCACGGTCATCTCGCGGTTCAGCTCGGCCAGCAGCCGGAAGAGCGAGTTGCGGCTCTTCGCGTCCACGCTGGCCGTGGGCTCGTCCAGGAGCAGCAGCTCCGGGTCGCCCACCACGGCGCGGGCGATGAACACACGCTGCCTCTGCCCGCCGGAGAGATCGGCCAGGGCGCGCTGGGCGTGGTCGAGCATGTCCACCCGCTCCAGGGCGCGGCGCGCCCGCTCCCGCTCGTCGCGCCCGCCGCCGAATCCGGCGATGCGCCCCAGGCCGGGGCTGACCATGCCCATGCGCACGGCGTCGAGCACCGAGATGGGAAAGCTGCCGGAGACATGGGTGTGCTGGGGCAGGTAGCCGATGCGCCCGCCCGCCTCGCCCACCGACGCGCCCAGGACACGGACCGTGCCGCTGTCGGGCTTGAGCAGGCCGAGCATGACCTTGAGCAGGGTGGACTTGCCGCCCCCGTTGGGTCCGAGCACGGCCAGAAAGTCTCCGCGCTCCACCGCCAGATCGACGTTCTCCAGCACCGGGACTCCCCCGAAGGACAGGGTCAACCCATGGATTTCTATGACATGCTCAACCACTGGCGACTCCCGGATAGTGCATTGCCCGCCAACGAGGCGACCCTAGCAGGCTGTTGAAAAACGTCCGATTGCTGCGTTGCTTCAAAAAGGTCAAACCCTCGCGTACCGGAAGTACGCTTCGATCTTGGCCTTTTTTTGCGCCTTGCACTCGAACATTTTTGAACAGCCTGCAAAAACCAGTTTTTCAACGCATTCCTAGCACGGCCCCTGGATCATGCCAACCAGGCAAAACCCCATGCCGCTCCCGGCAGGGCCAGGGCCGCGAGGTACAGGGCTGCGTCGGCCCGCGGGCCGGGCAGCCCGGTGCGGCTGGCAGCAAGACCGGCCACGAGCCCCAGCGACAGACCGGCCACAAAGCCGAACAGGTGTGCGCCGAGATCAGTGTTTTCCCCGACTCCGAGCATGGCCAGGAGACCCAGCCCGGCGGCCACCGGCACCAGGGACGAGCGCACGAACCGGGCGAAGCGCCGGGCCAGGCCGCTGCCGCGCTCCCGGACGCCCAGGCCGTGCATGCCGCCGCCCACGGCAAAGGGGGCGATGGCGGCCAGCACGCCCGCCGCGCCGAAGGTGGCCGTTGAAAACCCGATGGCGTTGTGGGGCGCGGCCAGGGCCAGGGAGTTGAGCAGGTTGCCCAGCCCGCCGGCCAGGAAGGTCAGCAGCCAGGCCAGCCCCGCCCCCAGCCTGCGCGAGGCGAGCCAGACAAAAATCCCGCCGATGGTGGCGTTGCCGAGCACATGCGCCCCGTCCCCGTGCAGGGTCAGGGCCGTGAAGAGCCGCCACCACTCGCCGCCGAGGATGCGCCCGGCATCGGCGCTGCCAAGCCCCACCCACAGGGTCGGATACAGCCCCCAGCCGGGATAGGTGCGGGTGTAGGCCCAGAAAAACAAGAGCAGCAGGGCCATGACCGCCACCGTGGGCTCATATCCGCTCACCGGACGCAGGTCGGGCAGGTGGACTCCGTGGCGTCCTGGCGCGTTCTCCTCCAGGTAGAGGCGGATCTCGGCGGCGGCGCGCTCCACGAACCACAGCTGCACCTGCACCGAATGCCCGCCCCCCTCGCCGGGCAGCCGCCGCCGCTGCCGGTGGGGAATATGGCGCGAGGAAAGGACCAGGGACCACAGCCCCGCCGTGGCACCGTCCAGGGCGGGCGCGTCCTCCCCAAGGATCACCGGGGCCAGATCGGTCCAGGACGGCCTCAGGGTCCGGCGCAAAAAGGACTGCGGTGTCGCGTCGCTGTGCATGGCGACACTGTAAGGCAAATCAGGGCCGGGTCAAACCGGTTTCCACCCTTGCGCGATGCGGCCCGGCAGACTATGAACGGGAAAAACCACCACCAGGAGCCGCCATGCGCAGACTCTCGCCGCCCCTTGCCCCACTGATTGCCCCGCTGATCGCCCTCTTTCTCCTGTTCTCCCTGCCTGCCGCCGCAGCCGGGACAACCGCCGACACGAGCGCGTCCCAGGACCTCGACGCCATGATCGGCCAGATGCTCATGGCCGGATTCCGGGGCTTCACGGTGGATGAACAAAGCCCCATCGTGCGCGACATCCGCGAGCGCAATCTGGGCGGGGTTGTCCTCTTCGACTATGATGTGGCCCTGGCCAGCCCGAACCGGAACATCGACACCCCGGCCCAGGTGGCCCGGCTGACGGCGGCCTTGGCAGGATTTGCCACCACGCCCCTGCTGGTGGCCGTGGACCAGGAGGGCGGGCGGGTGCAGCGTCTCAAGCCCGCGCGCGGGTTCACGGGGTCGCCCTCGGCCAAGGAATTGGGCGTCATGGACGACGCAGCCATCAAGGCCGCCGGGGCCGGGGTGGGCGCGACCCTGCGCCAGGCGGGCTTCAATCTCGATTTCGCGCCCGTGGCCGATGTGGACGTCAACCCGGACAGCCCGGCCATCGGCAGGCTTGGCCGCAGCTTTTCCGCTGATCCGGCCCGGGTTGGCCGCTGCGCCGGACTGTTCCTGGCCGGGCTGGCCAGCCAGGGCGTGACTGGGTGCCTCAAGCATTTCCCCGGCCATGGCAGCGCGGGCACGGACAGCCACCTGGGCGTCACCGACGTGACCGCCACCTGGACCTCCGACGAAATGAAGCCTTACCGCATGCTTATCGAACAGGGCGCGGCCCGGATGATCATGACCGGGCACATCTTCAACGCCCGGCTCGATCCGGACCATCCGGCCACCCTGTCCCACGCCACCATCACCACCCTGCTCCGGGGCGAGCTGGGCTTTGACGGCGTCATAATCACCGATGATATGGACATGAAGGCGATCACCGGGCGGTACGGTCGCGAGGAGGCGGTCAGGCTGGCCATCGAGGCCGGGGCGGACATCCTGCTCTTCGGCAACAACCTGACCTATGACCCGGATGTGGTGCGCCAGACGCACGCGCTCATCAAGGCCATGGTCCGGGACGGCGTCATCAGCCAGACGCGCATCCGCCAGTCCCATGACCGGATCATGCGGCTCAAGGGGTCGCGTTAATAGCGGGACGAACTTTCGGTCCTTTCGGACACCAAGAGGCGGCGCGGCCTACCAGAACAGGCCCGGCGCGGAGGTGGAGAACTCCAGGGGTCTGGCCGACTCCTCCATGATCAGGTCCAAGGCGTCGCCGTCGAGCTTGAGGCTCGCCACGCGCCCGAGAAACGACAGGTAGGTGTACTGCTGCTCGTCTTGGGACGGACCGCAAATTTTCTCTTCCACAGCGGCCAGAGAGCTGAGGTGCAGGGTGGCCCCTTCCAGGGTGTAGGTGCCGCTGAAGACGGCGCATCCGGCGTGGCCGGCCACCGTGCCATCGGGCCGCAGCTCCAGGGTCAGTTGCTCGTCGCCCACCACGTTGCGCCCGGCCAGGGAGTGCAGAACCCATGTCTTGCCCACCACCTGATCCCTGGCGGCTTCGGGATTCGCCGGAGCGACCTCCTTGGAGCCGCAGCCGACTCCGAGGACGAGAACAAGGACCAGGGAGAGGACGGCCAGAGGGGCCGCGAAACGCTCTTTCATGGGCATGGGGATTCTCCTTTCCATTTTACCCCTTGGCAGTAACAGGACGCGCGCTTTGTTGGCAAGGCGCAAAAGGCCCGGCCCGCGCAACGCGGGCCGGGCGCGTCAAGCCGTCCTGCTCTTCGCTACTTGATCACCGGGCAGCGCTTGAGGGCTTCCTCAATGTCGCGCTGGGGCAGTTCGAAGTTGGTCAGCAGCCCCTGGTTGAAGGCGTCGTAGGAGGCGAGATCGAGCAGGCCGTGACCCGAATAGAGGAACACGATCACATCGTCCGGCCCGGCGGTTTTGGCCACCTCAATGGCTCCCTTGATGGCGTGCGAGGTCTCGGGCGCAGGCAGGAATCCCTCGGTCTGGAGGAAGAGCCGGGCCGCCTCGAAACACTCGGTCTGGTAGTAGGCCACGGGCTCGCACAACCCCTCAGCCACCACATTGCAGACAATGGGCGCGTCGCCGTGGTAGCGCAGGCCGCCCGCGTGGATGGGCGCGGGCATGAAGTCATGCCCCAGGGTGTGCATCTTGACCAGCGGGGTGAGCCGGGCCATGTCACCGTAATCGTAGCGGTATTCGCCCCTGGTCAGGGTCGGGCAAGCCTTTGGCTCCACCGGGATGAAGCGGACCGGGTCGCCCGCCAGCTTCTGGGGCAAAAACGGCATCACCAGCCCGCCGAAGTTGGACCCGCCGCCCACGCAACCGACGAGGTGGGTGGCCTTCTCGCCGATCATGGCAAGCTGTTTCTGCACCTCAAGGCCGGTGATGGTCTGGTGGATGATGACATGGTTGAGGACCGAGCCGAGCGCGTACTTGGTGTTGTCGTGGGTGGCCGCGTCCTCCACCGCCTCGGAGATGGCCAGGCCCAGCGAGCCCTTGCAGCCGGGGTCGCGGGCCAGCATCTCGCGCCCCGTGCGGGTCTGCTCGGACGGCGAGGCGAAGATGGTCCCGCCGTAGGAGTTGATGAGCATCTTGCGGTAGGGTTTCTGCTCAAAGCTGACCTTGACCATGTAGACCACGCATTCCAGGCCGAACTGGGCGCAGGCAAATGACAGGGCCGTGCCCCACTGGCCCGCGCCGGTCTCGGTGGCCAGCCGCTCCACGCCCGCCATCTTGTTGTAGTAGGCCTGGGGCACCGAGGTGTTGGGCTTGTGCGACCCTGCCGGGGAGACGGACTCGTCCTTGTAGTAGATGCGGCATTTCGCGCCGATGGCCTTTTCCAGCCGGTCCGCCCGCACCAGGGGCGAGGGCCGCCACAGCCGGTAGACATCCTGCACTGCTTCGGGAATGTCGATGAACCGCTCGCCGCTCATCTCCTGGGCGATGAGCGAGTCGGGAAATATGGGGGCCAGCATGTCCGGGGTGATGGGTTCCATGGTCTCCGGATTGAGCGGCGGAGCCAGGGGCGTGGGCAGATCCGGCATGGGATTGTACCACTGGGTGGGCATCTGGTCCTGGGACAAAAAGATTCTCTTGGGCATCGACTTCCTCCAAACAGTTGCAAACCGTTCCCCGGCCAGACGGACCATCCGCCCTGGCCGGGCATAAAAAAACCGCCGGATCAACTCCCGGCGGCTCCACTGGTCCCCAACTGCGCGCGACGAAGCGCCGCCGTCGCAAGGACGGCGGGCACGCCGGGGCGCGCGTTCAGGACAGGGGCCGCTTGACGTTGCGCCAGCCGCGTCCGCTGTAAAAGGTGTATGAAACAGGTCTGTTCATGGTCCCACCCGGTACGCCGGATTCCGGTCCCAAGTCAAGGCGGCTCACCCGGCCATGCCTGCCACCAGTTCGGGCAGGATGTCGCCTGCCCGGCCATGCAGGGCAAAATCCATCAGCCCGGTGACGGGCGTGGCTTCCACATTGATCTCCACAGTGACGGCCCCGCGCTCCCTGGCCAACTGGTGGAACGAGGCCGCAGGCTGGACCAGACCCGATGTGCCGATGGCGAGAAACACGTCCGCCCGGTGC
>Ga0180017_100192_pt1 | contig 24991 bp, 24 predicted proteins | sample KR46_S_MetaG_FD_129674 | JGI IMG/M metagenome (GOLD analysis project Ga0180017, IMG submission 129674) | Groundwater microbial communities from the Olkiluoto Island deep subsurface site, Finland - KR46_S_MetaG | ecosystem: Environmental > Aquatic > Deep subsurface > Groundwater | place: Finland...
CGATGATCAGACCCTGAAAAAGCACTCGGCAGAATTCTGGGAGGAGCTGGATCAGTATTTAGCTGAGCCGTTGGTTGAAGCAGGAGAGAAAGTTCCGCCGGCCACCCCACTTTCTCCTGCCGCCACCCACCTGCTGTACATGTTAGGCAGGAGCCCTTTCACCCGGCGCTCTGAGCTGGTCGAGATTGGCAAGTTTGCCAGCGCCGCCGAGGGAGAGCGAGCTTTGGAAGAATTGGCCACCAACAACCTGGTATTGCTGAAGCCCTATCGCACCCGGGGCACCAAGCCTGCCGTTTACCTGGTGCTGACGGAAAAGGCCCTGCAGTTTCTGAATGATCCTGGCCCTCCGGGCTGCGGCTCTTATGAGCACCGGCTCTTTCAGCACCTGGTTGCCCAATGGTGTACAGAGATGGGTATGCAGGCCGCTGTCGAAGGCCGCACCAGGGGCAGTACCAAGGCCATAGACGTGCTGGCCCGTACAGCAGATGGTGAGCAAACCGCCTACGAGATCACTCTGAACTTCAGGAACCTCATCGACAACATCACCCAGGACCTAATGGCAGGGGTGGATGACGTAATCATCGTCACGCGCGGCCTTAAAGAGCAGCAGCAGGCCAATGAGCTGGTCGACCAGGCACCGGAGCTGGAAGCGCACCTCAATAAGGTTGACTATATGACGATCAGCGACTTTTCTATCACTCCCGCTTAACACTTCAGCCTTTTGCACGACCATACCTATGCCCGGTGATGAACACCGGGCAAAGAAACAGGGGAGGTGTGCAATGGGACGTTGGGTCTGGATCCTGCTGGCTATCGCCATCGCCATCCCGGTGGTGCATATCCTGGTCAGTATCTCGGCTGACTTGGCCGGCTCTGCCTACGAGAGCTTGCGGCACGGCGTGGACCACCAGGTGGGAACGCTCTTCTCCGGCGGCCAGACCTCTGTGCGGGGTGTGGTCAGTTTGGGCATGTGGCTGATCTTCGCCGTCGGGGTGATCAAACTGCTGGTCAACGGCTTTGGGAAGCGGGGCGGGAAGTAAGGGCAGGACTCTGAACCGAAGGTTTGACCATGGGCAACTCCCATGAAATAATGACCCCTGAGGAGGCCGCAGATTTCCTCCAGGTAAGCCTGAGTTGGGTTTACAAAAATTCGGAGGCCATCGGCGGTAGGAAGCTCAGGGGGGTCCTTCGGTTTCCAAGTAAGGAGGACCTTTATGAGCGTCTATTTTTGCGAGGGGCGGGGTTGGAAGCACGACTTCACCCTAAGAAAACAAAGGTACACAAGCGGTTACTTCAAGACCAAGGCCGAAGCCAAAAGGGCCGAGGCCGCGAGAAGGGAGGAGTTGCTGAACCCCACACCGACTCAGACCAGCCAGAAGACCCCAACCGACATGGACTTCTTGGAGCTGGCTAATAGGCGGCTTGATCATGTGAAGGCGTACAACTCGGAGAGACATTATGAGGAATACGTGTACGTCGCCAGCCGGTGGATCAAGAGGTGGGGTGATTTGAATTGCAGCGAAATCGATCAGCCTATGATCGAGAAATTCGTGCTTGAGAGGAGCCGTGTTTCTGCCTACACCGCAAACAAAGAGATACGGTATTTGAAGGCAACCTTTAACTTTGGTCTGAAGAAGAAACTGGTGTCTCAAAATCCAGTTACAGGCCTCAGCTTTCTTCCGGTGGATAAAAAGATAAAGTACGTACCACCACCGCAAGACATCGAGAAAGTCTTAAAGGTAGCTAATTGTGATGTGTGGGATTACTTGTGGGTAGTTAGAGATACCATGGGTCGTATCAGTGAAATCAACCAACTCACATGGGATGATGTAGACCTGAAGGCCCAAACCATCACCCTATATACCCGAAAGAAGAGGGGGGGACATCGCACTCCCAGAGTTGTTCCGATGACTCATAGGCTGCATGAAATTATGACCAGACGGCACAGTGTGAGGGATTGTTCCAAGCCATGGGTCTTCTGGCATCAGTACTGGAGCCACAAAAAGGGTGGGTGGGTCGAAGGAACGTACAGCAGCCGGCACAATCTCATGCGAAAGTTGTGTGAGAGGGCTGGTGTCAAACCTTTTGCTTTCCACGCCCTAAGACATGCCGGAGCGTCGCTCCTTGATCAACAGAGGGTGCCCCTCGGCACCATCCAGAAAATTCTAGGCCACGAGAACCGGGCCACGACAGAGATATACTTGCACAGCCTTGACGGTTCCGAGCGCGAGGCAATGGCTGCATATGAGCAGGCTAGTGAGATGGGTGTGACTCACTCCCACTCAAATCCACACCCAAATCCACACCCAAACCGAGCTGTTCGGCCAGCCCTGAAAATAGTAAAGGGCTAGCCATGACAGCTAAGCCCTTGAAATCATTGTGGCGGAAGTGCATGGGAATCGAACCCACCTACCGCCTTACTCAGACGGTACACCGGATTTGAAGTCCGGGACGCCCACCAGTGACGTTTCCACTTCCGATATGGGCAAAAACTATCATCGGCGCAGGTTAGCGTCAAGAAAAGCTCTGCGAATGCGCCTCTCTGGCCAGGGCCAGCGCCTCGTCCTTGCTGCTTATCTCGCCGTCCAACTGAGCCTCGCGCACCAGGGTCAGCAGGCGGCCCACCTCCTTGCCCGTGGGCAAGCCCAGGACCTGCATCAATTCGTGGCCGTCCAACAGGGGCGGGGCGGCCAGGGCGGCAGCCAACTCACGGTCGCGCAGCCTGGCCACCTCCTGGTACAGGGCCAAAAGCCTACCTTCCGCCTCCGGGGGGCGCAAGGGCCCCCGCCCGGCGATGGTGTCGGCCATGGCCAGCATGAACAGGGCGGGCAGGTCCGGCCCCAGGGCGGCCAGCATGCGGCGCACCCCCCGGCGGGTCAGCTGGCCGCGCCCCTGGGCCCCCAGCAGGTGGAAGGGCCGCATGTGCTCGGCCACCAGGCGGCCCACCCAGGACGCATCGGCCTTGGACAGCCCCAGGGCCCGGCAGCGCCCCGAGGCCAGCTTGGCCCCCATGATTTCATGGCGGTAAAAGGTGGCCCAGACCTCGTCCTTGGCCTGGCGGGTGGGGGGCTTGCCCAGGTCGTGCAGCAGGGCGGCGGTCATGAACAGGGCCCGGCGGCGCGGCTCGCGCAGGTAGCCCGGCCCTTCCTGGGCCAAGGTGCCGGCCAAGGGCCCCCGCCCGGCCGTTAGCAGCCCGGCGGCGCGCGCGCAGGCCAGGCTGTGGCCCAGCACGTCCAGGTGGTGGTAGGGGTTTTGGGGCAAGCCCCGCCCGGCGGCCAGCTCCGGGGCCAGGCGGGTGAGCACCCCGCAGTCTTCCATGGCCTCCACCGCCCGCACTGCTTGGGGGCCGGCCATGAGCTTGAGCCACTCGGCCCCTATGCGTTCGGCGGCCACCCGGAAAAGCCCCGGCGCGGCCCCGGCCAAGCGGTATTCCAGGCCTGGTGCCGGGGCCAGGGCGTGGGTGGCCATGAAGCGAAAGGCACGCAGCACCCTGAGGGGGTCGGCGCACAGCACCCCCGGCCCGGCGGGCCTGAGCAGCCCGGCGGCCAGGTCGGCCCGCCCGCCGGTGGGGTCCACCAGATGGGCCTCGGGATCATCGGAGCAAAGTTTATCCAGGGGCAGGGCCAGGGCGTTCACGGTGAAGTCGCGGGCGGCCAGGTCGGCGGTCAGGGTGGGGGCGCGCAGACCGGCCAGGTCCAGCTCGCCGCGACCGGTCACCACCCGGCAGGTGGCGAACTCGCGGCCCAAGGGCACGAAGCGCGACCCGGTGCGCTGGGCCAGGGCCCGGCCCAGGGCCATGGCGTCGCCGTCCACGGCCAGGTCCAGATCGGGGGGGCGTCGCCCAAGCAGCAGGTCGCGCAGGGTGCCGCCGCAGAGCCAGAGGTCCTGGCCGCTCTCCCCGGCCAGGTCCGTCAGGGCGCGCAGGGCTGGGTGGCCCCTGACCTCGCGCCATAGCTCCCCGCCGGTCAAGGCTACTTCCTGATCACGATCGTCAGCTTTTCCCCGATGTAGAGCTTGTCGCGGGCGCCCAACTGGGGGTTCCACTCCTTGATCTGCTTCATCTTCACCCCGTAGCTGCGGGCCAGGCCGTAGAGGGTCTGCCCGGGGCGCACCACGTGGATGATGCGCACCGGCTTGGCCTCGGCCGCCGGAGCGGCGGGCCTCACCGCCGCCGGAGCCGGGCGAGCCTGGGCCTGGGCGGCCACGCTGGAGACCTTCTTCTCCAACAGGTCCAAGCGCCGGTCTATGACCTTCTCATCCTTGTTGTCGGCGGCCAGCTGCTTCTCCAGGGAGCGCAGGCGGGCGCTCATCTTGGGGTCGGCCTGCACCGCGGCGGCGGCCTGCTTCTTCACCTGGGCCAGCTCCTTTTCCAAGGAGGCGATGCGCTTGGCCGCGTCCAGCTCCTGGCGCGACGGCCGGGCTTGGGACTGGTTCAGGGCGGCGATCTGCTTTTCCAGGCCGCTCAGGCGCTGGGCCAGCACAGGCGAGGCCAAGGGCGCGCCCTTGACCACGGGCGCGGCCACGGCCAAAGCCCCAACCTGCTTTTCCAGGCGCTCCTGGCTGCGCTGCAACCGCCCCATGGTGGAGGTAAGCCCGCCCAAGACACTGCCTTGGCCCTCCACCCGCTGGAGCAAGTCAGGCGAGACGGCGGCGGCGGTCCCGCCCTTGGCCGGGGGACGCTGGGCCAGATCCTTGACCTGCTTTTCCAGGGAGGCCAGGCGCGCGTCGAGCTTGTCGGGGGCGGGGGCGCTCTTGGCCTCCAAGCGCTTCTCCAGCTCGGCCACCTTGGCGGCCAGCTTTTCCTCGCCCTTGGCCGGGGCCAGCTTCTTGAGGTCCTTGGCCACGGCCTGGTTCTGCTTGTCCATCTCGGCCAGGGATTTTTCCATCTGGGCCACGCGGGGGGCCAGCTTGCCCTGTGCGGCGTCCAGGGACTTGGTCAGCTCCTGGTTCTGCTTGTCCAGGGCGGCCAGGCTCTTTTCCAGCTTGTCCACCCGGGCGGCCAACTTGGGATTGGCGGCCTTGCCCTTGCCCGCCGCCGCCGGGGTGGCGGGCAACTCAGCCAGCTGCTTCTCCAGGGCGCTCACCCGGGCGGCCAGCTTGCCGTTGACATTGCCAGCGCCACCGGCGGCTGGGGCCCCGCCCTGCTCCCCGAGTTGCTTCAGACGCTTCTCGGTTTCATTAAGGCGCTTGTCCAGGTCCTTGATACGCTGGTTGGCGGCCTCGGCGGTGCTAAGCACCTTGTCCAGGCGGGCGGGGTTGATGCCCTGGCCCATGGGGCCTCCGGTGGGCGCGGGGGCCTCGGCCCCTCCCCCGAACAGGCCGCTCAAGAGCACGTAGATCAGATACACCCCACCCATGGCCACCAGGATGGCCACCCCTATCTCCAGGGGCGAAAGGCGGAAACTGCGGCGGCCGCCCCCTTTGCCGGTGGGCAGCTTGGGGCTGGAAAGCACCTTGGGCATGAGTCATCTCGCTAAGTTATAGGTGGCCCAAAACTAACAAAGGTGGGCGGCTTTAGCAAGGCCGCCTTAGCTTGACGGCCCCGGACGCTCGGCCTATGCTGGAGGCCTTAAAGAGTATAGCTTGAGGAGAGGCCATGGCCGAATACAAAACGTTGTTGATCGAGGACCGCGGGCCGGTGCGCCTGATCACCCTGAACCAGCCCCAAATCTTCAATCCCATTGATTACGGCAGCGGACCGGAGATCATCCAGGCCCTGGAAGAGGCGGGAGTCGACCCGGCGGTGCGGGTGCTGGTGCTCACCGGCGCGGGCCCGGCCTTCAGCGGCGGGGGCAACGTGCGCGAAATGGCCAAGGCTCTAAAAAGCGGCGAAAAGCCCAGCATCTTCTTCTCCGAGCTGGCCGCGATGCTCCACCGTTCGGTCAGCGCCCTGCGCCGCCTGCCCAAGCCGGTGGTCTGCGCCCTCAACGGGGTGGTCAGCGGCGGGGGCATCGGCTGGGCCCTGTCCTGCGACGTCGTGGTGGCCAGCGACAAGGCCCGCTTCGACCCCGGCTACATCCGCATCGCCCTGAGCCCCGACGGCGGCAGCACCGCCCTGATCACCCGGGTTCTGGGCCTGCAACGGGCCAGCGCCTTCTTCATGCTGTCGGAGGCCATCGACGCCCCCACCGCCCAGGCCTGGGGCCTGGTCAACCGGGTGGTGGCCCCCGAGGCGCTCATGGACGAGGCCCTGGCCGTGGCCCAGCGCCTGGCCAAGGGACCGGCCACCGCCCTGGCCCAGACCAAGGCCCTGCTCAACCAAGCCATGTTCGGCGATCTGGAAACGGTGATGGAGAACGAGCGCCAGAGCCTGTCCCGCCTGGGCGACCAGCCCGACTTCGCCGAGGGGATCGCCGCCTTCTTCGAAAAAAGGAAGCCCGAGTTTGCCTGAGAGCCCTCATATAGACCCGCAGGCCCCCGAGACCCCGCCACCGCCGCCCCCTCCCCCGCCGGGCATCATGATGCCCTGGGAGGTGCCCGGAGCCGGTCCCAAGGCCTTTTTCGCCACCATGTACGGCATCATGGCCAAGCCCCGCTGGGCCCTTTCGGCCATGCCCGCCGCCTCCTGGCCCCGCTGGGTGGGCTTCGCGGTGGGCATGTGGCTGCTGGTGTTTTTCGCCCGCTACCTGTTCACCATCGCCTGGAGCGTGGAGTCCTCGGGCGGCATGTCGGTGCTGTTGTTCGGCATTTTGGGCATGCTCATCCAGGCGGCGATCTTCCTGCCCATCTACAGCGGGGCGGTGCACCTGACCCTGCGCGTCCTGGGCAAGGGCCGCCCGTCCCCGCCCTTCGCCCTGGTGCTGCGCCTGGTGTGCTACAGCCAGGTGACCACCGCCGCCCTGCTGCTGCCCATGGTGGGCATCTTCGTGCACCTGCTGTGGAACATCTACGTGCTGGCCATCGCCCTTAGCGTTGGCCTGGGCCAAGACAAGCGCAACGCCATCCTGGCGGTGGTGCTGCCCATGATCGGCTTTTTCCTGCTGGGGGTCATGCTGGCGGGCCTGGGCATGGCGGGGGTCTAGGGGGTGAGCGAGGCCTCCCGCCCCCTGGCCTGGGAACGGGCCGCCGGTCCCCTCTGGGGCCTGCCCGCCACCTGGTGGGCCGTGGCCAGCCACCCCTGGGCCAGCTTCGACGCCGCCCGCAGGGGTAGCCTGCTGCGCGCCGCCGTCTTCGCGGTGCTGTGCACCCTGATCCCCATGGCGGTGATGTGGCCCCTGGGGCTCTCCCCGGCCGGGCCGGTTCCCTGGCTGGTGCTCTTGGGCTTCATGCCGCTCAACGCGGCCATCATCCATGTGATGTTCATGACCCTGGGCGCGGCGGGCAGGAACCTGGGCGACACCTTCCGGGTGGCCTGCTACGCCCAAGGCCCGGTTCTGCTCACCATGATCCCCTACGCGGGCATGGCCGCCTTCGCGGTGTGGAACCTGGTGATCCTGGTCTACGGCCTGGCCGCGGTGCACCGCGCCCCGGTGCGCCTGTCCCTGGTGGCCAACCTCATCCCGGTGGTCTTTTCCCTGGCCCTGTCGCTATCCGGAGCCGGGGCTCTGTTCCAATAACAAACCCCCTCCGGGTGGAGGGGGTCGTGTGTGCTCTCGGCGCGAACCGCGCCGCCCGGCTTAGCCCGCTCAGGAAAATCCCGAACCGCCGCAGCCGGAGCTGGAGGCCGCCGCCGCGCCGGCCAGGGAGTCCAGCCCCTTGCCGGTGGAGCTGAAGCAACTCATCAGGCGCTCCTTCTTCTTGGAGCCGCATTTGGGGCACTCCACCGCGTCCGCGCTGCCCATCACCAGGGCCTCGTACTCGTGGTCGCATTTTTGGCACTTATACTCATAGATGGGCACGGCGTTTCCTCCGGTTTGTCATTGATATTAATGATAAGCAGTAAAATGGGGCTGTCAAGGCGGGCTCATAATCGTTGACTCCCGCACCGCCGGTACATAGGATGAAACATCGCTCCGCCCTGCCCCGCGGGTTTTATATCTGCGCCCAATTCAGGGAGGACACTCATGACCGCTTCGCCAACCACTCGGCCCAGCAAGTCCAACACCGCCATCATATTGCTCTACGTCGCTTGGGCCTTGGGAGTGCTGCGCGCCTTTTTGGGTGCGCCCGCCATTTCTCACCTGGGAAGCGAGGGCCAGGCCGGAGCCGCCGTGGCCATCGTGGTGGTCATCTTCGCGATCATGCTCTTCTTTATCTTCATGATCGGCAAGGGCCGCAACTGGGCCCGCATCACCTTTTTGGTGCTGTATATCATCGGCACGGTCATGATGGTCGTCGGCCTGGTCTCGGGCGCGCCCTTCGGCGCGGCCGCGCTCATGGACATAGTGCAGGTGATAATCCAGCTGGTGGCCCTGGTGATGCTGTTCTCGGCCGAGTCCAATGCCTGGTTCCAGAGCGTGAAGGCGGCCAAGTCCAAGAGCTAGGCCGCTGAAAATCCAGCCGGGGTTCCCCGCCAAGTCGACCTCTTGCAAACCGGACGCCCATAACCCACAATGGTGGCGGCGCGTTCCAGGGTGAGAGCCGCGCTTTTCCGGAAAGGAACCCCATGGCCTCCACCGCCCCCATATCCATCTTGCTGGTGGCCCGCACCAAGGCCCAGGGCAAGGCGTTCCAGAAATGGCTGGAAGGGCGGGGGTTCGCGGTGAGCGTGGCCGCCGACCCGGACCAGGCCCTGGCCCTGGCCGACCAGAGCTATTTCGACCTGGTGCTCCTGGCCGACCGCCTGGGGAGCAAGTCCACCGGGCCCTTCCTGGAGCGCCTGGTGGAGCTGTTCCCGGAAACGGTGGCCACCGTGTTCAGCGACCAGCCCCAGGCCGAAGCGGCGGTCACTGCCCTGCACCAGGGGGCCTTCAACTACCAGGTCACCCCCGAGAGCCACGAAGAGCTTTATGAGGCGGTGGAGGCGGCCCTGGAGCACCGCCGCCAGCGCCGCCGCCGGGCGCGGCGCCTGCACCAGGGCTCAATTATCTACGACGTGGAAAACCTGGTGGGCCAGAGCCGGGCCATGCAGCAGGTGTTCCGCCTGATCCACAAGGTGGCCCCCACCGACAGCACCGTCCTGATCCTGGGCGAAAGCGGCACCGGCAAGGAGCTGGTGGCCCGGGCCATCCACCACCATTCCCACCGCCGGGAATTCCCCCTGGTGCCGGTGAACTGCGGGGCCATCCCCAGCGAGCTTCTGGAAAGCGAGCTGTTCGGCCACGAGCGCGGCGCCTTCACCGGGGCGGTGCGCAGCCGGGTGGGGCGCTTCGAGCTGGCCCAGGGCGGCACCATCTTCCTGGACGAGATCGGCGACATGCCTCCCCTGCTCCAGGTGAAGATCCTCAGGGTTTTGCAGGAGCACGCCTTCGAGCGGGTGGGCGGCACCCGCACCATCGAGGTGGACCTGCGCATCGTGGCCGCCACCAACCAGGATCTGGCCTCCCGGGTGGAGAGCGGGGAGTTCCGCGAGGACCTCTACTACCGCCTCAACGTGGTGCCCATCATGGTGCCCCCGCTCCGCCAAAGGCGTAGCGACATACCCCTGCTGTGCCAGTTTTTTTTGGATCGCCTGTCCCAGCAAAAGGGCCTGGAGCTAAAGGAGCTCAATCCCGATGTGGCCGAGCGCCTGGTGCGCTACGACTGGCCGGGCAACGTGCGCGAGTTGGAGAACCTCTTGGAGCGCCTGGTGGTCTTGGCCGAGGGCGAGGTGATCGGCCCCGAGTCCCTGCCGCCCAAGATGCTCGACCAGGCCCCCCTGCCCGAGAGCGAGCCCGAGGAGGAGCTGCCCGCCCTGGAGCTGCCTCCCGGCGGGCTGAAGCTGAAGCACGCCCTGGAGCAGATAGAGCGGCGGCTGATCGCCCAGGCCCTGGAGCAGGCCGGCGGGGTCAAGGCCCAGGCCGCCTCGCTGTTGGGCCTGAACCGCACCACCCTGGTGCAGAAGCTAAAGAAGCTGGGCGGCCTGCGCTACCGCAGCCGCAACCGTTCGGAAAAATAAGGAAGCGAATACCATGTGGCAACAGCACCTGGCCGGACGCGAGATAGGCCTTTATCAGGGGCGCGGCGGCTTCGACCCCGCCCGGCCCAGCCTGCTCTTGATCCACGGCGCGGGCGGCCGGGGCGAGTATTTTCTGCCCCAGCTCAGCAACCTCAAGGACATCAACGTGGCCGCCCTGGACCTGCCGGGCCACCACTCCACCCCCGGCCCAGGCCTACAGCGGGTGGAGGACTACGCCCGGTGGGTGGGCGAATTCCTGGCCGCCGGGCCGCTTAGGCCGGTGGTGCTGGGGCACTCCCTGGGCGGGGCCATCGTGCAGGAGCTGGCCCTGGCCCACCCCGAGCTGATGCGCGGGGTTATCCTCATGAGCACCGGGCCCCGCCTGCCGGTCAACCCGGCCCTGCTGGCCGGGATCAAGGAAAATTTCCAGCCCACGGTGGAGATGATCGTGAGCTGGGCCTACTCCCGGGGGGTGGACAAGGCGCTCCTGCGCCAGGGAGTGGAGCAGATGGCCCAGACCGGCCCCCAGGTATTGCACGACGATTTCGCGGCCTGCGATTATTTCGACGCCACCGAGCGCCTGGAAAAGCTGGTCCTGCCCGCCCTCATCGTGGTGGGCAGCCAGGACAAGATGACCCCGCCCGCGCTCAGCCAGGCCATGGCCCAGGCCATACCCGAGGCGGAGCTCAGGATCATCGAGGGCGGGGGTCACATGATTCAGTTGGAGAACTTCCGCGAGGTGAACCAGGCCATCGCCGAGTTCATGGGGCGCTTCTAGGCAATACCCTAGGCGTTGCGGGCCTTGCCGCTCACCGCCTCCACGGCGATCTTGAAGACCCGCGCCCGATCGATGAGCTTGTCGATGTACTGGCCGCCCTCGGCGGGGTAGCCGGGGCTGTACTTGGCCACCAGGCCCTCCAGTGCGGCGCGCTTGTCCGGGGCCGGCGCCTCGGAAACCCGGCCGAAGGCCACCACGCTCTCGTACAGGGTGGAGAACTTGTCGGGCAGCACCTGGGTCTTGCCCACCACGCAGAACGACACCCGGTCGTTGGCCGCGATGTTTTCCAGCATGTGCCCGGCCAGGGCGCAGTGGAAGTAGATGTCCCCGTCCATGAGCCAGTAGCTCAGGGGCGTGCCGTAAGGCTGCCCATCGGGCGATACGCTGGAGAGCACCCCGTACTCCCCCTGCTCCAAAACCCGCCGGGTCTGCTCCTGGTCGGCAACCCGGTCTTGCCTGCGAATTTCGCCTTGCATGGCTGATTTCCTTTATGAGTTGAGTCGCGCGGCCTTGGCCGCCATGAGCGCTTTGTTAGATGAGCCCGGCCTGGCTCATCACCGCCTCCAGGGAGGGGGCGGCGCGGGTGTGGTCCGCAGCCAGGGCCCTGGCATCTTCCAGGGAGAACAAGCCCATCTCCGCGATCTCCTCGGGGTCGGGGACGGGCTTTTGCCCGCTCTGGGCCCTAAACACCCCGGAGAACTCGCCCTGGGTGGCCGGCCCGGCGGGGACCTTGCCCAGGTAGGTCAGCTCCAAGTCCAGGCCCAGCTCCTCGCGCAGTTCGCGCTGGGCGGCGGCGTGGTAGTCCTCGCCGGGGTCCAGGTGGCCGCTGGCCGAGGAGGTCCACATGCCCGGATAGGTGTCCTTGGCCTGGCTGCGCCGTTGCAGCCAGAGGTTGCCGTCGAGGTCGAAGAGCAGCACGTGCACCGCCCGGTGCAGCAGGCCCTGGCCGTGCACCTGGGACCGGTAGGCCAGGCCCACCTGGCGGTCCTGGTCGTCCACCACGGGCAGCAGCTCGTCTGGGTCCTGGGCCGGGCTCATCGGTGTTGGGCCAGGCGCTCGGAAAAATAGGCGCAAAGCTCGGGGGGCAGCAGGCAGCGCCGCCGGTAGGCCAGATCCGGGTCGCTCAGCTCCAGCCACAAGTCCCCGCTCTCGCGGCGCAGGCGGGCGGTGGCTCCGGGCCGGGCGGCCAGGCGGGTCGTCTCCTGGGCCAGGGCGCGGTAGAGGCGATAGAGCCGGTGCACCCGCCCGCCCCGTTGCCCGGCAAAGCCGGCGAAGTGCCGGTTGCGGCTGGGCGGGGAGGGGTCCTTGAGCAGGGCCAAGACTTGTTCAAACACGCTCATGGGGACAAATTCACGCCGTAAAAAGGTTTTTGCCGGTATCCCATAATATAACCGATCCGGGCCCGCCAGTCTTGCCGGGGCCGTGCGTCTTGTCACCCGCCGCCGCCTGTGGCAAGCTGGAGCCGATTTACATCTCCCCCCGAGGCAAGGAGCGACATGAGTCCGACAGCAGAGTATGTACGCGTTCAGCGCCAAGGCCCCGTGGTCACCGTGACCATGGACAACCCGGCCACCATGAACGGCATGGACGACGAAATGGGCCCCCGCCTGGCCCGGACCCTGGAGGGCCTGGCCCACGACGACCAGGCCAGGGTGGTCATCCTCACCGGGGCCGGAGGCAACTTCAGCGGCGGGGGGAACCTGAAGCGGGCGGCGGCCTTTCTTGAGGACCACCCCGGCCAGGGGGCGGGGCAGATATTCGCCAACTATCTGCAGTACGTGATCCGGGTGGTGCTGGCGATCACCGAGCTGCCCAAACCGGTGATCTCAGCGGTGGAGGGCGCGGCCTCCGGCGCGGGCCTGGCCTGGATGGCCGCCGGCGACCTGGTGGTGGCCGCCGACAACGCCCGCCTGGTGCCCGGCTTCCTCAAGGTGGGCCTGGTGCCCGGCGCGGGTACCACCTACCACTTTTCCCACTTGTTCGGCCCGGCCCTGACCGCCGAAATATTCTACCTGGGCGACACCCTGAGCCCCCAGCGGGCCCACGAGCTGGGCCTGATCACCCGCCTCGCGCCTCCGGGCAGCGCCCTGGAGACGGCCCAGGAACTGGCCCAAAAGCTGGCCCAGGGACCGGCCCAGGCCCTGGCCGCCACCAAGCGCCGCCTGGGCCGGGCGGTGCGCGGGCGGCTGGCCCCCCATCTGGAAGACGAACGCCAAGGAGTGATAATCGCCGCGGACGATCCGGAATTCGCCCGCCGGGTGGAGCGCTTTATAAACAAAAGCGCATCCAAGGAGAAATGAGCATGGATTACCAGCAAGTAGTGGACAGCCGCCATTCCTGCCGGGGCTTCAGCGACCAACCGGTCACCCGGCATGAGGTGGAGCAGATAGCCGCCCTGGCCGCCAAGGCCCCCTCCTGGGGCAACACCCAGCCCTGGAAGCTCTACGCCGTGGGAGGCGACAAGGCCAAGGAGATACGCCGCCGCCTGGTGGAGGCCATGATCTCCGAGCGCCCCCAGGAGCCGGACATCACCATGCCCATGGGCTTTGAGGAGGGCATGAGCGCCCGCTACAAGGACCTGGGCCGCTCCCTGTTCAAGGTGCTGGGCATCGCCCGGGAGGACGCCGACAAGCGATCCGCCCACTACGTCAACAACTTCAGCGCCTTCGGGGCCCCCTGCCTGCTGTTCGTCACCGTGCCCAAAGGCCAGACCAGCTACGCGGTGTTCGACGCCGGGACCTTCACCCACGGCCTGTGCCTGGCCGCGGCAAGCCTGGGGCTGGGCACCGTGATCCTGGCCGCCCTGGCGCGCTTCCCCGAGGAGGTGCGGGCGGTGGCCCCCATCCCCGAGGACGAGGACATGGTCATCGGCGTGGCCCTGGGCCATCCCGACCCCCAGGCCCCGGCCAATACCTTCCGTAGCGTCCGCCAACCCCTGGAGGAGATGCTCACCACCTTCGACCTATAGGCGGGCGGGCCCGGAGAACCGGCCGGGGGGGCGGGGCCGCCCCACCGCGCAGAAAAGTCCATCGATGATGTAGTATATAAACGTGGCCGCAAGGTGACGTCTTCGTCTGCCCTCTGACCAAGCCGCGTTTTAGCGGACGAGTCCTCGCCCCCTTGAGGCAAACTTTTTTTAATCGTCGCCGGGTTTAGGAGCAAGGGGGACCATGCCTGAGTACGCCGCGCCCCAAGACAAGGCATCCCGCAGTTGGCTGCGCCGGGTGGTGACTCCACCCCCGGCGGACGACTCCGCCGGACTGCCCCAGTGGCGCGAACGCATGTTCTTCTTCACCCTGGGGCCGGGCCTGATCCTGGGCCTGCTGGCCTATCTCATGGCCCTGCCGGTGCTGGCCAAAAATGCTCATTACCTGGTCATAGTCCTGGACAGCGTTATGCTGGCACTGACCCTGACGCTTTTTGTGCTGCGCCAGCTACCTCTGGCCACCAGGGTCGCGCTGCTTCTGCTGATGATCTACGGCATCGGCCTGGCCGTTATGGTGACCATCGGTCCCTTGAGCAGCGGACCGTTTTGGCTGTTCTCGATCCCCATTCTGGCCGCCCTGTATCTGGGCCTGCGCCCGGCCCTGCTGGGCCTGGCCCTCAACCTGGCCACCCTGCTGGTTTTAACCTGGTACACCTACACTGGCCAAGTGGTTTGGGCCGAAAGTTTGGCGGCATATCAAGACCAGTGGCTGATCATCGTTTCCAACTTTCTGTTCCTCAACGCGGCCACCGCCATACCGGTGGCCATCTTGGTGGGCGGCCTGGAAGGCTCCCTGCGGCGTCAGCGCATCGTGGCCCTGGAACTGGACCGGGAGCGCGACCTGCTCAGCCAAGAGGTGGCCAGCCGCCGCCGTAGCGAGGAGGCCCTGCGCCTGTCCGAACGGCGCTACCGCGACCTGATCGACTCCATAACCGACCTGATCTACACCCAGGACCTTCAGGGCCGCTTCCTAAGCGCCAACCAGGCCACCGCCGCCATCTTCGGCTACCCGCCCAGCGAGCTGGTCGGCCGCGAGGGCTCCCAGTTCATGCTGCCCGAGCACCGCGAAGCTTTTTACGCCGAATACCTGCCCACCCTGCGTAGCGAGGGCTTCATGTCAGGGCTTAGCCAATACCTGGACGCGCAGGGGCAAAAGCACTACATCGAATACCGCAGCACCCTGGTGCGCCCGGAAAAGGGTGAGCCCTACATCAGCGGCTCGGGGCGCGACGTGACCGACCGAGTCCTGGCCCGCCAGCGCCTTAAGCAACTGGAGGCCCAACTCCTGCAAAGCCAGAAGATGGAGGCCATGGGCACCCTGGCCGGGGGGATCGCCCACGACTTCAACAACGTCCTCGCCTCCATGCTTGGCTTCACCGAGCTGGTGCTCACCGACCTGCCACCCGACTCGCCTCATCGCGGCGACCTGGAACAGGTGCTCAAGGCCGGGGAGCGGGCCAAGGGCATGGTGCGCCGGATTCTCACCTTTTCGCGCCACAGCGAATCCGGCCGCAGCCCGGTGGCCGTGCAGCCGGTGGTGGCCGAGGCCCTGGATCTGCTGCGCACCTCCGTGCCCGCCACCATAACCGTGGAGAGGCGCCTGGTGGCCCCCCGCGCGATGGTGCTGGCCGATCCCTCCCAGATTAATCAGGTGGTGATGAACCTGGCCACCAACGCCTTTCAGGCCATGGGCTCCGGGGGCGGGGTGCTGAACGTAACCCTGGAGCCGGTGGCTTTGGACCCCGAACAGGCCGCGTCCTTCGCCGATCTTAAGCCGGGCCCCTACCTACGCCTGACGGTGAACGATACCGGACAGGGCATGGACCCCAAGACCATGCGGCGCATCTTCGAGCCCTTCTTCACCACCAAGGACAAGAGCGAGGGCTCGGGCATGGGCCTGGCCATGGTGCACAACATCGTCAAGAACCACGGCGGCCAGGTGACCGTGCACAGCCGCCTGGGCCGGGGGTCGGTGTTCGAGGTCCACCTGCCCCTGTTGACCGGCCCGACGCCGCCCCTCCCCGAGAGCCCTGAGCAGCAAGTAGAGACCGGCGGCGGCGAAAGGGTGCTTTTGGTGGACGACGAGCAGCCGGTGGGCGAGATGGGCCGCGATATGCTGGAAGGCCTGGGCTACCGGGTGAGCCTGCGCCTCTCGGGGCGGGAGGCCCTGGCGGATCTGCGCCGCTCGCCCCAAGATTACGATCTGGTCATCACCGACCTGACCATGCCCCACACCACCGGCGACGAGCTGGCCCGCGACCTGTACGAGATCGCCCCGGAGTTGCCGGTGGTCATCGCCACCGGCTACGGCGGGCACCTTCCCCAGGGGGAGCTGCCCCCCAACGTGCGCCTGCTTCTTAGCAAACCCTACACCCGCCGGGAAATGGCCCAAACGGTGCGCCGGGCCCTGGAGCCCGCTTAAACAGGCCTCCTCAGGGAGGATAAACGGCCCAAGGCCCCATTATCATATGCTATGCTTCAGTGACTGAACTGAACCCCCAGAGAGCAGTTTCATGTCCGCCGACCAAGCAACTTCCTCCCCTCCCCCCCGGGTGATCTTCGCATTCCTGCAGTTGTACCTGCCCCTGGCCGTCCTGGTGCTGCTGGTGGCCTCCCTGGTTTACCTGACCCAGAAAAGCACCCGCATAGAGGCCATAAAGGGGCAGCAGGTCAACTTGGTGCGCCTGGAGCGCGAGGTCTTGGAAACCGACCTGCTGACCCACGTGTCGGACGCCGTGTTCCTGGCCCGCCTCACCACCCTGGCCATGGACCGGCCGGACGGCCAGGTGCCTCTCAAGGACATCCTGGAGGCGGCCTTTTTGTATTTCAGCCAGAGCCAGAAGGTCTACGACCAGGTGCGCTTTTTGGACACCAGCGGCCGGGAGGTGGTGCGCATCAACCTGGACAAGGGCAAGTCCTGGGTGGTGGACGAGAGGGCGTTGCAGTCCAAGGGGCATCGCTATTACGTTAGCGCCGGGCTGAAGATGGCGCCGGGCCAGGTCTACATCTCGCCCTTTGACCTGAACGTCGAAGGCGGCCGGCTGGAAGTGCCCTACAAGCCGACCATACGCTTCGTCAGCCCGGTGGAAGACCCCGACGACGGCCTCTTGGGAGTGGTGGTGCTCAACTTCCTGGGCGACCGCATATTGGACCGCCTGCGCCGGGCTTCGCGCGCGGGGCAGAACGAGCTGTTTTTGGTGAACCAGGGCGGCTGGTGGTTGGTGGGCCCCGACCCAAAGCACGAGTGGGGGCACTCCATCAACGAACGGACGCCCTTCAGCATGGCCACGGCCTACCAGCAGGCCTGGCGCAACATCGCCCCGCAGGAAAACGGCCAAGTGGTGACTCCCTACGGGCTGTTCACCTACCAGTCGGTGGCCTTGATGGACAAGGTGCAGTCCGTGGGGGCCTCCCAACCACCCACCCGCGTAGACGACCACTGGTGGATCATCTCCCGGGTGCCCCCGGAGGTGCTGGCCCTGCCCTGGCTGCCGGCCATGTTCTGGATCTGCGCCGGGGTGATGCTGCTCATGGCCGGGGTGGTGTGGCTGTGGGCTCTGGCCAGGGTGCGCCGGGCCGTGGCCGAAGGCGAGACCCTGCGCAACCAGCGCCGCCTGGAGTTCATCACCAACACCTCCCAGGACGCCATAACCCTGGTGGACTCCCAGGACCGGGTGCAGTTTTGGAACCTGGCCGCGGAGCGCCTTTTCGGCTATAGCCGCCAGGAGGCCATGGGCCGAGACCTGCACCATCTGGTGGCCTCGTCCGAGCAGATTCCCGCCGTGGTCAAGGGCCTGGAGGTGTTCGGTCAGACCGGGCAAGGCCCCATCTTCGAGGGCCGCCGCGAGGTCTTGGCCCGGCGCAAGGACGGCTCCCACTTCCCCGCCGAGGTGAGCGCATCGGCCTTTTCCATGGACGGTCATTGGTACGCCGCGGGCAGCGTGCGCGACATTACCGAGCACAAGCAGAGCGAGGAGGCCCTCAAGCGCCTGGCCAACACCGACGGCCTCACCGGGGTGCTCAACCGCCGCCGCTTCATGGAGCTGTCCCGCCAGGAGGTGGCCCGCAGCCATCGCTACGGCGGGCCTCTGTCGTTGATCATGCTGGATGTGGACCACTTCAAGGCGGTCAACGACAGCTACGGCCACGAGGTGGGCGACGAGGTGCTGGTGTCGTTGTCTCAGGTCTGCCGCCAGGTGCTAAGGCAGGTGGACCTGTTCGGGCGGGTGGGCGGCGAGGAGTTCATGGCCCTGCTGCCCGAGACCGGCCTGGAGGCCGCGGCCATGGTGGCCGAGCGCCTGCGCATCGCCTTGGCCGCCCATGCGGTGAGCGCCAGCAAGCAGGAACTGAGGGTGACCATCAGCCTGGGCGTAGCCCAGTTGAGCCCGGAGACGCGCCTGAGCGACCTTATGCGCCTGGCGGACGACGCCATGTACCGGGCCAAGCAGAACGGCCGCAATCGGGTGGAAATCTCAGACCAGAAGTAGCTTCCACACAAAAGAAAGATTTTTGCCTGATCGGGTCCCAGCCTGGGTCCGGACCGGCACAGCCGACCGCCGCGGGGCAACGCGCAGCCGGCAACGCCGTCATGCGGTGGCTGGCGAAGCCGGATGATCTAGGCCGGAGCCACCACCAGGCTCTTGCCCCGCTGCACCACCCGCCCCGCCTCGCGCAGGGCCTTCATGGCCCGGGTGATGCTCACCCGGTGAGCCCCCACCAAAAAGCTGAGTTCCTCATGGGTGAAGGGCATGGCCAGCTCGCGGCCAACCCCGGCCGGGCGGCCGTGCTCCCGGGCCACCTGCCACAGCACCTGGTGCAGGCGCTCCTCCAGGTGGGTGGCCGACATGCTGCCCACCCGCTGGGTGAGGCTGTCAATGCGCCGGCTGAGGTTGCGTATGACTTGCAAGCCGATGTTGGGGTGCTCCAAAACCAGGGACTCGAAGCCCTCCCGGCTGAAGCCGCAGGTCAGGGTTTCCTCCAGGCACACCGCGCTCAGGGGAAACCGATCCTCGGAGGTGAGCATGCCCTCGCCCAGGAAGTCGCCGCCTCCCCGGAGGTCCAGGATCAGCTCATTGCCCTCGGCGGTCACCTTGCAAAGCTTGACCCGACCCGCCTTGAGCAGGAACATGCGCCGGGCGGGCTCGCCCTGGGCGAAGATGGTCTCGCCCTTTTTATAGCGGCGGCGCTGGGCCGCCTGGGCCAGGGCCTGCATCTCCGGGGGGCTCAGGTTGGCGAAGACCCAAAGGCTGCCCAGACACACGGGGCTCAGGTCCATTTGGCCCCCGGCCAGTTGTTGGCACAAACATGAACTCATGACGCCTCGCCTCCGGGTTGGTCTCATGCCTGAAACCATGATGCCACATCAAGGGGGCCGGGTCTGTAGCGTCGGCTACAGGGATGCGCCGGCGAAAACAGTTGACAGGGCCTGGGCCGAGCCGCAATATTGCTGATATGACGAATTAAACCGCTCCGGAGTCATATTCGGGGTTTTCCAGTAGCCGGGAGTCGCGTTGGGTCCGACGCCATCCACAGCTATGTCCGAAGCGCCTGCCCTGGCCTCGAGACTGCGCCTGCTTTTAGCGGTGTGGTGCGCCCGCCTGCCCCAGGGCAGTTCCGGACTGGAGTTCAGCCTGGCGGATCTGGAGCGGCTGGCCCTGGCCCACCGGGAACGCTGCACCAAACTGGCCGCTCAGGCCCGGCAAAGCAAGCAATCCCTGGACCGGGCCGCCCGCCTGGGCGCGCCGCCCAAGGTCCAGACCCAATTATCCCGCCTGCTAAAAAACAACCTGAACCCTCTGGCCCAGGCCAGGCAGGAATTGGGCCTGCTGGAGCAGGCGGTGGCCATCTACGCCGAGCTGTTGCGCCTGGCCCCGGCCTGGCTGGGGCAGGGACAACCCGCGGGGGTCCCCTCCCTGGAAGCGCCCTTGGGCCAGGCCCAGGAGGCCACGGCCCAAATCCGGCGCGACCGGGAGCGCTGCCGCCGCCTGGCCGGCGCGGCCCGGCGTCTGGACAACCGCCCGATAGCCCCGGCACCCCAGGCCCCTCTGGAGCAGGCCGCCCGGTTGCGCCCGATCATCGAGGCCCTGGCCCAGCGCCTGGAAGACCTGGCCCGCCATCCCCAGCCCCTGCCCCCCGACCTCAGCGCCCCGCCCGAGCTGGCCCGCTTGCAGCGGGACCTGGAGCGGGCCCACGGCCGGGCCGCCGCCCTGGACCTGGAGCGGGAGCAGCTTTGTGAACGGGCCGCCGCGCGGCGCAAAAGCCGGGCCCGGCTGCGCGCCACCTGGAAGCAGGCCTCCCGGCGGGTGGCGGATGCCGAGGACGATTTGACCCAGGCCCGCGGGCGAGCCCTGGACCTGGCCCTGGACCTGGGCCGCGCCGCCGTGGCCGCCGGGCGGGCCGCCGCCGAGATGGAAGGCATGCTGGGCTCCCTGCGCCCCCGGGAGCTGGCCGAACAGATCGCCGCCTGCCGGGAGCGGGCCAAGGCCTGCTCCGCCCTAGCCGCCGGGTTGCGGCAGCGCCTGGCCGGGTTGGACCAGAACCACCACCGCCTGCCCGCCCCGGAAGCCTGGCCGCCCGCCCAGCCCTTGGCCGCGCCCGCCGGTCCTCTGCCCGAGCTGGCCCGTCTGGAAGGGCTCATGGGCCGGGCGCGGGAGCTGTATCAGGCTCAGGTGGCCCAGGCCCTGGCCGGAGAGCGCGAGGCCTACCAGCGCCAGGCGCGGAAAGCCTCCGAACGCCTGGAAAAGGCGGCCCACAGCCGCGAGCAGTTGCGCCGCAAGCTGGCCCAGCGCCAGGAGCAGGCCCGCATGGCCCTGGCCGAGATGCAGCAGAGCCAAAGCCAAGCCCAGGACCGGCAGGAGCAGCTGGAAAAGACCCGGGCCGAGCTGGCCAGCGGCAAACGCCTGGCCCTGGAGTGGCGCGAGGAGCTGAGCCGGGCCCAGGCCGAGGCCGAAAGCTGGCGGCGGGTGGCGGCGGGCCTGCGCAAGGAAAACACCCAGGCCCTGCAGGAAAGCCGCGCCCAGAGTTTGGCCCTCAGAAAAGACGCCGAGGCCCTGCAGGCCAGGGTGGAAGAGCTTCAGGACCAGATGCGCTCCCTGGCCCTGCTCACCGCCGTATCCTCCCAGCCCGCCCAGAGCGGTCCCGGCGCGGTGGAGCAGGCCCTCACGCGCCTGGCCGTGGCCCGGCGACGCCTGGCCCAAGCGGGCCGCAAGGTGGCCCTGCACGCGGTCCTCATATTGGGCCTGGGGGCCGCCCTGGTGCTGGCCTCGCCCAACCAACCGGCCAAGGCCACCCTGCGCGACCACACCAGGGCCATGGCCACCCTGCAACTGAGGGCCGACGTCTTGGCCCAGGCCCCGGCGGCGGAGTTGAAGGTGAGCCTGGTGCCCCTGGACCAGCCCCTGATGCCCCTGGGCCTTTTAGACGACAAGCAGTTCACCGGCCTGGCCCAGCGCCATCCCCTGATCTTCGCCGACCTGGCCGGGCGCGCCCTGCCGCCGGGCTTCAGCCAACTGCTGAGCCTGGCCCCGGCCGACCAGGCCGCCTTGCAGCGCTTCACCGACCGCCTCTACCGCGATTACCGCCACCTGGGTTACGGGCGCGGCCAGGCCCTTTCCGCCGTGCTCACCAACCAGGAGGCCGCCACCCAGTGGGTGCGCGCCAACCGCCTGCCCGGCAGCTACCTGGGCCGGGTGCGGCCGGTGCCCGCGGTGGAAAAGATGGGGCTCGATGAGTTTTTGAACCGCCTGACCCCCTACATCGCCGAGCGCAGCCGCCGCTATATGACCAGCCTGGGCAAGCGGCCCCCGGCCAACCTGGAGCGCTACTCCCGCGACCTGGCCTCGGACATGTTCGGCGCGGCCAAGCTGTTCCAGGTGCCCCTGAGCTATCTGTTGGCCATCGCCCACCAGGAGACCTTCTACGCCAATGTCCTGGGCGACGACAACCTCTCGGCCAGCCCCTTCCAGATCTGGCGGCCCACTCTGCCCCACATCCTGCGCTCCATGGCCGCCGCCGGGTTCGCCCCGCCGCCCGAGCACATCCGCCTGCAGAACCACCTGACCCTGGCCACCTACCTGGCCGCCTTCCATCTGCGCGAGCTGATGCTGGAGGCCAGCGTGCCGGCCAGCAAGCGCCTCAGGGCCTACGTGGACATGGACAAGGTAATGCTCCGCTACAACGGCTCCCACCTCTACGCCGGGCGGGTGGCGCTGCGCCGGGCCGAGCTCAGCCGCTTCATCGCGGTGGGCGGCAGCTAGGCCGCGCCGACTATTTCCGGAAAAGCCAGAAAAGAAGAGTCAGCAAAAGGCTGATAAGTATGCTGGTGCCCAGGGGGAAGTAGAAGGAAAAATTCTTGCCCCGGTAGGAGAAGTCGCCGGGCAGCTTGCCCAGCCAGCCCATTATGCCCAGCTTGGGCCCCAGCCACAACAGCGCCCCCAGCCCGGCCAAGGCCAGGCCCAGGATAACGAGCAGCTTGCCCAGTTGCGGGTTCATGCCTATCTCCCCAGGTGTCGCCCCTACTATTGCCCAGCGCCCGTTCGGTAGCAAGGGGCGGTTGAGGCAAGAAAATCCCTCGCGCCCGGCCCGCCGGTGATTTAAATTCTTGGGGCATGACAAGGCATCGCGGGAGCAAACGCCAACAGGGGAGCACAATGAAACAAATCCAAACGGTGTGGGTAGTGGGGGCGGGGGCCCTGGGTTCGGTCCTGGCCGCTTTGCTGCACAAGAGCGGCAAGGCGCAAACCTACCTGGTGGGCGCGAGCCCCCACTGGCAAAAGGTGGCCCGGGACGGCCTGCTTTTGGAGACCTACGGGCAGGGGGAGGAACTGCTGCCCGTCACCACCCGCGCCTGGGACCAGGTGCCCCCCTTGGGGTCCACGGACCTGGTGCTGCTCAGCGGCAAGGCCACCGACCTGCCCCAGGTAGCCGACCAGCTGGGCCCCAGGCTGGGCGAGGGAGCGGCGGTCTTCACCCTGCAAAACGGCCTGGGGGTGCGCGAGCTGGCCGGGCGTCTGTTGGGGCGGCCGGTGGAGGCGGGAGTGGCCTTTTTCGGGGCGCGCAGCGTGGAGCCGGGCCGGGTGGCCTTTTACGGCCCCGGACGCCTGGTGCTAACCCCCGGCGAGGCCAGCCGGGCCCTGGGCGATTTCCTGCCCGGCGAGAGCCTCAAATGCGAGCAGGCCCAAGATTACCCCCAGGCGGAGTGGTACAAGCTGGCGGTGAACTGCCTGGCCAATCCTCTGGCGGGCATCTTGAACCAACCCAACCACCAACTTAACAGCGAGTTGTTGGACCCGGCTAAGGAGGCCTTGCTCACCGAGGTAAAGGCCGTGGCCAAGGCCGAGGGAATCGAGGTGGAACTGAGCGTGGCCAAGTTCAACCGCATTTTGAAGGGCCCCAACGTCCCCTCCTTGCGCACGGACCTCGACCGGGGCCGCCCCTCGGAGATTGACTTCCTCAACGGGGCCATCGTCGAGCTGGCCGCCAAACACGGCATCCCGGTCCCGGCCAACCAGTTGGTGACTTCCCTGATCCGATTCCTGACCAGGGGATAAAGGGCCTCGCCGTCCGGGGGCCGGGGCGCGGGGGAGGGGTTTACGCCCGCCCCGGACGGCGACGCCGAAAACATCGGGATTAGGCCGCGCCCGTGGCCCTGAGGCCCTGGGCCGCGCTAAGTATCTTGAGTTTGACCGCCGCTGGCAGGCGCAGCTTGTTTTCCCTGGTGCAGGGCACCGCCGCCCCGCCCATGGGGCTGGTCACCGCCTCCCAGTCCAGCAGCACGTAGTCCAGCACCTCGTCGTTGAGGCTGCCCTCCTGGCCCCGGCAGCGGCGCTCCAGGGCCACCATGGTGGCCGAGTCGACGCGCCGCAGGCTGAAGGACGATCCCTCCACCTCCAGGCTGAAGCGTTCCTGTGGGTCGATGATTTGCACTCCCTGGCTGGATAGTTATTTAATAAATATTTATAGTATATTATGAAATGCAATCTATTGTCGGTAAGCAATAGGTAAGCAAGCTGCGCCCTTTGGGTTCTATTTGAGGCACAGTGTATTAGAGTTGATAGTTGTGGAAGCTGACGTAAGGTAATCGCTTAGGTTGGATGGTTCCTGAAGCGGTCGTCATGAGCATAGCGCTAGCTGAATCACAAAAAACTGAACCACGGATCGACAGCCCGTGGTTCAATACATTCCAAATTTTTTTAGTGGGTTTAGTCAGAATCTGACTAAACCGTCCAGAAGGCTTTTAACTGGCTTCGCGGAGGATCGCTTTCTCGCGCTCAGTCAAAATCGGCGATGCATTGATTACCTTGACCGTAACGCTTCTGGCGTAACGCAGTAGCCCCTTGTCAGCGGTTATGACCCCGTTTTGTTCGGTCCTTTCCACTTGGCTACCGGCCGGGGACTTGTAGTAAGCCTCCTTTTTCGCTGCCATGATCCCTCCTAGGTTTCGGTTTCCAAGGGGTCACCACATAATTCTATTGAACGCTGGTATGTGGTTGACCTCTTCGTATAGTTTAGCTGAGTCATGTAGTAAAGGGATAGTATATCGGCCACGACATAGCCGACCGCTACGTCTGGATCGTTGTTGAAATATCCCCCTGCTAAGTGGTCAAAGCATAAGTACCCAAATATATTCCTACTTTTATCCTCTAGCCCCATTATTTCCTTAAAATCGCCAGACAAGTCTTTGTCGTGACTTTTAAGGGTCATGGGAATGATCAGAGTACTTTTATAACAGGATTCGAGTGGGGCGTCTACCCTTGCGGGGCCATCTCCGCCACCCGATGGGCGCCAGCACCGTTCCCAGGCTAGGTCTCTCGCGTAGCCATATTTGTCTATCGACTCAGACAGCTCCTCTTCATTCTGGGGCCCATACTCCTCGACCCGATGGGGATCAAGGCGGGGATTCTTATAGCGCCCCTCCTTGGCTAGGCTGGGAATATCACTACAAAGAAAAAATTGGCCGTCACGCATCACTTCAACGTGACCGGTGTTTTCTTCGACTGGATAGATAGAATTATACCCCACGTCCGAATCGCGGAATACGTCAGCCAACATGTTGGCTCGGCCCGGCTGGTTTTCGTCAGGCAATTTCAGACAGATCCGGGGCCACGGGGGTTTTGGGGATCTAGCCAAATAGTAGTCATGTAAAAAACGAAAATTTCGTTGTGCGGCTAACCCGAGGTTGCGGTTTAAAAAATCATAGAGCGCCCCTAAGCGGTTGGTCAGCCCGGAGAGGTCTTCGGGCTCTTCCCTCATC
>Ga0180017_100193_pt1 | contig 24753 bp, 19 predicted proteins | sample KR46_S_MetaG_FD_129674 | JGI IMG/M metagenome (GOLD analysis project Ga0180017, IMG submission 129674) | Groundwater microbial communities from the Olkiluoto Island deep subsurface site, Finland - KR46_S_MetaG | ecosystem: Environmental > Aquatic > Deep subsurface > Groundwater | place: Finland...
CAGGCTTATCGTCTTCGCTAAGAATCAGCTTAACATCGGCATCGGCCAGCATATAGGCCAGCCGATCATTTGGAAAGCTGTAATCCAGCGGCATATAGGCACCACCGGCTTTAAGGACGGCCAGCGGATAAATGACCATCAACTCACTGCGGTCAATCATAATCCCGACCACGGTTTCCTTCTGAACTCCCAGCCTGCGGAGGTGTTTAGCCAGTTTTTCGGTCAGTAGGTCGACCTCTTGGTAAGTCATCGATTTGTCTTTAAAAACAAGCGCAATTTGATCTGGTGATTTTGCGGCTTGATGTTTAAACATTTTGACAATGCTCGGGGATTGATCCAAATAATTCTGCTCACTCTGGTTAAAGCTTGCCAATAGGCGCTGTTCTTCGCCGGGTGAAATCACTGGCATTTTTGAACAAGTAATTTCGGGATTCTCAATAATCTTTTCAATCATCGTTTCCATGGCTGCTGCCATATAACTAATCTGTTGATCACTGTAGCACTTCGTTTTGTAATCAAAGGCTATCGTCTGCAGTCCCCGGCTGTCATCCTTGGCCAGATTCACCCGCAGGGTGATCGCGGCAATTCCAGTTTTCATCACTCCGGCGCGAGCCGGGTAGTCCATCGCTTTGGTAGAATTCGAAACAATCGCCACGTTCATCAGTTTTTCTGATAGCTCAGCGGGCAGGTCTGAGAGGATTAGATCAAAGGGGTAGCGAGAATGGCTGAGGCTTTCTTTCATGGCTTCTTTTGACGCCATCAGAAATTTTGAAAAAGTGGTGTCGGCTTCAAAGCCTGTCACCACCGGCACCGTACTAACATACATGCCCAGCGAATGATTGATTTCATCGTCGTAAATCCGATTGCCAAAACCCATTGAAAGAACTGATTTTTTGACATTGTTGAAACGGGCAAAATAAAGACCGGAAAGAGCCAGCGCAAAAACAAAAGGTGAAATCGGTTTTTTAAAACTGTTTAGAAACTCATTGAGCTTGTCGGTGGTTGCCGGTTGTAGTTCCAGGACATGGCGTCTGGCGGCATTGCTTTGGGTGATGTTCACTTTTTGCGAAAGATCTCCAGCATCGCCCAATAGTGCCTGCCAGTAGGCCTTATCCTTTTGACAGTCCGCCGATTCTAAATAGGCTTTTTCCAGATCCAGATATTTCATGGTATTAGACGGGAGCGAATAAAGCTCCTTCCCATCTCTTAAGGCGTCAAATAGCGACATTATATACTCACAAAGAATATTCGTGCTGCTGCCGTCACAGATGACATGGTGAGGAAGCAGATGAACCATGGTTGTGTCAGCTCTTTCAATAATCCCAAAACGGTAAAGGGGCTGATTAAAAACACTGCCAAAGATAAAAAGATCCAGTTCTTCCATCGCTGCATCGACAGCTTCCGGGCTTTTATCCTTCCAGTCATAAACAATAATCCGGGACAGATCGGCCTCCCCCAGATACTGGCTGATCACTCCATTTTCATCCATTTCAAAACGGATATTCAAGTCCCCGGTATGTACTACCACATACGTTAATAGCTGCTTAAGCTGGTCTACACTATTTGCGGGAAATGAAATAATAAAGGGATAATTATTGATGGTGGTATTTTCCACAAATAATTCACTGTCTAAAATCCGCTTCTGCGGGTGACTGATGGGTTTATGTTTCATCGCTTCCTCCGAAATTTTTATTACCTACTAATCATCTTATTGACATATTAATTTATATACTGATATTTACTCACTGATATTTACTCACTGATATTTACACACTGATCATGGTATTGTTGAAGTTTAGCACATAGCTATACTTAAAATCGCGTGCCATTTCTTTTACCAGCCGCAGCCCATAAGTATCGGCGACGCCGTGTTCATGGATATAGGCGACCGGATTAAAGGGTCGTCCATCATCACGAATTCGCAGCACCAGCTCCGACTCCAGAATCGACAAGCGGATATTGATGACATTTTTTTCTTTTTCCTTGAAACCATAGCGGATGATATTAACACACAATTCTTCCACAATCACCCCGACATGATTGGTGCGCCTGTCATCAATGCCGTTTTCGCGGCAGAAATCGATCAGCACCTGGGAAATCCCGGTGGCATCAGCCAGTGAGTTAGCTATCGTCACATCGATTAGCCGGGTATTGCTTTTCTCCAGTAGCAGGATCGGCATCAGCTCCAGTTTCGACCGTTTTTTTATCACCCCAGCCGTCAGCAGCACCAGCGCCAGGGTCAGCATTTCTGAGATCACAAAGGCAATCCAGATGCCAATTTCGCCAAACTGGGCTTCCAGCAGCAGAATCAGCGGCAGGATGATCAGGATATTTTCAAAGATGCTGATCATCGATGAGAAACCCCGACGGCTAACCGTCTGATAGTAACAGATCATCAGAAAATTAATGCCAAAAAAGGGCAATGAGAGCGAAAAGACCCGAATCGCTAGCTGAATTTCAGCCATCATTTGGGGATCGCCGGCGATCCCGAAAAGACCGGCAATCTGAAGCGGAAACAGCACAAAAATGACCACTAAAGAAGCACAAAGGCTTGTCACCGTCATCATCGCCGTTTTGATGATCGCTTCGATCCCGCGATAGTCCTTTTCACCGTAGGTACAGCCGACTACCGGGATAATCGTTTGAGCGGTTCCACCAATCACAATGCTTGACATCGACAGCATATTCAGACAAACCCCAAAGGTGGCCACTCCGATGGGGCCAATGGTAGCAATCAGAATGCTGTTAATGGTAAGGTTCTTGACAAAGCCGGTGGCCCCGGTTAAGGCCGAAGGCACCCCAGTAAATAAGATTTCTCCAAACCGCGTAAAATCGCTCACTGCCGGTCGCACAAATTTAAGATTGCGCTTGGCTGAAAGGAAATAGCTGAGGCTGACAAGCGCCCCCACCAGATAGCCGGTGACCGTTGCCAGCGCCGCGCCACTAATCCCCATTTTAAAGACGCCCATAAAGATCAGATCACAGCTTAGGTTAACCACGTTGGCAATGATTAAAATATTGGCGGCCAGTTTGGGGCGGGAATCGGTGCGGATAAAATAGACCATGCCGGGGATGGTAATCAGCGCCGGAGCGCCCAGCACCAGCACTGAAAAGTAATCCTTCACCAGCGGCATCAGTGAACTTCCACCGCTTAGCAGGGCACTGATTGGCGCAGAAAAGATAAAGCCGATCGTGCCAAATGAAATTGACACGACCAGTAGCCCCAGCAGTGCCAGGGTAAAGCTCAGATTGGCACCCTGATGATCCATCCGGCCCTTGCAATGAGCCACCACCGTCGAGCCCCCCACCCCGATTAAGGCATAGATGGCGCTAAAGAGAAAGATGATCGGGGCGCAGATATTTACCGCTGCAAAGGCCTCGGTTCCCAGGATGTTGCCGACAATAATCCCATCGACAATGATCCCTAGTGACAGCGCCACGTTCATCATAATGGTGGGAAAAAGATAGGAAAAGAATTTTTTCCTAAGCAAGATCCCCGAGCGTTGATAGGCGGTCGGGTTCGGCATCACTTTTTTCAAATCGTTTCTCCTCATCTTTTATTCTAACTTTTTTTCTAACTTTTTTTCTAACTTTTTTTCTAAAAATCAATAACAACAGTCTTAATTTTTCCACCTTTTGACTGAACCGGTGGTTGATCAACAATTTCAAACACGACTGCATCCATCTGATTATCTTTAAACAATTGCTTGACATAGTGGGAAATCTGGCTGTCAACCTCTTCTTTATTGCTGCCATTGGCATAGACGATCCGCATCTCTAAAAGTTTCGGAGATTTTTGAACAAACTGGTATTGGAGGATCCCGTCGGTTTTGGTTGGCAGAAAATCCAGCATCACCGGAGCAATGGTCCGGCTTCCGCCGTCAATGTCAAAGGACAGGTTTTCTCCGTTTCTTCCTAACAGTCTGACGATTGGCAGCTTACTGCCGCAGGGGCACTGGCCGTCTTCAATGATGATACTGTCCTCGACATGATAGCGGATAATCGGCTGAAGATAATCGGCCAGGTTGGTGACCAAGACCCCGGCCGACATGGTTTGATCAGTGACCGGCTGATTGTTACTATCGACTGGCTCGATAATAATCCAGTCGTCATTGAGGTGCATATTACTGCAAGTGCAGTTAAAGGCCACCTCGCCTCCTTCAGTGCTGCAAAAGGAATTGGCGATGGTACAGTTAAAAGCATCCTTCATCATCTTATACGCATATTCGGTGAGCTGTTCCGCCGAACAGGCAATCGCTTTGGGTTCAATTGTTAACCGCCCTTCCAATTTTTCCTTAGCCAGCACCGCCATCACCGAGGGATAACCAGTAATCAGCGCCGGTTCAAAGGCATTGAGATTGGCGACTATTTCGGGAATTGGGTCGAGGATTGAGCACAATAAAAAATGCTCGGGACAGGGCGAACTATTTTTCATCCGCTCAAAAGAGCTCACTGCTGAATGAAATCCCCCGGTCCCGATGATCGAGGCCATCTTGTAGCGGCTTGAATCCAGCCAGGGATCAATCCCCAGCCGCTCCATCAGCCGTACTGCCATCATCGAACCGTGAACCTTGCCATGAAAGCTGTCCCGAACCATCCAGAGTGGCTGCCCGGTGGTGCCAGAGGTGGTCAGTACTGAGAATTCCTCCAGTAAGGGCATCCCGATGTTGTTTAGATCTGAAAAATAAACTTCCAATGCTTCCCGGCTTACCCGTTTATCGGTTACCCAGTCTTCAAAGTGGGGCATCAATTGTTTCTTTGAAGTCATCGGCAGATCGTTAAGGGTGTAATCCTCCGGCAAGTCCTGATAATATGTTTTAAAATAATCCGAATGCTCTCTGGCGTAATCGACCAGCTCATGGAGCCTTTTTTGCTGCAGTAGCTGTCGTTCTTCCTGGGTAAGATACTCAGCCTCCCGAACACTTTTTAGCAGTTCATCCCGTTTCATCTCTCGTATCATTTTTTTGCATACTCCTTTATAATTTATAACTTCGTGAGTTTCTGAATTTCAGTTACCCTAATTTTGTTTTTATTTTAAGCTTGTCTTTTCCCACTTACTTTATTTGTTTGAAGGGTCTTCTTAGCCTCAATTGCTTTTAGTCGATGCTCAGTGTGAAGCATCCCAATGTTGGTGGTCATCACATGGCCAGCAGTCGCCGGATAGTCCATAAAGATATCGATGGTCACTGCCAGAGCCAGGCCTTCCAAAGGAATTCCCAGTAAATTAAACACTATCGTAAAGAGAAATGCCCCCATTCCCGGTGATGGCGGAACCGCTATCGAGAGAATCATACAAAGGATTGCCACCGGAATCATGTCTGCAAATGAAAAGGCAATCCCATAAATATTTCCGACAAATAATGCAGTCAGGAGCAAGCCGGGAATTGCATTCTGTTTATTAAATAGAACCCCAACCGGAATAGAAAAGTGCACCAGGTAATCCCGTATTTTCTGTTTTCCCAAAGCCGTGGCGGTGTGACTGGCAAATGTGGCACTAGAGCTGGCAGTGGACAGCGCAATCAGCAAAAACGGCGCAGCGGATTTAAAATAGGCAATCGGACCGATCTTTTCGTAAAACGCTAGGCTCAAGAGCATTACCAGCATGATAATCAGAAAGGATGAAAGCAGCAGAACTATCAACAGAATTGTTCCTAATAGCGCTGATCCCTCACCGGAGATCATCATATTCAAAATACTGATAAATACCACAACAGGCATCAGTGCGCACACTGCATCCAGAATCGTTGTAAAAATCAGGTTGCCCTCGTTAATCATCCGAGAGATGAAGGGAAAACGCCCCTTTAAAGTCAGCATGACAATGCCACCGATGATGGCAAGAAACATAATCTGAAGGGTATTCCCGTCCAGAAAGGGTTTTATCATATTGGCGGGAATAACCCCGAAAATCATTTCCCCAATCTGATTCCAAAGATCGCCCTGAGTCCCATGGTTGGTGGTCGCTGTATTTCCCAGTAAAAAAATCCGGGCTATTGCCAGCGAGACCCCTGTCGCCACAAGAATCACAGCGATGGACCAGGTTAGCAACAGTCGAAAAATCCGCTTCATTTGAGCCAGATTATCCATATTAAAGATGCTGCTGATGGCAGAGAAGAACAAAACTGGAATAACAATTGCGTTCAGGAAATTAAAAAAAGTGCTGCTAACCGGAGTAAGGATTGTCGTCCCGATCTGTTTTCCCAGATCAGGTGCGACTGCTTGAAAAATCAAACCTGAAATAATTGCCCCAACCAGCCCAATAACGGTGGTGATCGCCGGGTTCAGCGGTTTCTGTTTGAGGGTATACGAAACATTGTTACAACCATTTTCATAGGAATAAGTAACTGCTGACAAACCAATCAAAATACTCTGGCCGATCCGCTTATAATCAGACTCCTCATCGTCGGTTGTTTCTGGCAGCGTCAGCGGATTTTCCGGATCACCCCAGTAATTGAGAGCCAGCGTAATGGTCTTAAAGCGTTTCTGAATCGACAATTCAAAATTGCCCTTATCACTGCTTCTTTCCTGCCAATAGGCAATCGTCTCTTCAACAAAAAGCTGGGCTTTCATATTATCCGTGCTTGAACATTTGTATTTTTTTAGCGTCTCTTGAACAAAGGCATTGGCTTGGTCAAGGCTTAACAAACTCAGTGGCAGCAACTTTTTTGTTCCCATATTTTCTCCTTATGCTATTTTTTTATGCCTATATTAATGGAGAATCATGACAAGATTTTCCAAAGGACAAACATAAAATCCTAATAATGGCTAAATTCCAGGCTGCTAACAAGGCCCGATATTGGTCTTAATCCCAGCTCGGCAAATGACATCCCGGCAATCGAAAAGACATAGGCTTCTGCCGGGTCTACCAGCACGATGGCTTCTGAATCAATGGTATCCATTTTTTTTAAATCGTCAACCAGTCCCTCGCCGGTTTTTTTGAGCAAACTTTCTTTTTTTGTCCAGATTTTAGCAAAGGCCAGGGCTTTGTTATCGCTTTCACTAATCAATTTAAGTTCACGCGCATGACAAACATGTCTAGCCAAGTCGGCATCATAGACTTCCACCCTTTCGATATCGACTCCCACTGCTGAGCGATGAATTGCACAGATCACCCCGTTCTGACAATGGCTGAGATTAAAGTGGAGCTGGGGGTAATGGGTTAGCAAGGGCTTTCCTTTTGGGCAGTAACTAAATTCAATCTTTTCTGTTATGCCATACTCCCTTTTTAACCCATAATTTAGCAAAACATAAGCCAATACCGAAAGTTTCCGGTCAATCTTTTGCCGGTATGCGGCCGCCTTTTGCTGCCGCTCAGCAGGAAGCAATGCCAAACTTTGATCATACAAATCATCCGTAAATGTTTCTATCTGGTCAAATAAATAAACTGCCATCTGTTATCCTTCGCTTTTTATTTCATCAATAGCATCATTCCTTTTAATAATACCATTTTTCTAACTAATCTCATTTTAACAAATTTTTTATGTTTTTACTATTGCTTTCATAAAAAAAGGGCTAAACCATTCTTCATTGAAGATCGGTAAGCCCTTTTTTTTATCACATTAACCAGTAGATCGTCTAAAACAATGCGTCTTAATATTTTTCTCTAATACCAAATTCAGCTGCTTCGACCCATTGCTCCGGTCGTTCGACCAGGGTGATCAGGTTGTCAAAGATTTTAAAGTGATTCTCTTCCTGCTTAACCAGGTAGCCAAATAATTGCTTAGTTTGTTCATCGCTTGCTTCTTTAAAAAATTTCTGATAGAGTTCAATACTGTCTTTTTCCATTTGCAAAGCCATCCGATAAGCATCCAATTGATTGGGGATTTTTTCAAATTCGTTTTTAAAGACCCCTCTGTCTTTAAAAACGTTGTCGGTGTTGGCGAGGGTCTGATTATCAGCTAATTCATAGCTTATTTTTTCCAGCTCGTTTTTTAGTAGCGCAGCATGATCTTTTTCGTCATCGGCCAATAACAAAAATACGGCGTTTAAAGGATTGTCTTTGTTGTGTTCTGCTTGTTCGCGGTAATACTTTTCGCCGTCAAGCTCCATCTTTATTGCAAATTCAACTGTATTCATTGATTTTCACCTTTCATTATTTATGAATCGTCGCTCACGCGATAAACCACTTAATTTACTCAACCAATTCCAAATAATCACCATAACCCTGAGCTGCCATTTCATCGGCAGGAATAAAGCGGAGGGCGGCACTATTGATGCAGTAGCGCAAGCCCCCGGTGGTGATCGGACCATCCTCAAACACATGACCCAAATGGGCATCGCCGGTGGTGCTGCGGACCTCGGTGCGTTTCATCCGCAGCGTGGTGTCACTTAGTTCTTTAACAACTTCTGAGTCGATCGGTTTGGAGAAGCTTGGCCACCCGCAGCCAGACTCAAATTTATCACTTGATGAAAAAAGTGGTTCCCCGGTGGTAATATCGACATAAAGGCCTTTGCGGTATTCGTTATAGTATTCGTTCTGAAACGGCGGTTCGGTAGCATTTTTTTGGGTTACCGCATATTGATCCGGCGTCAGCGTTTTTAATAGGGTATCTTGATCTTTTTTTTGATATTTCATCATGGTTCCTACCTTTCCTGCGACTATTCTATTACTACCCCATTTTTCGGGTTATTAATCAATCTTCGATAATTTTAAGAAAAGCTTCAAGATCATTCACCGGCTGCTCACAGCGATAGTCTTTACAGATATAGGCGGTCGGTTGACCATGAATCATCTGCTGATTGACAGCAAAGGCGTTGATTTTTTTTTAGGTCTGTTTCGCTTTTATTAAAAAGCACCACTGAAAAAGGCAAGAACTGCTGATTCAACCGGCGGTTCATTTCGCGGATTGTGGTGTCCTTCTCATAGCCGGCAAAGACCACCTCAGTGGTTGGCTGTTCATGGAATAATTTGGCACAAAGCATCATCGTGCTGGCCATCGGCGCCTGATTTAAGTTTCCGGCAAAATAGCTAAACATACCGTTGACAATATCAAGGTATTTTTGTTGTCCGGTGATTTTCCCCAGCTTAAGCAGACAATAGGCTGCCAGTGCGTTGCCGGATGGCTTGGCGTTATCATAGACTTCCTTGGGCCTGGCAATAAGCCTTTCGGCATCGTTTCCGTATTGAAAGAAGCCGGCCGTTCCAAATTCATCGCCAAAGAGATTGATCATATCAACCGCCCGGACAATCGCCTTTTCCAGATAATCGGTTTTAAAGCTGGCCTGATATAATTCCAGATAGCCCCAGATGACACTGGCATAATCATCCAGATAGCCCAGAATTTTGGCCTCACCCTGGCGATAGCGGGCATAAAGCCGGCCACTTCGCCTGGTCATGTTATTCTCAATAAATGCCATTGCCTCTTCAGCCTGTTTAATATAGACGGTCTTGTTGAATATCCGGCCGGCCATGGCCAATGCTGCAATCATCAGCCCATTCCATGAGGTCAGGATCTTGTCATCCTTGTGGGGATGAACCCGCTTTTCCCGCTGGGCAAACAGATCAGCGGTCATCTCATCGAGAGCTTTTTCAAGTTCCGGATTGGCTTCAATCAGATCAATGTCACTATCAATCATATTGGCAATATTCTTACCCTCAAAATTACCTTTGGTCGTCATCGGATAAAATTTAAAAAATACCGCAGCGCGCTTTTTACCCAATATCTTTTCGACCTTATCGGCGGACCAGACATAAAACTTGCCTTCTTCCCCTTCGGAATCGGCATCTTCGGCACTATAAAAGGCACCATCTGGCGATCGCAAATCGCGATTGACATAGGTGATCGTTTTTTCGGCTATTTTTTGATAGAGTGCATTACCGGTGGCCTGATAGGTTTCTGTATAAGCCATAATCAGCAGGGCATTGTCATAAAGCATTTTTTCGAAGTGGGGCACCAACCATTGTTGATCGGTTGAATAGCGCGAAAAGCCAAAGCCGATATGATCAAAAATACCGCCCTTGTACATCTGCTGCAGGGTTTTTTCGACCATCACCAGAGCATCTGGCTGTTTAAAGGCCTGATAGCATCGCAATAGATAAAAGAGATGATGGGGGGTGGGAAATTTAGGCGCCTTACCAAAACCGCCGTAACGATCATCAAAGCTTTCATCAAAAAAATCATAAGCATCAAAAAAGATGCTTTGCTTTAGTTCTGCTTGATCTTTTCGCAGCTCTAAATCATTGAGTAGTCCCGTTATCTTATTGGCCGAGTCAATAAGATCCTGATTATTTTTTCGCCACTGACTTTCAATGCCAACGAGAACATCGATAATGCCAGGATGCCCAGGGCGTGAGTGTTTGGGCAAATAGTTTGTCGCATAAAAGGGTTTGCGATCGGACGTTAAAAAAACATTGAGGGGCCAGCCCCCCTGGCCGGTGCTGACCTGGGAAAAAGTCATATAAATCTGATCAATATCTGGCCGTTCTTCCCGATCGACCTTAATGCTGATAAAATATTTATTCAGGATTTCCGCCACTTTTTCATCTTCAAAGGATTCTTTTTCCATTACATGACACCAGTGACAGGTGCTGTAACCAATCGACAGAAAAACCGGTTTATCCTGCCTTTTAGCCAAATTAAAGGCCTCATCCGACCAGGGATACCAATTGACCGGATTATAAGCATGTTGTAATAAATAAGGACTCATTTCATGAACAAGTCGATTCGCTTTCTTTTGAACGTCGTCGAGAGCCATTCCTTCAACTCCTTTTGTTTTATTAACTGACTATCAGTTATTATCTGCTATTATCCTTCTCAACCATTAACTTAGGCTTTAATTTATTATTCGAAATTCAGCATTTCTACTTCAAGCCGCTTGCTGATCACCTGGTAAAAAACAACACTGAATCCCAAACTGATCACGGTAAATAAACCATAACCCAGTAACGCGTTGACAAAATATCCCAGCAAACCACTTATTCCAATTAGCAAGCCTGTATAGGCCATCCCTACAAAAAGCGTGATCACGACGTTCATATTGTTCTTTATTGCTTTCTGGGGATTATCCCAATTGAGTAGCGGTCGGTTCATGTCCATGAACAGTCCGAATAATAAAATCGGCAGAGATCCCAGGAGACCCAGGATAATCGTTAGTAGCAGGGTCGACAAGGCTAAGGGAAAAAAGAATTGTACCGCAATAATCGAAAACACAATCCCCAGACTCTGAATCAATACCGCCACTCCGGTACGTCCAAGAATCTGGTCTTTTGCTGTCACCGGAATCATTCGGGTAAGCCAGGAGGTCTTGCCCTCCCGGGAAAAGGTCGTTGCCGTGGTGGCCGTGGTTCCTCCGAAAAAAATAAAAAAAGCAATCAGCAAGAAGTTAACCAGCACCGGCATTTCTCTAAAAAAATTCTGAATTCCCTGTAAATCGTCTGCTGGTATTTCAATAAATGAAAAACTGAGCAGGATGCAAAGCGGGGCAATAATGACCACACTGATATTATTAAAAAAGTAAACCGGTGTCCGCATCAGCAAGCGCAAATCCATTATAAATATCGCCATCGCTCCATGGCTTTTTCTAGTAAGCGCTTTGCTTCGCGCATCGCCACTTAAGCGCTTGCCCTTTTTGATCACTTTTCCGCTGACAATACTCTTAATATAAACCCGTTCACCAATTGCTACCATCAAGGCGCAAGAAAAAAAGGTAATTCCCAGCAGAACGGCGACCCAGGCAAAGGACATCAGGGTAATTTTATTTAGCGCCCAGGCCATTAAAAAGCTGCTGGGCATGATATAGCCAATGATGTTTAAAAAACCCTCATTACTTGTCAGCATTGTATTCATCAACAGTTGAAAATCGACCTCGTCGCCACTTCCCAATTGGCTGGAAAACCAGATCTGCAACCCAAAAATAGCCGCAACACCGAGAAATACAAAAACAATCTGGATCATATCCTTTCGGCCTTTAAGGGAAGCCGATTGCATAATAAACATAATCACCGCGGTCACCAGTGAAAGCGGCAACACCGGGATGGTTAGAAAGACAAAAAATGCCAACAGCCCATAAAGCGGTCCCATTCCCTGGCCGATGCCATAAATAACTAGCACCGGAATAAATATTAAGCCCGCAAAAATATATTCAAAGGCCAAAATACTAAAAAATTTAGCAACGATCAGTTTTCTTTGGCTGATCGGCAGCGGGATCAGTTCTTCAATATTATCTGAAAAATAAAATTCCGATAGCACATACATCACCCCAAAAACGAGAATCAGCACCGTTGCTATAATATAGCCGATACTCAAAAAAACTGAACTTTGATTAATCATTGATAAGCCGAAATAGGTGGCGGTCATCACCGAGATGTACATAAAATAGGCCGGTATCAAGGCCACCGGAACAATAATCAGGGTAAAGAGCTGTTTGTAGAATTCTTTTTTATTGTATTTTTGATTATAAAAAAACAGCGATACACCCAAAGACTCATTAATAAAAAGTCTGGTCAGACTGATAATTTCTTTCATTATTCTGTCAACTCCAGGAAAATGTTCTCTAATGATTCCTGGCTCCCGGCTTTTTTTCGAATTTCGTCCATCGTTCCTACCTCAATGAGTTTTCCCTTTTTTATAATGGCGATCCGGTCACAGATTTTTTCCGCTACATCGAGAACGTGGGTAGAAAAGAAAACTGATCGCCCGCTATCGCAATGATCGCGCATGATTTTTTTTAGTTCAAACGATGCCTTAGGATCAAGACCGACCATTGGTTCATCCAATATAAAAACCTGGGGATTGTGAATCAGTGCCCCCACCAGTGCCAGTTTCTGCTTCATCCCATGGGAAAAAGACCCAATCGGATCGTTGATGGCATCCTTAATTTCAAAAATATCCAGATATTTTTCGATCCGTTCCTGTCTTTCACTAGCGGGCACCTGATAAACATCGGCCATGAATTTCAGATATTCAATCCCCTTAATCTTTTCAAACAGCTCCGGGGTGTCCGGGACATAACTGAATTGTTTTTTTGCTCCCAGGATGTCTTGCTGATTGTCGATGCCATTGATCGTTATTTTACCACTATTGGGTGCCAGCAGGCTGACAATCATTTTAATGGTAGTGGTCTTACCAGCGCCATTGGGTCCGACAAATCCAAAGATTTCACCAGGACGCACTTCAAAGCTGATGTTGTCAACTGCTTTCTCATTCTTATTTCCATATGTTTTTGAGACCTGTTCTAGTTTTAGCATAGTCGCTCCTTTTATATTTTTTATCCAGTTTATTTTAACACAACTACGCTGTTTTGCGACAGAAAAATTTAATATTGTTTTTAGAATCAAGGCATACAATAGTAACAATAATCTATACGGCACTCAAAAAAGTGACTAGTCAGGGATGATCAGGGTGAGCATCGCATCCGCGGTCACTTATTTTTTGGGAATTGCCTCATCCCTTAATGAAAGCAGGTAACCGCGTGATCACACAAAATGAAATTGCAGCATTGAAGGCCCAGGGGATCTTAGCCCAGCAGCAGGAAGGCTATTTTTCGATTCGGATTTTAAGCCGAGCCGGAAATTTCACCGCCGCTGAATTCCAGACACTGGCCGAAATCGCCCAAACATATGGGCGAGGTTATTTGGGTGAAACCACCCGATTAGCCATCGAAATCCCCTGGATCACTTACGACGATATTCCATTAGTTAAATCTGCCCTGACCGCCGGGGGACTTGTTTACGGTGGTACCGGTAAGAAAGTCCGACCGCTGGTAGCCTGTAAGGGTACCGTTTGCCAACATGGCCTTTATGACACCCAAAAACTATGTGGCATCTGTCATGACCAGTTTTTCGGTCGCGACCTTCATGCCAAAACCAAAATCACCTTTGTCGGCTGTCCCAACAATTGTGCTAAGGCTAACACCAATGACATCGGCCTGGTGGGACAAGCCTATATACAGTTTGACTGGGATGCCTGCATTAACTGCGGCAAATGCACCAAGGTCTGTCGATCTCAGTCACTAACGATGCTCAACCAAAAGCTCCTTTGGAATGAACGGAAATGCGTCAACTGTGGCAAATGCGCCCAGATTTGCAGCACCGGTTCGATCACCGAAGAGGTTCGCGGCATTGCCGTCTATCTGGGCGGGCGGATGGGTCGCGGTTACCGCTTTGGCGATCAATTAACGGATCTTTATGCGCCAGAAGAAATTCCTAATCTGATTGAAAAAATTCTGGAAACTTATCTGGAGCTTGGCAAAGACGGCGAACGGATCTGCCACCTTCTCGATCGTATCGGGATCAATTCCTTCGAAGATTCTTTGCAGGAACGGCTGGACGGTTAGTGACGGGACTTTTAAAAAACTGTTACCCGGCGCACAATAAGGGGGCTGATTTCTCAGACCCTTTTTTTATTAATAAGCACATTAATAATAAGCACACTAAATATGTTTAGTGATGTCTTTCCGAATGGCTTCTTTCTAAAACTCTTTTTGCGAATAAATTTTAAGTGAGATCAGATAGGAAAGGATCACACCGGCGACCGAAAAACCGATCAATAAGATCAGATAGATCCAGGGATTTCCGGTGGTTGGCAGGGAGACATTGAATTGTTCCGCCAGCAGCATCAGGGCCGTGGGCAGCAGCGCGCAGAGAATCAGCATCAGCCGGGCTTTTTCAGTGCCAAATTTATAAATCAGGGGAATAATCACAGACCCAAATATTAAGGCAATCAGGTAGATTGCTCCAATAATAGCCAGAATTTCCAGGTCAAAGCTTTGTCCCATAATTACACTGCCGACTACTCCGACAATCAATGATAATACCGCCCCCAGGGTGTTCAGGATGGCCATCACCAGATATTTACTGAGCACCATTTCTTTTCGAGTCACCGGCATGGTCAAAGCATAGGCATCCCACTTGGCCAGATCGTCATAGCTGATCGTCGTCACCACCATCATCGCAAACATCAGGATAATTATACCAAAAATAAAGCTATTTCCCTGGGGTATGAAAACAACGGCGAAAAAAAGCATCATCACTCCCAGCATTTTAAATGTACTTTTAAGATTAAGCAAATCTTTTAAGATCAGTCCCTTCATTATTTTTCACCCCTTCCATAAAATAACATAATTTGTTCAATGGTTACCCCATCCATAAGGGCATTTGGATATTTTTTTCGGATAGCAGCCTTATCATTCACCAGCACTTCAAAACTAAACTGATTTTTGCGATAGCGGAGATACTCGCTTGCTTCAAGCTTGCCAAAATCTTCTTCTCCACATTTAAAAATCCCCATCTTAGAAAGCAAGGTCTCTTTTTCTTCATCCAGCAGAATTTTACCCTGGTGAATAAAGACAATATAGTCAGCGATCTTATCCAAATCACTGGTAATATGGGATGATATCAAAATGGAATGTTCCTCATCCTGAATAAAATCCATAAAGACATCGAGAATTTCCTCCCGGACAATCGGATCCAATCCGCTGGTGGCTTCATCTAAAATTAGCAAGTCTGGTTGGTGGGATAGGGCCACCGCTATTTGCAGCTTCATCTTCATCCCCCGGGAAAATGCCTTGATGATCTTATTGTCCGGGAGCTTGAATTTTTTCAGATACTGCTGATACAATTCCTGATTCCATTTTTTGTAAATACTGGCCAACATCTTAGCAATATCACCGGTTTTTAAATTATCATGAAAGTTACAACCGTCCATCACAACGCCGACTGATTCTTTTATTTTCTTTTCATCTTTTAAGGTGTCCATTCCCAGCATCTCAATGGTTCCCCCATCCCGACTGACCAGATTAAGCATCGCTTTTATGGTGGTCGTTTTGCCAGCCCCATTTTCACCGATAAAGCCAACAATACTACCTCTGGGCACCTTAAAACTAACATCCTTTAGTTGAAAATCTTGATATTTTTTGTTTAAATTTTTAATTTCAATAGCATTAATCATGTTATTCTCCCTTATACAATAGTTCTAGCAACTCACTGAGTTCTTCCCAGGAAATATCACTGCTTTTGGCAATATCTACCGCTTTCTGCAGCAGCTCTTCGGCCAGCCTTAATTGCTCTTCCCGGATAAAGGACAAATTCTGGTTAGCCACAAAACTGCCCTTGCCGGTGACGGTTTCAATAAATCCATCCCGCTCCAGATCCGAATAGGCCCGTTTGGTGGTAATCACGCTGATCCGCAGCTCCTTGGCCAGAAAACGCATGCTCGGCAATGCTTCCCCGGAACTCAGCTCGCCACTGATAATCATTTTCTTAATCTGCATGGCAATTTGCTCATAAATCGGTTTGTCACTGGAATTGCTGATGGCGATATTCAACAAGTCACCTCGTTTCTTTCGTCTTATTGTATATATACTATATGCACACTATAAACTCTTTTTTTCCAGCTGTCAAGTTTTTTAGCAAAAAAATAAGCGAGATGGTCTCGCTTATCAGACTGTCAAAAAAGATAACCCAGTACCGGCAATTGTTACATCATGTTGTGACCTAGGGGTCAGATCCTACGCATCGGAGCGGACACAGCAGAGCCTGTCCGATTCTGCGCGCAGGCAACGAGCCAATCACAAGCTTGCTTGTAGTTGGCGACTGCCCGCGACCAGTGCGAAAGGAGCGTAGCGAATTTCGCATGGCGCGGCGAACAACAGATTAACAAGGGTCTGACCCCTAGGTCATTGGTCGGTACGGTAGTTTAGCGACAACCTCATAAGCGAGATAGTCTCGCTTATTCCCAGCTCTGAACACTCAATTTTTTCTGGAGATTTTTTAGTTTTTCCCGTTCCGCTTTATAATTAGGCAAAACCTTCTCTACAATTCCCCAAAAGTTGGGAGAATGGTTCATTTCTAGCAGATGGGCCAGCTCGTGAACCACCACATAGCGAATGGTGGTTTCTTCAGCCATCACCAGATACCATGAAAAATTAAGATTGCCAGCACTGGAGCAGGAACCCCACCGAGTTCGGGCACCGTTTATTTTGACGGCCTTGGGTTTAAGACCCATATGCCTTGCTAACTCATTGACCATCGTGCTGAGCACCTTTTTTGCCAGCCTTCGGTAGACACCCACCAGACTGGCTTTTAATTCCTCGGCTGACATCTGGCCATAAGCATAGAAACGCTGTCCATCATAGCCAAAGATCGGTTTTTCGACTGGCACCAGCGGCAATTCACGACCCAGAAAAAGCAGGTTGCTGCCAAATCGCAGCTCAAAATTCTCCCGTTCCGCCAACCGTTTAGCCACCGCATCTTGGTGGGAGTTAATCCAGTGCTGATGCTGGTTTACGAAATCCTCAATAACTTTTTTGGGGGTTGCCTTGGGCACCCGGACCTCGATTTCAGCATTTTTGGTAATATAGAGGCCTAGTGTTTTTCGTTTTGAATATTTTATCGTATAATTCTTTGTCATCTTAGTCCTTTTAATATTTCATTTCTTTATATTTCAATACGTTTTTCAATCCGTTTTATTTTTCAATCCGCACCCTACTGCCACCAACGCCAGCTTCCCCCGGGGTAATCAGCAGTTTGACCGGCATCCGGTTCTTGATCGATTCCACATGGCTGATGATCCCTACCTTCAGGCGGTCGTTATGGAGCCTTTCAATCGAATTCATCACCACCTCCAGAGCATCTTCATGAAGGGAGCCAAAGCCCTCATCGAGGAAGAAAAATTCCAGTGGTGCCCGTCCTTTTAACTGTATTTCAGCGGAAAGCGCCAAGGCCAGTGATAAGGAGGCCAGAAAGGTTTCGCCGCCTGATAATGTTGAAGCATCGCGGGCGGCGCCGCCGTTTTTGTAGTCCCGAATAATAAATTTACCCTCGTCATCGGCTTCCAGTCCATAATTGCCGTTGCTGATCTCCGTAAGCCGTTTAGATGCCTCAATGGAAATGTACTTGAGCCGGGAAACAGCCACAAACTCAACAAAGCGCTTTCCCGCAAACAGCTTTTCCAAATCGGCAATCAGTGCCAGCCGGTGATCGACCTTTTCCTTTTCTACTAAATAGCTTGCCAGCTCCGTGAGCCGTTTTTCCAGCTCGTCAATACTGCTTTTTAAGCGAATTTCCAGGGCCTTCTGCTGCTCAATACTTTCTTCTAACAACTGATGGGAGGTAACGATCTCATCATAAGCCGCTGCGGTCATTTCCCTGTTATTAATTTTTTTATTCAGGTCTTCCAGCTTGCCACTTAATTTGGTGCAATTCTGGTAATAACCGGCAATCTCAGTTTCCAGCTTTTTTATACTGTCATCCGCTATCCAGGAATTTTCGGCAGTGGTCAGATCTTTAAAACCCAGGCTGTCTAACTGCTTTTTCAGGGCTGACTGATTAATCTCAAATTGCCTTTGCAGGGTCTTAAGATTAGCTTTTTTATGGTCACTGCTTCCTCAGTTTTTTGATACTCTAGCCGGGCAGTCTCGAGCTTTTGCTTTGCCGTGGTCCAAGCATTTTCAATCCATTTGATGTTCCCGATAAATTTATCTTTTAATTCACCCAGCTCTTTTAGCTCATAATCTTTTCCCAGCTTCTCTTCGATAGCAGTCCTTTTTTCTTTAAACTGTCTGGCCTTTTCGCCAATCAGCAGCAAGAATTCCTGAACCTGACGGTTAATGCCATGAATGCTTTCACCCAGTTTTTCGAGCTGCTGCCGATCGGTAGCAAGTCCTTTTTCCAGAATTTCGAGACTATCCATCAATTCGCCCCGCCGCGCATCCATCTTTTTAATGGTTTCATTGGCGGCGTGAAAATCAAAGGCTTTTGGCACCTTAAGCTTAATTTTTAAGTCCGTCGCTTCTGCCATCAGCTGTCTAAATGCTGCTTCGCGATTCTTTTTCAGCTCCTCCAATTCTAGGTTTTGCAGCATCAATGCTTGTCTGCTTGCGGTTTTTTCTTTAAGATCGCCTTCCCGTCTTAACAACTGGTTTTTTATTTCATGACTCCGGGTTTCTTGTTTTTTTTGCCACACTTCCCAGTCTTCCAGAGACTTAATCAACTCCGTATTGGTGGCTTCTAGTAACTCTGGTTGGCCTTCAGGAATGGGTTGGCCAAGACTGATGATTTCAGTTTTTAGATTCTTCTGATTTTCAACTAAAATGGTAAAACTGCCGGTTAGTTGGGCAATTTCTGCGGTTATTTCTGCCAATTCCTTTTGCTGCTGCGAATAGGTATTATTGATGACCTCCACCCGGATCGCATCATCCGATTCTTCTGGATAGACCGTCAACGGATGTTCGGTTGAGCCGCAAACCGGGCATGGTTGTCCATCACAAAGCTGTTCTCTGAGTTTATGTCCCATATTTTTGTTTTCCAACAGTGTCAGTTGTTTTTCTACTGCTGTCATTTTTTCTTTTAACAGCTTTTCAATAGCCTTTTTCGATTCAATGGTTTGAACCAGGGCATCAATCTGCTTTTCCTGGGCGGTGAGGCTCACCTTGCCAGCCGTTTGCTTGAGAAAAATATTTTTGATGCGGATGATCTCATCTTTTTCCGTTCTGATGCTGTCCCAGGTAGCCGGACGAGCCGCTTCATGGGCTTTAAGCTCCTGATCAACTGCTGACAGCTCGCTTGCTAGTGCCTGCCTTTGTTCTTCAAGGCTTTTCTCGTTTTCGAGAAGCTGGTCTATTTCGGTCTGATTTTTCTTGAGACGCTTTTCATCGCTTTCGATTTCGCTATTCAGCCGGCTAGTTTCTTCTGTAATCGTAATCCCCCGGGTAATTTTTTCGCGATGATCCGGTTCGATCCGACACTTCTTTTCCTCGCTACGTTGCCCCTCAAGTTGTTTTTTTACTTTTTCGATTTCTTGAGTCAGTCTTGTTTTATCATTTTCCAGGTTGATCTTGTGATGATTTTTTGTATCCATTTTTTTATTCAGTTCACGAATTTCCGTTTCTAGCGCTAACTGGGCTTCTTTCCAAATCATGGCATCAGCCACCTTTTCCAGTTTGCTTTGAAATTTAAAAAGATTTTCGCTTTTATAGTCATCGGTTTGATTAAAATTATTCTCGCAAGCTTCTTTTTTAACAAGCAGCTCTACCAGTTTTTCTTCGCTGCCAATCAGACTACAGCGGCTCTCTTCAACCTGGTTTTTGAGGGTTTCAAAAGTTTCCATAAAAGGCCGCACTTCCAGTGCCTTTTTGCCCAGCGCCAGCTGCTGCTCTTTTTCGGTGATTTCGATTTGCCTGGTTTCAAGATTTCGGACTTCATCTGTGGCGTTCTTCTGCTCAGTGAGTAAATCCATTAAAAGCTTAGCTTCTGATAATTGGCTATTCAACTGTTCAAAGCGTTCGCGGTTTTCTTTGAGCTGCTGATGGTTCTGCTCGTAGCTGCTCTGCTTTTCGGCCAGCGCTTCTGGGCTAACGCCTTCATAGGTCTTGATGCTGCCGACGATCTGGTTGAGCTTTTCAAGCTCATTGATCCGCTCTAATTTAAGGCGATTGGAGAGTTCATCACCATATTTGGATAGGTTAAAAAGCCGTTCCAACATATCCCGACGGGGCTTTCCTTCGAGCTTTAAGAAATCGCTGAATTTTCCCTGGGGCAGCACCACGGTTCGGGTAAAATCGGTCAGACCCAAACCAATGATTTCTTCACAGGCATTGGTTACTTCGGTGGTTTTGTCCGCCAGCACCAATGCCCCTTCGGGTCTTAATTCCAGCAGCTGACATTTCCCCTGATTGATGCCTTCATTTTTATTGCGCTTAAACTCGCGGCTGACCTGATAGGTTTTCTCTTCCTGCCCGGCGATGATAAATTCATACACGACGCTGGCCTTTTCGTCGTTGACATTGATGTAATTACTGCTGTTTCGGGACAGTTTGCCATAAAGCGCCAGGGTAATACCATCCAAAATGGTCGATTTACCGCTGCCGGTGGGTCCGAAAATACCAAAAATACCGGCTTGGGTCAGGGTCTTAAAATCAATCAGCTGTTCTTCCTGAAAGCTGTTAATCCCTTTAATTCTTAGTCGGATCGGTCTCATCGTTTTGCCTCCTCTACAACCAACGAAAGCAGCAATTCCAGAACCTCATCATCAGCTTCGGTGCCCCGTTCCCGGCGGTAAAATTCTTTAAATACATCGCCAAATGATTTTTCGGTCAATGCTTCCAGACTGGCCTCGGTTTCTAAAGTGGTCAGCTTGGGGATCACCTCCAGAATATCATCCTTATGAGCCTTCATTTTTTTAATCTCATCTTCCCGGATATAGTGATCGGTCTCAATTTCTAGATAAACCCAGCAGGATCGCTCCCGGTTGGCTTGGCATCTGGCAATGGCGGCATCGACGTTTTCGCATTTCCAGACCTCGATCGGCTTGTAAACTTTTAGCTCGATTTCGCGGATCTCATTTTTTGTGGTAACGCCCGCTTCAACGATAATTTCCACCACCATGCATTTTTTTCCATAGGCAATTTCGCGGCGGTTAAAATGGAGTGGCGAACCAGCATAACGTCCGCGGCCATCGGTACCAGGAATCACCTGTGGTTTGTGAACATGTCCCAGAGCGATATAATGGGCTTTTTCGGGAAAGCACTGGCCATCGACAATATAGGTGCCGCCCAGTTGGATGGTCCGCTCTGATCCCGATTCTTGGCTGCCCATGGCAAAGATATGGGTGGTCACCAGATTGATGGTATCGTCTCTGAAATGAGACTCCAGTTGCGAAAAATAGCTATGAATCCGATCACTGTACGACTTTTGATTTTCGTCTTCGGCAGTGGTCAGATCATATAAAACCTCATTGAGCCGTTTTTCGCTGGGATAGGGCAACAGCAGAATCACGGCCCGCTCCCCGTTAATTTCCAGCTCCACATAACCTGCTCCTGATGCCACCACCTGATGCTTACCATAGGCCCCGGTTGGGATGATCGTTTTGGGCACCCCGGCCATCAGAATCCCGTGATCACGAGCCAGCGGTCCCGGCGCTTCAAGACGCTGGGGATTATCGTGATTGCCAGCAATCACCAGAATCAGTCGTTTCCCGCCGTCGGACAATTGCTTTAGGGTCTCATAAAACAATTCCTCGGCGCGGGCCGGTGGGTTATAGCTGTCATAAACATCCCCAGCGATGATCAATAGATCTATTTTTTCTTCCTTGACTATTTTAACAAAGTCCGCCAGAAAGCAGGCCTGCTCATCGATCCGGCTGTGACCTTCAATATTTTTTCCTAAATGCCAATCGGCGGTGTGTAGTATTCTCATTTGTGCGTCCTCACTCGTATCCGTTTTATTTATTATCCCACAGTCACTTTTTTTTGTATAGACTAAACTAAAAACAGTATCAACAAACATTACTGTCCGTTGATACTGTTAAGATTTTTCGCTACATCGTGTCTGTTTCTTACTTGATGGCATCCACTGCTGCCATCAACTCCGAAATCGAGCGATACCAGTCTTTAATCATATGGCGCATCAGCCCCACCTGCTCGGCCTTGGCCAGCAATCCAAAAACCGGAATCTTGGAACCGTAGGCAGCGCCGATTTCGGCCCAGGCATCACAGCCGGATGGACCAATATAGATAATTAGATCGGCACTGGTGACCGAATCAATACAAAAGTTGAAAACTCGCGACCCTTCAGGCGACTCAATAAAACCCTTCAGCTCTTTTTGCGAAAGGAAGGCTTCTTCCGGCCGTCCCTCGCGGATCCAGGACAAAATGGTATGACCCCGGATTTCTAGTAAATCGGTCAGCATTTCAACGGCATGCTGATGCTTCCATGAAGCGGCAATATATATTCTCATGACACCTCCAACTTGCGTAGTTTCTATTTCACGTTCGCTACTTATTATAACCTTACCCGGTTTTATTAACAAGTAGGGTTATCTTTCCGGTCATAAAATATTGCTGGACAAGAACTCCTATAAAAGCATCGATAAAATCAGTTTATTTCGCTGGATTACCAGCTATTTTTATCTTTTTCTTTTGCGGTTTGACTTTGTTTCTCTTATTCCTACTAAGCAATATATAGCCCTGGCCGACCGTCAATCCCTGTACCACCGTTGTAAAGAGGACAATGGCGTAGGTTGCCACTAAAAACAGGTTATAGATTGGCGTCGTCAAAGAGATGCTAGTACCCATAATCAAGGCCAGACAGAGACCGCCTTTTAAACCTGCCCAGGTCATAAAGGTAATGAATTTAGGGTTTTTCATACCCTTACCTTCTGGCGGGTTTTTGTTGAAAATCATCGATGCATATACCCCAGCCATTCTAGCAATCGTATTAAATACAATCGCTCCGATGGCGATGGTCAAAATCATCCCGACCGAGAGGGTGTTGATGTTCTTGATATTCAGTAATAAGACGCCAACTAACAGGAATAAGATGCCATTTAAGAGGTTATCCACCACTGACCAGAAAGAATAGAATAAGTTATGTAATTCCTCAGACATACATCTGTGATTTTTTCGCTTCATTCCGGCGATTCCAGTCGCATAGTAAAGTCCGCAAATGACTGCGGCAATCGGTCCTGAGAAAACAAAGTATTCACAAATCAAATATGCCAGCATCACCGTCAGAAGACTGGTGAATATTTTGATAAAATTGTCATTTGATCGTTTGAATATTTCAAATAACAGGAAGGAAACAACAAAGCCGACAGCCACTGCACCGAGAATTTCAGTGGTTAGTCCCCACGTAAAACTCATGACTGAGACACTGTTGGCAGACAGTTTTAAGGCTGTTTGCAGGGTGGCAAAAATAGCCACGGCGACGCCATCATTGAACAAGGCTTCCCCTTCAATAATCAGGCCGATTCGCTTCGGTAATCCGGCCTTTGCCAGAATACTCATCGCCGAAATTGGATCGGTCGGTGCAACGATTGAGCCCAGTAAACAGGCTTCCAGAAAGGAGATATTGACATGGATCAGATAGCCCAAGCCGAAAAATAAGAGACCATAAACAACTGTAGATACCAATGTTCCGATAACTGCCATACTCCCAATCAGGAATTTATCGGCTTTAAAATCGCCAAATTCGATCCGTGATGCCCCGCTAAAGAGCATAAAGCACAAAACACCTTTAAAGAGAAAATCGGTAAAATTAAATTCCCGGTAGAGATTTACAAGTTCCATTGGTAAATGGACAATATTCAAGTTCCGGCCAATGATATAAATAACAACAAAGATAAATCCAAAAACAACCAGACCAATTTCATAGGGCAGTTTTATAGTTTTTTCGTTAATGAAACTAAACGCGACCACCAATAACAACAGCACACTGAACAAACTCAGCAATTGATCGAAATTATACATTTTTTCTCCTTCTAACTCGATAAGACAAACGCCAACAGGCAAAATTTGCGCAAAAAAAAGGCCATAACAAGATAGGCTCTATCTATTATCACCTTTGATAAATCCGAGTCTACTACAACAGCATGCTAGTAAACATCTGCATCGATGTTAACCTAGTACACTCCTGAAACATTCTGAATTATAGCACCTTAATAATGCGGTGTCAATAACATTTCTCAAGAATATTATTCGATCTCTGCTGTAAACGAAAATCATTTTTAATTGTTATATTTCTATCAAACTAGCTCCTGTTTTCTGATGATATCCATCGCTTTAACTGGCATCTGCATCTTTAAATAGTAAAGCATTTTGGGATGAGGTGTAGACTCGATTTCTGCGCCGGATTTATCGGTCAAGATCTCAATTCTTTGCGTAAAAAAACCTTTGCCAGGAATCATGATCTCGATCTGATCCCCCAAAACGACCTTATTGCGCTGTTCAATTAAGGCCATCCCGGTGGTTTCATCGTATTCCAGAACCAGACCGACAAAATCATAGTGGCGGGTATAACTGCTGGTGCCGTAATTTTGATCC
>Ga0180017_100195_pt1 | contig 24630 bp, 17 predicted proteins | sample KR46_S_MetaG_FD_129674 | JGI IMG/M metagenome (GOLD analysis project Ga0180017, IMG submission 129674) | Groundwater microbial communities from the Olkiluoto Island deep subsurface site, Finland - KR46_S_MetaG | ecosystem: Environmental > Aquatic > Deep subsurface > Groundwater | place: Finland...
GCCGCCTATGATAAAACACAAACGACAATCTTGCGAAAAACCTTGCTGTGCGATAATATCAAACGCTTAAAAATCATCGGCGTGATCGGTTCATTGGTTAACCTGCTGTTACTTGTTCTTTATTATTCTAGCGATGGCTTAGTGGGGCTGACCACCATTGAATCAGCCTTGCGAATTGCCTGGATTCTAGCCAGTATTATTTATATCTTTGGTGTCGGAAGCCCTCATTTTCCGGAAGCCGTAAAGAAGCGGCAGTTTATCTTTTTTTATGGTGCTACCGGGCTTTGTCTACTTTTTGCCAGTTTGATCACGGCCCTTTTATCCGTTGAGCAAGGCTCCACCTTTTTATATCTCATCAATGTATTGTTAATCGGCAGTTTTTTATACCTGTCGTTTCTGGAGATGATCTGTATTATTGCCCCAAGCTTTCTGATTCTTTTCATTTCCATTATTTTTACCCCCAGCTCGATCCTGATGATTAATGGAAACCTCATCAATGTGATTGCCAGCACGGCTTTTGCTGTTGTAATTGCTCAGACCATCCTTAGCTCAAAACTAAAGCAGCTGTCCAGCTCCCAAACAATCCTGAATCAGAAAATAGAACTCGAGTATCTCATCGATCTGGATGGTTTGACCCGAATTCCCAACCGCCGCAAATTGGAAAGCTATTATTTAAGTCATCCCCATATCGCGTTTGCACTGCTGATGGTCGATATCGATTATTTTAAGAACTACAATGATACCTACGGCCATTTGCAGGGCGACCAATGTCTGATTCAGGTTGCCCAGTGTCAGTCCCACTATCCATTTGAGGGGCTGACGACCCGTTACTGTGGTGAGGAATTCGTCACCATTATAAGAAGCGACGCTCTCAGCGATATTGCAAACCTGGTTGAAGACATTCGAAAATCAATTGAGGCTATGCAAATCAGGCATGAAGCCTCTCCTTTTGGGGTTGTCACTGTCAGTATCGGCTATGTTATCCACTCCGCGGACAAAACGATTGGGAAAAGCAATGACCATTCTACCGTCAGTCTTGAAAGTTTCATTTTAAAGGCTGACCAAGCTCTGTATCAGGCCAAAGAGAATGGCCGCAACCAAATAAAATTACATAGCGAATAAACATCTTTCCAGAATCGGTTTTGAGGATGCTGATAGTAAAAACCGTTTGCTCGGGATTTTACCGACGGGAATGTCCCCAAGATCAAAATTTTTGATTCCTTATTATAAACTGGTTCAAATGCATGAATCATCGGCTTCGTTTTTCTCCCTGCTGATCTTTTATTACATCATATTAATCTAATCTTAAAACACCCGTGAATTTGCCAGGCAGATTCACGGGTGTTTTGGTTTTTTTATTCTTTAGATCCGGATAGCCTGAGCCTCCGTCCATTGAGTAATGGTTTGATCGGGTGAATACTGATAAAGATTAACTGTTTCAATGGCTGAACCGTTTTTAGGCGGTGTGATCACCACAAAGGTTCGGGTGGGATAACCCTGGGCATTGTCAATCCAGGTGCCGCTGTTGGCGTAAATGGTTTTTTGATTATCGCGGTTGGTCATGGGAATAACGTCGGCCACATGGGTATGTCCGAACACCACAATCCGTTTCGACATGTCCAAATCAAAAAACTGGGTTTTGGCCTGAATATCTGTAAAAGCAGGGGCAGCAGCCTTTGTGATCGCATCTCTGACCGGAATTTTCGCTTTAATCCCGTTGATGGTCTGGCGTTCCTCCCAGGTATCCTGAATGTTATGAAAAAGCACGCCGCTTATCGCGCCGGTTTCTTTATCTTGCTGGGGAATGCAGTCATTGATGGCATAATTCTCGGTAAAGCCATCAATATTGGTTTTTAAAACCTTGTCCTCAAAGCTTTCTTTGACTGGCAAGACCGACAAAATAGCCTTCCAGGTTTGATAATATAAATAGGCATTAAATTGGCTGGGGTCTTCTTTATTGGGAATCATCTCCGGGAAGACATTATCCGACTGGGGGTGTCCCTCAATCACACAGGTGGTAGCAATTCGGGTAAAGAAATAACCCGGTGGCAAAATAGTGGTCTCATCATTTGTAATTGCTCGGTTTGAGATTGGATCGGGGGTACAGAAAAAATTGTACTTATGGCCATGCTCGATGACAATTTCTGAATTAGACCCGGTAACATAGGTGCCCAGACCCTGGAGCGCTTCTCTGGCCTGGCTGATGCCCGGAAAGATTCGGGCTACGTCGGCTTCGGTTAGCAATAAGTCATGGTTGCCGGGGACATAGGTTAGCTTAATTTCTCCGGCTTTGATGATGGCATTAAAGCCGTCTATGATGGCCTGGTTGTTGGCCGCCACCTGATCAAAGAAATCTGCCTTTTCCTCTGGCATTTGATAATCCATCGGTAAAAACCATTCATCCAATAAGTCACCAGCGATGACCAGTTCTTTGACATTAGGCGAATTTTTTACCTGGATCAGGAAATCCACCAGTGCCTGCTTGTTCTTTTCCAGCTCGGCAAAAGATGAATCCACGCCTAAATGAAAATCGCTGGCGATAATGATTTGGCTTCGTTCTTCGTTTAACTCCGGGTTGCCAGATAAATCAAAATCTATATTGGTAGCAAAGTAGCCGACATAGTCAGCACCCAAAGAAACTTTATCTTTTGAAGTTAAGCTACTTCTTACGATAAGTTTGTATTCTTCACCCTGGGAAAATCGGGTGATATCCTGATTATTGATGCGGATCGATTTGGGATCATTGAGATCGATTTTTACGACACAGGCTTCTTCGACCGGATCTCCAGCACTATCAATGCGATACAGCTTGACCGAATCGATGATGGTGGCCGGATCCAGTTCATCACTGAATTTAAGCAAAATGGTTTGAATCTGATCATTTACCGGTGGGTTATTAAGCTCGTCCGACATTAACACATTAGACTCAATGGTCAGCTCTTTTGCACCATCCTGAATTGCCGTATAGGCTCCCAGAATCGAATTGGCAATCTTTAAACAGGCAAGGCTGAAATATTTTGTGGTTTTCATTAATCATAACTCCTCAATCATTTATTTTTGATTTGATTTTTGACGCTACTGGACAATCTTATGCTTCTTTTTTTATCTAGTCATTATTAACCCAATTAACCCAGGAGCTCAATCGACTATTTCTAGCTATTTGCCCATTATTTTTGCTTGCGTTTCTGGGCTTCCACCATAATATTTTTCAGCGTCAGCAGTAAGGGATTGCTCTCGGTATTGCTAAGGGCGTCCTTAGAATAGGTCAAACCGGTCATCGAGTTGGCTTCACAGATATAATAGCTGTCGTTTTCGCCAAACAGAAAATCGATGCTACCAAAATAAATATCCAGCACCGCCGCCGCATCTTCAGCAATTGCGATAACTTCAGCCGGTGGGGTAATAAACTGCAGCTCGCCGCCCTGGGAAAGATTGGATTTAAAATTGTCACCATTATCCCGGATATAAGCGGTTGAGAATTTTCCGCCGCTTAGCATAATCCGCATATCCCGACCTTTTGAGGCAGCAATACACTCCTGAATCAGAATATGATCATCAAAATTCATAGCCGCATAAAGATCGAGAATATTTTCCAGCTCTTTTTCGGTCTTGATCAGAACCACCCCTTTGCCCTTGCTGCCGTGCATCACCTTAACCACACAGGGCAGTCCCAGTTCACTGGCAATAAAGGACGGTTTTGTTTTGGGGGTCATCAGCACCGTTTTGGGGAATAAAAAGCCCTGCTCAGCAGCTCCCAGTTTTTGAAAGGTCAGCAGCTTATCGGCGGTGTTGTTCAGGCTTTCGGAGCTATTGACACAAAGCACATTAAGGGCTTCCAGCATTTTGACAACGGCTTTGCTGTGATAATTATTGCCACCAAAAAAGGCCGACAGCGAAAAGTCCGGCACAGCGACCGCTTCGCCAGCGATAAAACAATGCTGACTGTCACCCGGTTCACAGATCACCTGAACCTCACTGACGTCAACCGTTCTGATATTGACGCCCATTTTATTAATGAGTGCAATGATTGTCTGGATTGACGGTTCTGCCAATGTTTCGTGATTGACTAATAACCAACCTAACATGTTTTGCCACCTTCTCGCAGACGTTTTTTCCAGAGCGGCTCGGGTCGATCCTTGACCTGTTTCATTAAATCCGCAAACATCACCTTAATGTCAAAGGCAACCCCGGGCATGGCATTGGCTTCACAAAGATAGAAGGTATCATTTTCGCCAAAGAGAAAATCGACACTGCCCATATTGATCTTCAGTAACTGGGCCACCTTTTCAGCGGCTTCGATTACCGCAGCCGGCGGGGTATATTCAACAATATGACCGCCCTTGGCAAGATTAGAGCGAAAGCTCTGTTCATTTTGACGGATAAATGATTTAACAAACTTGCCGTTGGCCAAAATCATCCGCAGATCCCGACCAGAGGAGGCTTTGATACATTCCTGAATAATAATCTCATCACCGATTTTACTGGCGGTACTCATGCTGATCAGGTTATCCAGTTCTTTTTCATTATTGACCAGCACCACCCCTTTGCCCTTACTACCATGCATGACCTTCATCACCACGGGATAATCAAACAGCTTGCTGACAAAGGCTGCTTCGGTAGATTCGGTAACCAACAGCGTTTTGGGAAAGCAAACCGCTTCAATCGACTCCGCCACCAACTGAAAGGTCAGCAGCTTGTCGTCGACATTTTTGATGGCATCATAGGAATTGATGCACAGCACACCGAGGGATTCCAGCATTCGCAGCGCCGCCGAGGTATGGTAGTTTTTTTCGGTAAAGAAGGCTGCCACCACATAATCCGGCACCTCCATGATTTCGTCACCAACATAGAGTTTTCCGTCAAAGTCATGGTCACAGACCACATGGATCTGTAGCGGATCAACCACCGTCAGATCAACATGGAGCTCTTCGACCACCTTCATAATTTTCACAATTGATGGATCTTCCATTTTACCGGGATTTCTTAATAACCAACCTTTCATTTTTACCTCCTAATTTTATCTATCTCGTTTAATATATCTGAAATTTTGTCAATCTAAATTTTAATTATCTGATGCACTTAAATATAAATTGGCGTATAAACCGCCCAGCTTCATCAGTTCAGCATGACTGCCAACCTCTTTGATATCACCTTCCATCATGAAAATAATCTTATCGGCATTTTTGATGGTAAAGAGCCGATGGGCGATAATAAAGGTGGTTCGTCCCTTCATCATTGCTTCCATGGCCTGGGTGATCAAAATTTCGGTTCGGGTATCGACTGACGAGGTCGCCTCATCCAGGATTAATACCTTGGGATCGGCAATAATCGTTCGGGCAATGGCCAGAAGCTGGCATTCTCCCTCGGACAGGGTGGTAAAATCACCGCCGATCCTCGTCTCATAGCCCCGCGGCAGTTTTCTGATAAATTCGTCACACTGGGCTTTTTTTGCCGCTGCAATAACATCTTCGCGGGTTGCCCCGCTTTTGCCATAAGCAATATTTTCTTCAATGGTGCCATCAAACAGCCAGGTATCCTGGAGCACCATGCCAAAGGCAGATCTCAAATTAGGTCGGGTCAGGTTTTTGACATTCAAACCTTCTAAAAGAATGCTGCCCTGGTTGATTTCATAAAAACGCATCAGCAGGTTGACCAGGGTGGTCTTACCAGCGCCGCTGGGCCCAACGACCGCCAGAATTTCTCCCGGTTCTGCTGTTAATGACACATCATGAAATAGCGTCCGCTCGGGAAGATAGCCAAACTCGACATTTTTAAACTCAATTCGGCCTTTTGTCGTTGCTACATCAAGAACCTCGGTGCCCCGATCCGGCTGCTCCTCTTCCCGATCGAGAAATTCAAAGATTCGTTCAGCAGCTGCCGCACCGGCCTGGATAAAGTTCAGATTGTTAGAAATTAACGCGGTAGGGCTGGCAATATTATTGGCATAAATCAGAAATGCCTGAATCGTCCCAATCGTCATGGTGCCGGTAATGACAAAAATTCCACCCATCACACAGATACCGATATAGGCCAGGTTGTTGATCAGCTTCATCAGCGGTGCGCTGAGCCCCGAATAAAATCGCGAACTTAAATAGGATTTGAAGAACCGCTGATTGATCGCATCAAATTTTTCGGCTGATTTAGCTTCATGATTAAAAGATTTGACAATCAAATGGCCATCATAAACCTCTTCAATCAGACCATTTAGTGATCCTAATTCCTGCTGCTGTCTTCTGAACAGCACCTGGGTTTTTTTTGTGATCAATTTCATCACAAAATAAGACAGCGGAAGGGCAATAAAGAAGATCAGGCTCAGCTGCACATTTAACACCAGCATCATCACAATAATCCCGATAATACTGGTTGCCTGAACCAGGATCTGGGTCAGATTGCTTTGCAGCGCACTAGAAAGGGTCGTCGCATCATTGGTGACCCGCGAAAGCAGATCCCCCCGTTCACTCTGATCCAAGACATTGAGGGTCAGTTTGTTCAGTTTTTCCTGAATATCGGCCCGTAGTCGCTTGATCGCCAATTGCGACAGATAGGTGGTGCGCATGGTCGCATAATAGGCAAACCCGGCACTTAAGATATAAAGCGCTGCCAGGATGATCAGCTGCTGGCTGATATATGAAAAGTCAATATCGGTGTTTTTAGTAATACTATCAGCAATGCTATCGGTGATATCCTTAGTCACCACCGGTGCAAAAATTGCAAAGATGGTGCTGGCAATCAGTGCTACTGCGACAAAAAAGATGAGATGTTTTTTGTCCTTTAAATAATGACTCAGCCGCTGACCGATCGCTCCAAAGCTGTATTTTCTTTTTTTGGTTTTCATAGTGATTCCTCCTTCCCATCGCTATAGGATTGGGATTTCAGAATTTCCTGATAAACCAAACAGTCTTTGATCAGGTCCTCGTGTTTGCCCTGACCAACAATGGCACCGTTGTCAAGCACCAGAATCCGATCGGCATGTTTAATGGTGCTGATCCGCTGGGCGATGATTAACACCGTTTTATCGCCAAATTTTTCGCGAATGGCTTTTCGCACCAGGGAGTCGGTTTTAAAATCCAGTGCCGAAAAGCAGTCATCAAAGATGGTAATCGGGGCTTTTTTGACCGCTGCTCGGGCGATCGAAAGACGCTGCCGCTGGCCGCCGGAAAGATCCTTACCACCCTGGGAAATGGTGCTACTAAGCTGGCCTTCCCGTTCATTGACAAAATCAAGCGCCTGAGCGACCGATAAGGCTTCGGTGACCTCTGCTTCGGTGGCCTGATCCTTGCCGACCCGAATGTTTTCCAGCACCGTTCCGCTAAATAACACCGATTCCTGGGGCGCATAGGCAATGATGCTTCTTAAGTCATGCTGGCTGCAATCCCTAATATCAATCCCATCGATCACGATCGCCCCAGCACTGACCTCATAAAGCCGCAAAATCAGATTGACCAGGGTGGTTTTCCCGGAACCAGTAGCACCAACGATCGCGGTAATTTTTCCCGGTTCAGCGACAAAATTTAAACGATCCAGGACATTGATTTCGGCGCCGCTATAACCAAAGGAGACATCCTTAAATTCAATCCGTCCGGTAATGTTTTTAAGGGCGGTGGGATTTTTCTTATCCTGAATCGAAAAGTCGGTATCCAACACCTCTTTTACCCGGGCGGCTGAAACCGCCGCCTGAGGATAAGCCATCAGTAAAGCCGATACCAGACCCAGGGCTGACATAAACATTAAGACATATTGGATAAATACCATCAAACCGCCCAAAGTGACAATTTGCTGCTGTACTTCTTCAGCGCCTAACCACAGGATAATCACCATTGTCAGGTTCATCATCAGTTGCATCAGCGGGGCAAAAAAAAGCCACCGCATAATTCGCTTTTATCGCCGCTTGCATGCCTTCCTGATTGGCCTGAGCAAATTTTTCGGTTTCATAATCCTGACGGTTAAAGGCCCGAATCGCCCGGACTCCAGTCAGTTTTTCTTTCATCAACAGGTTTAGCCGATCGACCTTCTGCTGCATGATCTTAAACAAGGGCATACTTCGGGCGGTAGTTAGTCCGATGATAATGGTGGTGATCAAAAACGATCCCAATAGCAACAGCGTCAGGGTGATGTTTTCGCGAAAGGCCATCACCAGGGCACCGACGCCGGTGATGGGAACCAGCAACAGTGACCGCAAGCCGTTAATCACAACAATCTGCATCTGGGTGGCGTCGGTGGTCGAACGAGTCAGCAAGGTGGCGGCCCCAAAGAAATTAAAATCAGTCTGAGAAAAGCTCTTGACCTTGTCAAACACATCCGCTCGAATCCGACTGGTAAAGGAGGCGGTAACATAGGCTGAATAGTAGCTCGACGCCACCATACAAACCGCCGCTAGCAGCGAGACCGCTAACATCATCGCACCGCTTTTTAAAATATACGGGGTATCCCCTTGGGCCACCCCATTTTCAATAATATCACCCATCATCGTCGGCAGATAAAGCTGGGCTGCCGCCTGACTGAGGACAAAGACAAAAACCAGAATCATCTGAAGCCGGTAATCTTTTAAATAACGTATCAGTAAACTGACCATCGGTTACTCCTTGTCCACTAGGGCAAAGAAAAAGTTTTCTTTAACCAAGGTGTCAATAACCCGCACCGGCTTGATCTGATTCCCGGAAATACCCCGCATAATCATCAGATCCCGATAAAGGGCATAGGTTTCTTCCTGCACAAAAGAAATCTCCGAGGGACTTAAGACGCCGCTTTTTACCTTGGCACCAATCGATGGATTAGCGGTTCCCAGCTTATCTTCCATGATTTGGCGATATTCATGATATCGTTCCCTGGCTAAGCGTTTCTCAGCTTCAATAAAAATTACATAACGTCCGGGCGATACGGCCACATCGGCATAGACCGAGTAATCGACCAGTTCGCAGCCGGTATCTTTGGCAAATTCCTTAACTGCCCAGGAAACACATTCTTCGGTGGTCTTTTCGCCGGCAATGCTGACCATCTGATTGAGTCGATAAACAAATTTGATCTTGGGACAGTTTTTGTACCAACCGACCACCCGCACCACGTCTTTGATGCGATAGCGATAAAACCCGGAGGTATTGGTCAGGACAATTTCATAGTCCTTACCCAGTTCGAGTTGTTCTATGGTCAGGGTTTGTTCCCGGTCGTCCTGATCGATCGGGATAAATTCATAAAAGGCCGAGTCCGGAATCAGGACAAATTCCTGGGATTCCATTTCATTGCAAATCGCCATAATCGACTCGGATGCGGCATAAACACTGAAATAAATGGGGATATCCCCCAAATACTGACGCATTTTATCGGTATAGACCGAAAAACTCCCACTACCAATCGCATGAACAAAGGCCAGCTCTGGCCAGATTCGGGGAATAATCGGGCTGTCAAAGCCTTTTTCAAATTCTTTTCGCAGTTCTGCCGCCCGCTTGGGATTAGGCTTAATCTGAGTCAGCAGTTGCGCTTTGATATCATCAGGTATTTTGATATCCGGGTCGATGGTACCTTTTTCAATATCATCGACAATCATTTCCCAGTTTGTTTCCATGTATTTCATCAAGTCAGAAATACCGGTCATAAAGGCAGAAACAATATAGGACAGATTTCGCTCCATCAGTCCAAAGCGAAGGTGAGCATATTTGGTGTCCATTATTTCAGTAGGAAAAACGATTTCCTTGGGTGAGGTGAACATCAGAAATAAAAGGTTTTTAATACTGTAAACACCCCGCCCTGAAATAGACCCGGCAAACAAACCATTGGGCAGCGTTTCAAATTTGACTTCCATCAGGTTTAAGCCGCGACCGCGTTTCCACTTTTTACCCAATGCCCGGGCGATAATGGCAAAGCTGAACTGGGTGGCATACTCCCGGTAAAGATCCACGGTTTGTTCCGAAACCGGGATCTTCTTAGGATTATCGACACTACCGGAAGTTAGGGCATAATGAACAATCGGGTCTTTGGTAATCAGATCCGTCTCTCCTGCTACCATCCGTTCAATATAGGGGGCGTAATCATCATATATGGAAAAAGGCACCATTTTCTGATAGTCTTCAATGGTTTTTATTTGATCAAAGTGATAGCGTTTTCCGTATTCGGTGTTGGCATTTTTGGCAAGCATGTCGAGCATTAATTGTTTATTGATCGCTGGAGCATTTTCGGTTAAACGATCAAAGTTCTCAATTTTTTTATAACCCTTCTTAATATTGAGGGAATAGATCAATTTGGGAATTATCTTTATCTTTTTCACCTTCCTTTGCCCAATCGACAACACTGCTACTGTCCGGGTATTCGCTAACAATGGTTTTTAATTTGGTTTGATTGACATTTTTCCCGGGCATAATTGATCGGGTGAATAGCGAATCCCGGTAACCGTCTCTAACCACAATAAGCTCGGCTGGCCATAATTGCTGTGCTACTCGTAATTGCTGATAACTGGGATTTATCTCAGCTAAATGCTGGTCTAAGCTAACTCTGAAAGAATCGCTATCAAATCGCTCTGAATAGGGTTCTAGCATAAAGATCAGTTTGTTATTTTCCTGATCCAACAAGACCTGATAAAAACGGATCTCATGATTCAAACGATCGGATATCGTCTGGATCGCGCCATCGATTTCATAAACCCGTAATTGCAATTGTTGCACTTGCAGTTTTTCCGACTCTTTGCAGACAAAAACAAGCCTGGGAAGCTGATTGTTGATTTCTGTCACATAGACAATATCCTTCATATTATAACGATACAGTCCCGAATAGGAGGTGATAATCAGCTCATAATAGCAACCCTTTTCTAATTCATGAACCAGAACAGTTTGATTATGCGTTGCTCCTACCGGTAAAAATTCAAAAAAATAACCAAATAGCGCCGGTAATCCGGCTGGATCCTGGGCCTTATCTGGTATATTGAACTTGCCTTCGCTGGCGCCATAGCCCCATTCCAAAAATTTGACTGTCTGGGGTAGTTGCTTTTTGATATCGGCCACAATTTTTGCTGCACTGGCTGACATCCAACAAGATACTACCGCAAAATCCGGCCAAATCGCCGCCACATCCAGGGTCTTTTTATTTTCAAGAATCGTTTCCAGTTCTGCTGCCCGCTCCGGGTCTGCTACTAATTCAGAGACCAGTTTTTCCCTTAGCGAGGGATCGATCGTGATGCTGGCAGATATCTGACCAGTTCTGATGTCTGCCAGCAATTCGGCGGCTTGAGCATTCATTTTTTTAAGCAGGATATTAAAGTGGGCAATATTACTACAAACTACACCGACCAGATTTTTTTCTGCTAATGCGTAACGAATCGTCAAATAATCCGTGGCCTCATTGCTCACTTCTTTGGCCATCATCATTGCCGGCGGTAGCACCATTTTTTTTAGCATCTCGGTTGGCATATCTTTGGCCGCCTGACCGGAAGCTGAGCCAATCGCGATGCCCCCTGCCGTTCTGCCGTACTCCGAGGGGTTGGCAATGGCCAGCACCTTTTTGCCCGCTGCCATCACTTCTGGGGCCAGCATCAACAAGAGTGTCGCCCGAATCTGTGAAACCAGTCCCTTGACCAGTTGACCGTTTTTGCTTTCTGGAATTAGCTTAGGGATTCCGGTGGAACCGCTGGTGGCGATAAAACTGGCTGTCGCACCATCAAATAAGATGTCACCCGTACCCGCTTTTAGCTTTTCAATCTCCGCTTCAACCTGGGAATAATCCGAAATGGGCAGCTTATTTCTAAAGTCATCGACGCTTTTAAGCTCTGCAAAACCCATTTTTTTGCCAAACTCACTATTCTGGGCAGATTTTAAAATATCCTGAAGCACACGCATTTGTGTGACCTCAGGAATACTCTCCATATAATAGAAGCTTTTTATTAATTTTTCATTGGGCATTTCCTTTAATAATTCAGGAATGCTCTTGTCTTCACTACCTGCCAGGATGGCATTTAAAATTTCATCCGGCTTTCTCTCTTCTGCCATTTGCCCACCCTATTCAATCGTTAAAATATCTGAAAATCCGGTCATATCAAATACTTCCTGGATCTCTGGCTTGACATTTTTTATTACCAGACTGCCACTTAGCGCCTTGGATTTCTTTTGGATCAGCAGTAACACTCTTAATCCAGCACTGCTGACAAAATCAAGCTTGTCGAAATCTAAGATCATGTTGAATCCTTGCTTGGTATAATAGACTTCCATTTCTTTTTGAAAATCAGGAGAGGTATTGGTATCCATCCGACCTTCTAATTCGACCATAAAAATATCGCCTTCTTGTTTTACTTCAATTTTCATTATTGTACCCTTTCTTTCTTCTAAACTAAAAATAATCTGCATTAAAAATAATCTGCAAAAAAAATAATCTGCAAATTTTTGTTTAAATCTGTAACGAGAATCCTAAAAATGTGTCAATTTTAACAGCCCGTTGACCATGATGATCAACGTGTTATCCCCGACATAAGGCAGTTCGAAAACTTCGATCGCCTGTTTTATGACACAGCTGAGATTTTGTACTTTAAATTCTATTTGTATTTTAAATTCTAATTGATCATACCATAATAATTTACCATGCGCAATTACAAAACGATTGGAAATGTAAAACTGTATTTATCCAAGATAGCGGTATGCTTATCGTCTCTTATTAACGCAATCCGCTGACCACAACGCCTTGCCAATTTAACCCTGTGTAGACTAGTCTGTAAATCATTTTGGGAGCTTGTTACTTTTTTCTTTACATCTAAATTTTTCTTTTACATCTTCGTTACAATCTATTTACATTGATAATAATTTATGCTAGAATTAATACACTTAGAACAAATCTGAGCATTTATGATTACAATTTAGATTTAAATAAACAAAAAGGGAAGGAAAGTCATGAAAAAGAACTCTATTATTTCTATTATTATCATCCTACTCATTCTCCTTACCGCCATTTTGTTTGTTCGCGGCTGCAGCCAAAAAGGCAGCGAAGTGAAAAACTATACCGTGGCAGGTACCTACACCGAAACAGCAACCTATCAAAGTGGGGAGATCAAGGTTTCCGCTGTTAACCTTGAAAATGCAACCTTTACCGGCAACCTGACCGTTACTGATGCGGTTACCGATGGCGAGATTCGGCTGACCAACTCAGCCGTACAAGGTGAATTGCTGGTAAAAGGAGGTGATACCATTTATCTTGATGGCGGCTCCTACCAGAACATCATTCTTGAAAAACCTGGGGTGAAAATTATTTTACTTGGTGAAGCTACAGTTGAAACCTTAACCGCCAGAGCAGCTGCTGATATCCTGGTTGACAGTCAAAGTAAGGTAAAGACCCTGAATGTTGACAGAGCCGCTAGCCGAACAGCTATCACCACTCAGGCAAATGGCACCATTGAGAATATTCAGTCGCGCGGGATCAGCGATATCATCCTCAACACCCCAGCTAAACTGGTTGGCTTTGGCACTGGTGCTGGCGGATCAACCCTTGTGGCCAACGCCGCGATTGATAAAATTGTGGCTGAAGCTAAGGTTGTTTTAACGCTTAACGCCAATGTCGAAACGGTATTATTAACCGCTACCGGTGAAGGAACCACCATCACCCTTGCTAATAATGCTGTGATCGCCACCCTGGCGACTGAAACCCGGGTCGAGATAACCGGTGAAGGCAGCGTCACCAGTGCCACCACCAATGATGCTCTTAATATCATCGGCACCATTACCCCGGAGGTCGTTTATATTACCACTAAACCGGTTGTCAGTGACGCTAATGGCGCCTTGTCAGCCTCAACCAATACCGCCCGGGTCGCTGATAGCGCTTCCTCAGGTGGTAGCAGCGGCAGCTGGTATTCCAATTCAAGCGGTTCCGGGTCGATCATCAACACGATCCATGAAACTCCGTTTATCCCCCCGACCCCACCAAGTCCAAGCCCACCAACGCCAACCCCACCGAGCCCGCCGGTTAATATTTCGGTTGAAGCGATTCAGATAACACCGGTTGAAGCAGATGTAATTATGGGTAATACCTTAAAATTAAACACCGTTATTTTTCCTAAAAACGCCACTAATCAGACGATTATCTGGGAAAGCTCCAATAGCGCTGTTGCCACCGTTAGCAATGGGGTGGTCACACCGGTGTCGAATGGCGAAGCGACCATCACCGCCCGAACTCAGGACGGCAATAAAACCGATACCAGTAAGATTACCGTTAAAACCAATATTGGTGCCGTTACCATGATTAATACGATCAATGCCGTCAATAACGGCATTGCTGAAACAATTGCCTACGACAGCAGCTATGCCCTACCCGTAGTAGTCATTGTACAGGGTTTTGGCAGCGAGCTCTTCCCTTGTTCGGTAACCTGGGCTCCCAATGTTGTTGATACAAAAAAGGTCGGTCAAACAACCTATACCGGAACCCTGGTGATGCCTGCTGGTTATCTCAACCTGAATAATATCCAGGCCTCAATCACCCTCACCGTTCTGGCGCAACCGGTTATTACTGCCAGCGCTGAGCTATCATCACAGCGCATTTACCTAAATGAAGATCCCGCTCCGGTTTTTGTGGAAGCCAGTATTACAGAAGATAAGACCCTAACCTATCAGTGGTCTTATCGTAGCGGCGATGTCGAGACCGCACTGCCAGAGGTTACCGGCCCAATTTATGATCCCCCGGTATCAACAACCCCGGGGACTGTCTATTATAATTGCGTGATTTCCTCAGAAAATGCTGAGCCGGTTACCGTCTTAGCAGGTATTGTAGTGACCAGTGTCGACCCCGCGATATTGCCGGCTACTCCTGAACCAACTGAACCAACTGAACCAGCTGATATAACTAATCCCGCTGAACCGGCCGTCGCAACGGAGTTATCCGAAATGCCGACCATCACGGAACAGCCCACCAGCATTTCTCAACTGAGTGGCGTTGCCCTGGCAACCAGTTTGGCTCAGGCCACCCGTACTGCCCAGGCTGCCCTCGGCACTCCCAAATCAGAAGCTACCGCTGCACCCTTCCGAGTGGTAGCCAGTGTCAATGACGGTGGCACCCTCAGCTACCAATGGTTTGAAAGCGCTGAGGCGGTTAATGCAGATGGCAAAGCAATTGACGGTGCCACCAGCAAAACCTTCGAGGCCGCTACCGCCGGCCCGGCCGGTACCACCTACTACTATGTCGAAATCACCAACACCAAAACCGGCTGCCTGCCAGTAACAGCCGTTAGTCTCCCAGTTTCACTCACCGTCGTTTAACTAGCCGAGAAAGAAAAAGAAGTGATCATCCAAATAATGGTGATCACTTCTTTTAGATTATCGCACAACTACCGTACCGACCAATTGTTAATCTGTTGTTCGCTGCGGGATCGGACAGGCGATGCCGTGTCCGCCCCGATGCGTACAACATGATGTAACAATTGTCGGTACTACTTATTCCTAAATTTTAAGAAGTGATCATCCAAATAAAGGTGATCACTTCTTTTTAACATTTTTTGTCGGTTAAAGCTTATTCCATTTCGACGACTAGTTCGCCGGATTGGACGCTTTGTCCGCTTGATACGTAGATCCGTTTAACCTTGCCGTCTTCGCTGGCGACCATTTCGGTTTCCATTTTCATGGCTTCAACAATAACCAGAGCCTGGTTTTTTTTGACTTCTTCGCCTTCATTTACTAATACTTTTAGTACGGTTCCAGGAATGCCTGAACCAATCTGTTTGGAATTCTTGGGATCGGCCTTTAGCATGGTGACCTTTTGCTTGGCTGAAAGGCTGCGTTTATCTTCGACATGGATTTCGCGACGGAAGCCGTCCACTTCGAACATGATCGAACACATCCCTTCCTCGTTAGGCACGCCGATACTGACCAGTTTGATGACAAAACGTTTTCCCTTGGATACTTCCACGTCGATGACTTCGCCAACCTTTAGACCATAGAAGAAGGCGTGACTTTCCATCCGCATGAAATCGCCGTACTCCTGGATAAATTCCATATACTCTTTCATCACCTTGGGATACAAGGCGACACTTAGTACTTCCCGATCGTCCAGCTCAACGCCAAATTCTTCCTGGAATTCTTTTTTAATCTGACCAAAATCTTCGTCCGGCAATAATATCCCGGGACGAACGGTGATCGGCTCGATTCCCTTTAAGACGATCTTTTGAAGGTCGGGATCAAACCCACCTTCTGGCTGCCCGATCATACCCTTGTAGAAATCGACCACCGAATCCGGATACGATAATTCTTTGCCCTTGGTTTTGATGTTATCGACGGTTAAGTCATTCTGTACCATAAAGATGGCCAAATCACCAACCGTTTTGGATGAGGGGGTTACCTTGACAATGTCACCCAGCATCAGGTTAGCTTCCATGTATTTTTCTTTGACTTCCCGAAACTTATGCCCTAAACCAAAGCTTTCTACCTGAGCCCGCAGATTGGAGTATTGTCCTCCTGGTATTTCTAGCTTATAAATCTCTGTTGATCCAGATTTCATTTCAGATTCAAACTTGCTGTAAACCTGACGGGTGGTACCCCAATAATCCGAAAGAATCTGTAGTTCATCCTCATTTAAACCGGTGTCTCGCGGGGTGTTTTTCAGGGCGGCGACAATCGAATTCAGCGCTGGCTGAGAGGTTAAACCGCTGACTCCGTTGAGTGCTGCATCAGCAATATCAGCCCCTGCCATTTGTCCAAAGAGCACCGTTGCCACGCCATTCCCGGTGGTATCATGGGTGTGAAGGTGGATGGGTAGACTAACTTCCTGCTTCAAGGCTTCAACCAGCTTATAGGCTGCTCCTGGTTTTAATAAACCAGACATATCTTTGATCGCCAGGATGTGGGCTCCGGTTTTCTCGATCTCCCGTGCCATTCTTAAGTAGTAATCGAGATTATATTTGGTTCGCGATGTGTCTAAAATATCGCCGGTATAACAGATGCTGACTTCCGCGATTTTATCGGTTTTTAATACCTCATCAATGGAAATCTTCATCCCGTCCATCCAGTTAAGCGAGTCAAAAATACGGAAGATATCAATACCGCTTTTAGCGGCTTCCTGAACAAAGGCGCGGATCACATTGTCGGGATAATTCTTGTAACCGACCGCATTGGCACCTCGCAAAAGCATCTGGAATAAAATATTGGGGATCCGTTTGCGCAGTTCATCGAGCCTCCGCCAGGGTGATTCTTTTAAGAAGCGGTAGGCCACGTCAAAGGTTGCGCCACCCCACATTTCCAGAGCAAAGAGATCTGGTGCCAGGGCTGCGGTTTCCCGGGCGATCTTGATCATATCGCGGCTACGCACCCGGGTGGCGGCGATCGACTGATGGGCATCCCGGAAAGTGGTATCAACCAGCAGCAGTTTTTCCTGGTCTTTGATCCATTTGACCAGACCATCTGGTCCCCGTTCATCAAGAATCTGCTTGCTACCGCGGAATTCGGTATCGACAGGAATCGTCGGAATATAGGGCTCATCATAATCCGGCTTGTTGCCAAAGGTTTCATTAACAATAATATTTCCAAAATATTTGAGCACTGTCGAGGCTTCACTTTTCTGATCTTCAATCTCAAACAGCTCGGGGTGATCATCAATAAACTTGGTGTCACAATTTCCGTTAATAAAGGTCGGGTGCTGAAGCACGTTAATCAGAAAATCCTTGTTAGTCTGAACGCCTTCAATTTTCATTTCTTTAAGAGCACGCAGTGCTTTACGGCGGGCATCTTCAAAGTTTCTCGAAAAAGAGGTGCTCTTAACCAGCAAGCTGTCATAATAAGGAGTAATCTCGGCTCCGGTAAAACCATTACCACCGTCGAGGCGAATCCCAAAACCACTGCCGGTACGATAGACATCGAGCCGGCCGGTATCTGGCATAAAGTGATTCTTCGGGTCTTCAGTTGTGATCCGGCATTGGATCGCCGTTCCTCTGGTTTCAACGGAATCCTGACTGGGAATCCCAATTTCTTCGGAGTCGAGCGGTAAGCCTTGGGCGATTAAAATCTGTGACTGTACCAGGTCAATTCCGGTTACCAGTTCGGTGACGGTATGTTCGACCTGAATCCGGGGATTCATTTCAATAAAATAATGGTCGCCTTTTTTATCGACTAAAAACTCAATCGTTCCGGCATTCCGGTAGTTTACTTCTTTGGCCAGTCTGATAGCATCCTTACAGATCGCCTGACGCTGTTCGTCATTGATGCTTAATGATGGGGTAAATTCGACGATTTTCTGGTGTCGCCGCTGGATTGAGCAATCGCGCTCAAAAAGATGCACGATATTGCCATGATTATCACCTAGAATCTGTACTTCTATATGTTTCGGCTCTTCCAGGTACTTTTCAACAAAAATGGTGCCATCACCAAAGGCTTTGGTTGCTTCACTGGTAGCCGAATGGAATTCTTTTAGCAAATCTTTTTCTTCGCGGACAATTCGCATCCCTCGTCCGCCACCGCCAGCCGCTGCTTTTAAAATAATCGGATAACCGGCTTTCTTTGCAAACTCAAGCGCTTCAGAATCCGAGTTGATCGGTTTTTCGACTCCGGGAATGGTTGGCACGTTGACACTTTTGGCAACAATCTTTGATTGAATCTTGTCGCCCATCTTTTCCATCATTTCGTGGGTTGGTCCGATAAAGACGATTCCTTCCTCTTCACAGCGTTTTGCAAAAAGTGGGTTTTCGGCGAGAAAACCGTAACCGGGATGAATGGCATCGACCTCTTTTTTCTTGGCCAAGGTGATGATCTTGTCCATATCCAGATAAGCTTCGACCGGTCCACTGGTACCGGTAATTAGATAAGACTCGTCTGCCTTTGTTCTAAAAAGGGACAGTTTATCTTCTTGTGCATAAATTGCCACGGTATGAATGCCAAGCTCCTGACAAGCCCGAATAATCCGGATGGCAATTTCTCCTCGATTTGCGATTAATACTTTATTAAACTTTTTCATCTTTCCTTCTACTTTCTTGGATGCATTTTTATGCATCAATAATCCTCATCTGCCAAAAATTAATTGTAGCTATTATATAAAATTGTATGGAAATATTAAAGCTATTTTTTCAGGAATGACAAATTATTTTTTTCCGCTGCAGATTGGTATTCAATTCAGCCTCAAAATCGATTCCTGATCACTTCTGCTTAATGTTTTCTTTATTTAACTTTTCTGTTTCAGCCTGGTAATGATATTTTTTGAGCACTGCATAGTCGACTCTTTGGGGGCGCCTGACGGTTTTCTTTGGAGCCCGCTTATAATCGGTTAACTTGCATGATCTTCCATTTTTTTCTTTTGCTTTGGCTTTTTCGGTTATTTCTTTTTCTAGACGTTGAAAGCCATAGCGTCTTTCCGTCTCTGCTTCCATTTTCTGATTATCAGAATAGAGGGTGGTTGAGAGACGTCTTACGATAAAATAACCAGGAATAACAATCACCAAAACAATCATGAGCATGCCAATATTCATAACTATTGACCTCTTTTGATCTTTTCTTTTTTTTGGATCCAGTCCTTCTGATAGTCCTTGCTGGAAACCAAAATCTCCCGCAGAAAGCGTTCGTATTCTTTGCTGTAATTTTTGTTTTTAAGCTGGATCAGGTTCTTTTCCAACATTTTTTCCTCCCGGTCTTGATCGAATATATTACCATGATTATTGAATTTATATTCAGCCACAGCCTGGATGCAGTCCATTCGGCTTTCAAAAAGCGCCCGCATCTGAGCATCAATCTCATCAATTTTATTTCTGATTTCATCTAATGATTTCAATCGCTACCTCCTATAGTAAAAAATCTGCCAAACAGATGGCGGTGGCCGCTTCTACCACGGGAAAGGCTCGAATCACAATACAGGGATCATGGCGACCTTGTATTTTAACAGTCGCATCGTTCATCTCAGCCAGATTAATGGTCTGCTGTTCTTTGCCAATCGAAGGCGTCGGCTTAAAAGCCACCTGAAAAACAATCGGCATCCCGTTGGATATCCCACCATTGATGCCACCATTGTAGTTGGTCACAGTCTCAATCTGGCCATCCTTGATTCGCAGACCATCATTGGTTTGAGAACCCCGCAAGCTGACCATCTCAAAACCAGCCCCAAAGGTTACCCCTTTTACCGCGGGAATCGAAAATAACAACCCTGAAAGGCGACTTTCGATGGATTCGAAAAAGGGATTACCGATTCCCGCTTCCAGACCGGTGATAAAGCCTTCCACCGAACCACCCAGCGAATCCTGATCTTCCATTGCCTTAATAATCGCCTCTTTCATGACTGCTTCCAGATTAGCATGATAAAGTGGAAAGGCCGGATTTTTAAAACCGTTGCTTAGGGTTTGATAGACCTGCCAATCGTCAATCGGGGCATCTTTTACCTGGCCGATCGATACAATCCGACTGCCGATCCCCAGCTTTGGTCGGATTACGCTTAACACCGCTTTGGCAATCGCGCCGGCAAAAACCAGCGGTGCTGTCAACCGGCCGGAAAAGTGACCGCCGCCGCGATAATCCTGAAAACCGCCATAACGGGCGTTAGCCGTATAATCAGCATGACCTGGTCGCATCAGATCCTTGGTTTTGGCATAATCGCCAGAACGCGTATTTTCATTGCGGATCAGGCCGGCCAAGGGTGCGCCGGTGGTTTTACCATTAAAAATACCACTAAGGACTTCGATTTGATCGCCTTCTTTGCGGGGGGTTGCCAGCGGGTTTCCCCGGGCTGCCCGGCGGTTTAACTCATGCTGAACCCCATCCAGATCGATATCAATCCCAGCAGGGAGCCCATCGATGACCGCACCGATACCATTACCATGGGATTCACCAAAAATCGACAACTTAAATTTATTTCCCCAGGTCGAGCCCAATCCACTCACCTCCCATTGCTTTAAAATCTTCCCAAAAGTGCGGGTAGGATTTATTGACGGCTTCGGCACCATCGAGAATGATATTTCCATTGGCACAAATCGAAGCAATCGCTACGGCCATCGCAATCCGATGATCATTATGGCTCTGCACATGCCCCCCGGTAAAGCCGGAAACCCCGTGAATCACCAGTCCGTCGGATGTTTCTACAATATTGCCACCTAGTTTGTTGAGTACATCAGCGGTCGCCATCAACCGGTCTGACTCTTTAAAGCGCAGTCGCTCACCATTGATAATGGTGGTGGTGCCGCCACTCAGGCTGCCTAAGACTGCCAGAATCGGAACCAGATCGGGACACTGGGATACATCGATGACAATCCCGTGGGTATCTGATTTTTTTACGACCAGGCCCTCTGCTTCAGTGCTGATTGCTCCACCCATTTGCTTGATCAGATCAACGATCACCTTATCGCCCTGAAACGAGGCCAGATCCAGATCCCGGCAGTCGATCATTTCACCAATAGCGCCGGCAACCAGCCAGAATGCCCCCTGCGAAAAATCACCTTCGACCCGGTAATGACAGGGGCTATAAGCCTGATTTCCCTTGATTAGAAAACGCTGATCATGATCGTTGACAATCGCAATCCCAAACTGTTTTAAAACATCCAGGCTAATGTCAAGATAGGGTTTAGATTCCAGCTTCGAGGTCAGTTCAATGACTGAATCACCGTCGAGCAAGGGCAAGGCAAAAAGCAAGCCGGTAATAAACTGCGAACTTACCCCGCCATCAATCTGATAGCTGCCGGGAGTCAGCGTCCCTTCCAGCGCTAGTGGTAAATCCTGTTGTTGATTCAAATGTTCAAACTGAATTGCTTTTTCTTTAAATATTTCATAATAGGGCTTCATCGGACGGGTAACCAGGCGACCCTTTCCAGTAATCACCGCCCGTTTGGGCTGAAGCAGCACAATCGGGATAATAAAACGCAGCGTCGACCCCGACTCATTGCAAGCAATGGTCTCAGTCTTTAGCGCCAGCGGATCGCAACCGTTAATTTTTAATGTAAAACGCCCGTTTTGCTCTTCCTGATAAGAAATACCGGCCCCCAATGCGGTCATTGCGTCGCAGGTAGCAATCATATCCTGAGACATCAGCACATTTGAAATCACGCTTTCGCCCTTAGCCAGCCCCGCCGAAATAATCGCCCGGTGACTGACACTCTTGGAAGGCGGTATTTCCAAACTGCCCCTTAATAATCTTGGTGTAATCTCTATCGTTCTCATTTTCTTCCTCTTTTACTTTTTCGACTTCGCAAATGGACAAATAGATAACCCCGTACCGACAATGACCTAAGATTAACAATTGGTCGGTACGGTAAGTTATCTCTCTGTTTATTTGCAGCTATTATCTAAACAGTTCGATGGCCTGGGGTTTCTGGATTTTGACAATCTGAGCCTTGCCGATTTTTTCCAGGGCACAGATGTAAAGCGACTCATTCTCAAACTTCTTATCGGTGAACAATATTTCCTGAACCTTGTCGAGGGGCATTTTGGGAAGCTCCGTTGGCAAACCATAATTATCGAGGATTTCAATAATATTGTCGTAGGTATCCTTCTGGCTGATCCCTTCAGCGACAGTTTTTTTAGTGATCTGTGCCATCCCGATAGCTACCGCTTCACCGTGAGAGTATTTTTTAAATTTAAAATAGGTTTCCACCACATGGCCGACGGTATGTCCAAAATTTAAAATCCGCCGCAAGCCCTGTTCATGCTCATCGGTCTGAACCACATCCCGTTTAATCTGACAGCATTTGGCAATGATCTCTTCCATATCCTCGACTAGATCCTCATAATAAGCATATCCCATCAGTTTGACAAAAAGTGGCGCACTGCTGATACAGCCGTACTTGATAACCTCGGCCATGCCATCAATCATATAATGATCGTCAAGGGTCTCCAGGAATAAGGGATCAATGATAACGGCCTTGGGTTGATGAAAAGCCCCGACCAGGTTTTTGCCATAATCCAGATCAATCCCCACCTTTCCGCCGACACTACTGTCAACCTGCGCCAGTAATGACGTCGGTACCTGGATCAGATCAATGCCGCGAAGATAAGTTGCCGCGCAAAAGCCGCCTAAATCTCCAACCACACCACCACCCAAGGTCAGGATGGCATCACTGCGGGTGATATTGCATTTAACTAATTCACTATAAATTTCGGCGGTTTGAGACAGACACTTGCTGGCCTCTCCCGGCGGAATGACAATGCTATAAACCTTGGGGCCAGCTTGACGAACCTGACGTTCGACCTCACTTAAATACTCTTTGGCAACGTTTTTATCGGTGATGATGACCACCTTATGATACTCGGAAAAGAGCGCTCTCATTTGGGACAACCGCCCTTTAATGCCTTTTTCAATGATAATCGGGTACTGGTGTGTATTCTCTGTTTTGCAAATTAATTCCTTCATTTTCTCGGCTCCTTTAAAATCTTAACCTCTATTATATCATAGTTTTTTCAATTTAAAACCATAAAGCATTGTCCCGGACTTTTTAACTGCTTTAAATGTGTTAACACCTGTCTTTCTGATAAAGACAGATTTGCTTATAAAAGAACCGTCTTGGATAAGACGGTTCTTTTCTTTCTATCGGTCTTCCTTGAAATAATTTTTACCAAGCCAGGCGGGTTCTTTTTTGTTGCTGGTCTTACGCATCGAGGTAAAGATCAAAACAAACACCGTGGCCAGGTAAGGCAGGGCTGTGAAGAAGTAAATCGAAACCGGCAGGGTGTATTGCTGGAGCCAGAAACTGGCAATATCCAGGGCTCCAAAGAAGTAGGCGCCCAGCAAGGCTTTGCCGGGATTCCACATCGCAAAAATAACCAGTGCCACCGCGATCCAACCCCGGCCGCTGACCACATTAACCGGATAGATACTGATGTAAACCAAGGATAAAAAGGCACCGCCCAGACCACACAACGCCCCACAAAGGGCAATATTGAAATATTTATACTGATCCACCGGAATGCCACTAGCATCAGCCGCCACCGGATTTTCCCCGACCATCCGGGTATTTAAACCCCACTTGGTTTTATAGAGATAGATATAAATAGCAATCACCAGAAAATATGAAAAATAGACATAAACACTCTGGTTGAAAAAGATCTGTCCGATGTATGGGATATCACCCAAAACCGGCAGCTTGATCGGGGCAAAAAAAGTGGTAATCGCTTCTGGCACCTTTTTACCGACAAAGTTCTTGCCAAAGAAAGCCGCAAAACCAACCCCAAAAATACTGAGGGTCAACCCGGTAACAACCTGATTGGCCTTCAAACTAATCGTCAGGAAACCGTAAATTAGCGCCCCACAGGCTCCGGCCAGCGCCGCGCAAAGCACTGCGATGTAGGGGTTACCAAAGGTGAATCCGGCGATAAAACCGACTACTGCGCCCATTTGCATCATCCCTTCGACCCCAAGATTCAGGTGACCGACCTTTTCTGAAATAATTTCTCCCAAGGTCGCATAAAGCAAACAGGTTCCGGCCTTTACCGCAGCCGTTAAGAAAAAAACAAATTCCATTATGCCACCTCTCTTTTGGTTTTATCAGAAACAAAGCGGTACTGTATGACAAACTCACTGCCCAAAATAAAAAACAGGATGATCGCCTGGATCATTTCTGCCACCGAACCAGGAATCTGGAAGGCTGTTTGAATATAAGAGGCCCCCTGCAATAAGACCGCAAAGGCAAAGGAATTAACCACTACAAAGGGTACCTTGAGTCCCGAGAGCCAGGCTACGATAATGGCCGTGAAACCCAAACCGCCAGTGATTTGCGTCGATAACGCC
>Ga0180017_100197_pt1 | contig 24617 bp, 21 predicted proteins | sample KR46_S_MetaG_FD_129674 | JGI IMG/M metagenome (GOLD analysis project Ga0180017, IMG submission 129674) | Groundwater microbial communities from the Olkiluoto Island deep subsurface site, Finland - KR46_S_MetaG | ecosystem: Environmental > Aquatic > Deep subsurface > Groundwater | place: Finland...
AGCAAGCGTGCTTAATATGTGAAAGCAACGGCAAGTAACAGTGTTACGTTGATTCTATCAGAGAAGATTTTGCTGGTATTTGAGTAATCCGAAAATGATGGTATCAGATTCTATCGATTTTCAATCTAAATTTTAGAGAAAAGTGTGTGAGTTCTATGTCTAAAAGTAAACATGCCGCTATAAATACTAAAGCACTTGCTATGAGAGCGCGAAGGATTAATGATAAAGACTTTCTAGAGCTGATCAAGGCAAAAGACTTGAAAGAAGTGTTCCTTTACCTGAGAGATCACACTTATTATGGGGATTTTTTAAGTAAAATGGATCTTGAAGATCTTCATCGTACAGAGATTGAAGCCCACTTAAATGATTTGAAAGTGCGTGAAACCGAAAAGTTGATGCACTACCTCTCAGGAACGGAAAAGAATTTTTTTGTTATTTTATTAATCCGAATGGAGGTTGAATCGCTGCGGGTTTTGATTCGTGGCATCGCCAGAAGTGCTGATTTAGAGCCGTTGCAGGGACTAATGGTCTATTCAGAAAAGTATACAAAGGTTCCCTTTGTTCGGCTTTTCCGGGCCAGAGATTGGGAAGAATTTAAAAAGATGCTCATTAATACCGATTATTATCGTGTTTTTGAAATCTATAAGGATATTAAGGGTACCCATGAATTGGTCATGGTGGAAAAAAATCTCGACCGCTATTATTACGATTTATTAAAAAACCGTTTATTGAAGCTTGATAAAAAATCGAATCAGGATTTAATCGATTTAGAAAGAAGAAACTTCGATTTGCTGAATTTAATCTGGATTTATCGGGGGAAAAAGTTTTACAGCCTATCCCGCGAAGAATTGATTGCCTATTCGTTACGTGGCGGTCTGGAGCTTAACGAGAAACGTTTATTAAGCCTAGTTAATGCAAAGAATCTGATTGAGATTAAGGCCCTGTTGACAAAGTCCGACTATGCTTTTCTTTTTAATCATACAGAAACCATTGATTTATTTATGGAAAGGCGTAAGGAACGCTATTTATATTATCAAAATTTAAAACTTTTTGGATCGAGTGACAGTGGTTTGGGTCGTGTTGTTGCCTATGTGCGTTTATTGGATTTTGAAATTGAAGACATCACTGCAATTATTGAAAGCAAGCGTTATCGCATGGATTCAAGTGAAACTAAAAAATATTTAATCAGACCCATTGATTAGGGTGTGAAAGGAAGTATTCTATGGCAGTTGAAAATTTAATTATGATGGATGTGGTCGGTAAGATCAAATATGTTGATAAATTTGCCAAAGACATTTTTCTTTTCAATGATATACAAATAGTGGATGCCATGCATGAAATCGACTCAGGCAGATTTATTTTGCCAATACGGGAAGAAAACATGGGAGAACTATTAGGTTTTGCTCAGCTTATGTCTGGGGAAACCATGATGGATGAGAAGAATTTTGTAAAAACTGTAAATAAACTAAATGAATTATACAAGGGATCCCTTAGTTTAGATATGGTTACTTTAGCAAAAGGTGACACGGATCTGGGTAGAGCTTTATCAAAAGCCAAGGAATTTGAAAATAACTTGGTGCTTGAGTATGGCGAGATTAAAGAAATAAACGATCGTCTTGAGGCGCTTGAAAAAAGCAGAACGGCGTACAGCTATTTAGATGAACTAGAAGCAAACATGAGTGAACTTGACAGTCTTGAGAATTTTTCTTTTAGTATGGGATCGGTCACAAAGGATAATGCTGCCCGGTTGAAAAGTATTTATAATAGTGTGACCTCGATTGTCTTTCATGTAGGCAATCAGGAAGATAATGAAGAAGTATTTATGATTATGTCACCTAAGGATTTGGAAATAGAGTCAAACCGAATCCTGAAGGCCTTGAATTTTAAGCCAATTGAAGGGTTTAACCCGGAGTATACTGAAACACCAAAAGCGATCCTTGAAAAAATTAATCATGAAATTGATATGCAAAAAGAGATGAAATCGAAATTGCTTGTCGATTTGAATGCGCATTTAAAAGAAAACCGAAAAGAAGCGACAGAGTCTTTTAATACCCTGAGTTTATACGGCAATTTGAGTATCATTAAAAAGTATATGGCTTTTAGCGAAGAAAATTTCTACTTTTCCGGGTGGATTTCTAAGCGCGATAAACAACAAATGGAGGCCGTCGCTGCAAAATACCCGGATTTGATTATTATGTTTTCAGATACAAATAGCGGCAGTGGCAAGCCACCGACCAAATTAAAAAATAATTGGCTTTTTCGGCCCTTTGAAACATTAGTAAAAATGTATGGTGTACCCTCATTCAATGAATTGGATCCAACCCCCTTTCTAAGTATCACCTATATGTTTTGTTTTGGTTTTATGTTTGGTGATGTTGGTCAGGGGATCATCTTGGCGCTTGCTGGATTGATCCTCGGAATGAAGGGTGTTGAACTGGGTAAGGTGTTATTGCGATTAGGGATGTGTTCGACATTTTTCGGGTTTATGTATGGCAGTATTTTTGGCTTTGAAGAGCTTATTCATCCCTTATGGTTACGGCCCTTTCATGAGATCAATACGGTTCTGCTGGCAGCGGTGCTAATTGGTATCGTGATGCTTTTTATTGCTTATATTTACAGTATTATCAATAAGCTCAAGAAGAAAGACATCAAGGAAGGGGTTTTTGGAAAAAATGGTATCTGCGGTTTTGCTTTATATGCCAGTATCCTAGGAATTTTAGGGTTAAACTTTGGGGTTTTTCCGTATCCAGAAATATTAGTTCCGGGCTTGACTATTTTAGCAGTATTGCTAGTCTTTCTGGTATTAATTAGAGAACCACTGGCAAATTATATAACAAAGCGGAAACCGCTATATAAAGAAACTGCATCAGAATATTATGTCGAAAGTGGTTTTGAGCTTTTTGAAATGCTCCTGGGAATGTTGAGTAATACCCTTTCTTTTATCAGAATTGGAGCCTTTGCCTTAACCCATGTGGGTTTGTTTATGGCCTTTCAGACCCTTGCCATTCTGGTGCAAAATGGTGTGATCAGTTTTGGAATACTGATCTTTGCCAATATATTCATCATTGCGCTAGAAGGTTTGATTGTTGGAATTCAGGCGTTAAGATTACAATTTTATGAGTTGTTCAGTAAATACTATTCAGGCGACGGGATTGAGTTTAAACCGGTTGATCTGGAAATTAATCTAAATTAAGGAGAATTTGAAATGAATATTTTAACTCTGATTACAATTGGAGCAGCACTGTTAGTTTTGGGGACCATCGCCTGTGGGGTTTATTTTGTTTATAATGATTGTGATGAAAAAAGTCAGAATATGAAAAAATTCTTGCGTGTTAATTTGTCTACATTTATCCCCTTGTTGGCCGGGGCGCTTATTTTTATGGCACCCAGTATTGTATCGGCAGCGACTGAAGGCGTAGCTGGTGGAATCACCGATGCCGGTTTAGGTTATATCGCGGCAGCACTTTCCACTGGGCTTGCTTGCGCCGGTGCTGGCTATGCGGTTGGGGTTGTTGGTTCGGCTGCTTTGGGTGCGGTTTCCGAAGATCAGAAAATTTTAGGTAAAACCCTGATCTATGTTGGTTTGGCAGAGGGTGTGGCGATCTACGGTCTGATCATTTCAATTATGATTATTGGTAGCTTATAAAATGAAATCTTATCTGATTAGTGAGAACCGGGACTCTTTTCTGGGAATGCAACTGGCGGGTATCGAAGGAACTTATTTAAAATCAAAAGATGACATTGAAGCAGCGTTTAAAGAGGCCTTGAAAAATAAGGACATTGGAATTATTTTTATAACCGAAAAAGCATACATGATGATGGAAGAAACTGTAATTGAAGTAAAGAAAAAGTACTTTGCACCGCTAATTACAGTAATTCCGGATCGATATGGTTATCAAAGAAGTGAAGGAATGATAACCCGGTATATAAAAGAGTCTGTGGGATTGTAAGGATGTGATGAAATGATTTCTGTAGAAGAAAAACTGCGGGTGTTTACCCAATATATTTTAAGCAAAGAACGAAAATGGGGAAAAGATATCATCTACGATGCAAAAGAAAAGCGGGATCTGCTTTTGGAAGACTCTCGGCAAAAAGTCAAAAAAGAGAAAAAATCGATTGAGGAACGGAGTTATCATACCATTTTCAGGGATAAAAATAAGATTATCGCGGAAGGAAAAAACAAGGCTAAAACTCTGGAACTGGAAGAAAAAAAACGGATACTGCAGGATTTTAATCGAATCATTCGGGAAAAAGCCAGTCAATATCTGACCGCCGAAGTATACGATCAGTATCTACGTGATTGTGTTAGTCAGATTCCGCAGGTGTTTACTGACAAAAAAGAACTGATTATTTTTGTCAGTGAAGGTGATTTAGAAAAGATAAAAGCGATTATTGACGAACAATTAGATGGATTTGCCATTGAATACTGTCAGGAGTGTCAGGATTGCATTGGCGGGTTTATTGTTGAAGATGTTAACGGCAACCTTCATTGTGATTTTACTGTTGAAAGTCTAATTAGAAGTAATTATAAACTCATTGGCATGACGCTTAATGGGTTTATGGAAAAGCAGGTGGGTTAGGTGGCACTTATCGAAGCAAAGAAAATCAGTGGGATAATTTCTGCGATCAATGGACCCGTTATCAAAGGCAAAAACATGACCACCTTCAAAATGCGCGAAATGGTCACGGTTGGAGACAAACAGCTAATTGGAGAAGTGATTATTCTTGAAGGTGATATCGGTACGATTCAGGTTTATGAGGAGACCGAAGGGCTGAAAATCGGCGAGCCAATCAATCCGACTGGCAAACCGCTGAGCCTGAATTTAGGTCCCGGCATGCTAAAAAACATGTTTGATGGGATTCAGCGGCCATTGGAAAAAATCCAGCAGCTCTCTCCTATTTTTATTCCCGAGGGGATCGGACTACTGTCGATTGATGATCAAAAATTGTGGCCGGCAGTTTTGTCTGTTAAAGCAGGGGATATTTTATTAGCCGGGTCTATTTTTGGCACTGTTGCAGAAACGGAAGTTATCCAAAACCGCTTGCTGGTACCGCCAAACGTTTCCGGAACCGTCATTGAGGTGGTTCCCGATGGCAGCTATACAATTGATGATGTGTTGGTAAAAATTTCAGATGGCAAAAATCAGGTACATGAACTGAAAATGGCCCATGAATGGCCGGTTCGTACCCCTCGTCCCAATGCTTATCGAAAAGAAACGCTAGTGCCGCTGATTACCGGACAACGGGTCATTGATATTTTCTTTCCGATAGCCAAGGGTGGAACAGCAGCGATCCCCGGGGGATTTGGAACCGGAAAAACGATGACCCAGCATCAATTGGCCAAATGGTCGGATGCCGATATCATTGTTTATATCGGCTGTGGTGAGCGGGGTAACGAGATGACCGAGGTTATTGAAGATTTCCCCAAGTTGATTGATCCCCGTTCTGGCAAGTCAATTATGGAACGAACCGTATTAATTGCCAACACCTCCAACATGCCGGTAGCGGCTCGGGAGGCCAGTATTTATACCGGGATTACGATTGCCGAATACTATCGGGATATGGGTTATGCCGTCGCGATGATGGCGGATTCAACCTCTCGTTGGGCTGAAGCACTACGAGAGATATCCGGCCGTTTGGAAGAAATGTCAGCAGAAGAAGGTTATCCGGCCTATCTGCCATCCCGAATTGCAGAATTTTACGAACGCGCTGGCAGCGTTGAAACACTGGGTGGCGAAGAGGGTTCAATTACCATTATCGGTGCCGTTTCGCCAGCTGGCGGGGATTTTTCTGAACCAGTGACTGAAAACACCAAACGTTTTGTGAATGTCTTTCTGGCGCTGGATAAGAGTCTTGCCTACGCCAGACATTATCCAGCCATTAATTGGCTGGAAAGTTACAGCGGCTATATTAAGATATTATCGGATTGGTATGAGGATAATGTGGCTGCGGATTGTATTCCACTAAGAAATAAAATCCTGGAGTTGATGTACGAAGAAAATAAGCTTCAGGAAATGGTAATGCTGGTTGGGGAAGATGTACTACCAGACGATCAGCGTTGGGTTCTTGAGATTGCCAAACTGGTCAAGGTCGGTTATCTGCAGCAGAACGCTTATAACAAAGATGATACCTATGTCCCGCTGGAAAAACAATATGCGATGTTAAAAGCGATTGAATATCTATATGATCGTGGTCGGGAGGGCTTGAAACTGGGAATACCCACCTCACAGCTGAAAGATCTGGATATCTTTGGTCAGTTTATTAAAATGAAGTATACCATTCCAAATGATGATTTAAGTGGGATTGAACGACTGAAGGATGAAATTGACCAGTATTTCGAAGTGCTTTTTAAAAAATACGAAAATTAGGGGGAGACAATGAAAAAAGAGTATTTGAGAATTGATAAAGTCGTTGGTCCCTTGATTCATATTTCAGATGTCGATGATGTTTTTTATGGTGAGGTGGTTGATATTATGGAAATCGGCACCGGTAAAATCAAAAAGGGAAAAGTCATCAAAATTGACGAAAAAAACGTCATTATCCAGGTTTTTCAAAACACAGCCGGTTTAGCCGCTGGCAACAGTATCATTAAGTTCACTGGTGAATCCTTTAATTTACCGATGTCTCTGGATCTGCAGGGACGGATATTTAACGGCGTCGGTGAACCGATTGATAATGGCAGTGATATTTTTAGTCTGGTCGAAGCGAACATCAATGGCCGCCCGATTAACCCGATGTCCCGTGAATATCCCCGTAACTTTATCCAAACTGGGATTTCTTCGATTGATACCCTGGCGACATTGATCCGCGGTCAGAAGCTGCCGATTTTTTCCGGCAACGGCTTGCCGCATAATGAATTGGCCGCGCAAATTGTTAAACAGGCTCGGCTAGGAGACAATGTGCATGAAGATTTTGCGATTGTTTTTGCCGCCATCGGGGTAAAACATGATGATGAGAAGTTCTTTAGAAAGAGCTTTGATGATGCCAATGTTATGGATCGGGTGGTAATGTTTGTCAATTACGCCGATGATCCCATTGCCGAACGGATTACTACCCCCCGGTGCGCCTTAACAGCAGCTGAATACTTGGCTTTTGAAAAGCATATGCATATTCTCGTGGTAATGACGGATATTACCAGCTATTGCGAGGCATTACGGGAAATTTCATCGGCCCGCGAAGAGGTGCCCAGCCGTAAAGGTTATCCCGGTTATATGTATTCGGATTTGGCTTCTCTATATGAGCGGGCGGGGATGCTCAGAGATCAGCTTGGCTCGATCACCTTTTTACCGATATTGACCATGCCCAATGATGATATTACCCATCCGATCCCGGATCTGACTGGCTATATCACCGAGGGACAAGTGGTTCTAGGACGGGATCTTTTCCAGCGCAGTATCTATCCGCCAGTAGCCATTTTGCCATCGCTGTCGCGATTGATGAAGGATGGTATTGGGGAAGGTTTCACCCGCGAGGACCATGCTGAGGTGGCCAACCAATTGTTTGCCTCCTATTCCAAGGTTCAGGAAGTGCGGGATTTATCACAGATCATCGGCGAAGAGGATTTAAGTCCGACTGATAAAAAGTATATGGCCTTTGGACGTGCTTTTGAGGCAAAATTTCTAAACCAGGGTTTTGATGAAAGTCGCAATATTATTCAGAGCCTGAACCTGGGATGGAAACTACTCGCGTTATTGCCGCTGACGGAACTGGATCGACTCAGTCCTGAAAATATCGAAAAATATTTCCATAAGGAATTGTAGGTGGTATCATGGCCATTAAAATAACCCCAACCAAAGCGAACTTGATCAAAGCCAAGAGTCGAATGAATTTTTCTGAAAAAGGATATGATCTGTTAGATAAGAAAAGAACCATCCTGATCCAGGAAATTATGCAACTGGTTAAGGAAGCTGAGTTGATCGAAAATGAGATTGGTCAAAAGTTTCAGGGAGCCTATCAAGCATTGCAACAGGTTTGCATCAGCATGGGGCTCAATCATCTGGAAGAATTTGCCTTGTCAGTCGCTTCAGAAGTGCCTTTTGAAATACGCATCAAAGGAGTCATGGGGGTTGACATACCAGAGGTTGTATATACTGAAAGATGTGAAAAAAGTCTGCCCTATGGTTTTTATGAAAACAATCCGGCGCTGGATATTGCGATCAAGAAATTTAATGATGTTAAATTTCTGTCCTATCAACTGGCTCAGATTGAAACAACAGCATATAAACTGTCGTTAGAAATTAAAAAGACTCAGAAGAGTGCTAATGCCCTGGAAAAAATCCAGATTCCACGGTTGAAGGGCGAAATAAAGTATATCCAGGATACCATTGAAGAAAAAGAGCGAGAAGAGTTTTTTAGGCTTAAAAAGGTAAAAAACAGACGCTAAAAAAGCCGGAGCAAAGCTCCGGCTTTTTTAGCGTCTGAAACGGGTTAGTTTAATCGTTTAGGACATTATAAACGGCTTCTTTGGGAATCAGGCTAAAATCCGAGGCGGTTAGCAGGGCAATCGCTTTTTCCTGATCATCGGCTTTTAAAATAATCAGCGGCGAACCCTGGTTATTAGGCATAACGAAGGAATAGACGTATTCAATGTTGACATCATGATCTGAAAGTAAGGTAAAAACATCGTGTAGGCTGCCAACCTTATCAGAAGGGTCGACGGCCAGTACATAGCTTTGTTTAACGACGTGACCGGCCTTTTTAAGGGCTTCGGCGCCCAGCTCAGGTTTATCTACGACGATCCGTAAGATTCCGAATTCAGCGCTGTCAAAAACCGAAATGGCGCGAATATCGACCTGGGCATCTTTTAAGACTTTGGTGATCTTGCTGAGATGGCCTTTTTTATTTTCGATGAAGACCGATAATTGATTAATAAGCATGGTTTTCCTCCTATAAATTTTCAGATCGCAGATCGATGACCCGTTTGGCTTTTCCCTCTGAACGAACCAGACTTTTTGGTTCAACCAGATGAATGCCGGCATGGATACCCAGGATCGTGTGAAGCTTGGACTCAATTTCCTTATAAAGCTGATCCAGCAGGGTGACCGAGACTAGCAGATCCTGGTTGATTACTTCGACATCGATTTCGATACGATCCAGATAGCCTTTTTTAAGCACCCGAATCTGATAATTTGAGCCGATCCCTTTGATGCCCAGGAGCACCCCTTCAATTTGTGATGGGAAAACGTTAACTCCGCCGATAATTAGCATATCATCGGTTCGCCCGGTGATTTTTGCCATCCGGGCTGAGGTTCTTCCGCAATCGCAAGGGGTGGTGTCGAGCTGGGTAATATCCTTGGTACGATAACGAATGAGTGGTATGCCTTCTTTGGTTATTGGGGTAATCACTAATTCACCGACCGAACCTTCAGGAAGCACTTCCAGGGTATCGGGGTCAATGATTTCGGCAATGAAGTGATCCTCATTAATGTGCATACCTCTGAAAGCCTGACACTCGCCAGAAACGCCGGGACCGATAAGTTCGCTCATGCCATAGTTTTCAGTTGAGACAATCCCCCAGGCTTCGTTAAGTTTGGCGCGCATTTCTTCGGTCGAACCTTCGCCGCCGAAGAGTCCGTATTTAAGAAAAAGCTCTTCTTTGGGATCGATCCCCATTTCCTGCGCGGCTTCAGCCAGATGTAAGGCATAGGAGGGGGTACCGATCAATACAGTGGATTGGAAATCCTGCATGATCATAATCTGCTTTTGGGTATTTCCGGACGATATTGGAATGACTCCGGCGCCAACCTTTTCCAGACCCTGCTGTAAACCAAAGGCACCAGTAAAAAGACCAAAGCCGAAGGTGATCTGAGCGGTATCTTCACTAGTGACCCCGCCCATGGTAACAATCCGGGCGATCACTTCGCGCCATACCTTCATATCATTTTTGGTATAACCCACCACAGTCGGTTTGCCAGTGGTACCAGAAGAGGCATGATAGCGAACAATTTTATTTTTGGGTACGGCAAAGAGGCTAAAGGGATAGTTTTTTCGCAGATCTTCCTTGGTGGTCAGCGGCAGGTGCCGCAGATCTTCCAGGCTGCGGATATCAACCGGCTTAACCCCAGCCGTTTTGAACTTTTCATGATAATAAGGCACGTTTTCATAAACGTGATTCAGGGTTTTCTTTAAACGCTTAAACTGCAGTTTCCGGAGTTCTTCCCGGGACATTTTTTCTTTATCAGACCATATTTTCATAGATTCTCCCCTCATTCAAAAAGCAGCACGCTGCCATAATTAATCGATTAAAAATTTTACTAGTTAACTTGTCGGTTTCCAGGAACTTTTCAAAGAAACAATCTGGTTAAAAACCGGTGCATCTGGTGTTGAATACTTGGGATCGACCGAGAAAAATCCATTACGGATAAACTGGAATTTTTGGTAAGGCTTAGTTTTTAGCAGTTCCGGTTCGATGTAGGCTTTGACGATTTCGAGCGATTTCTGATTGATCCGTTCCAGAAAATTGTCTTTATTGAGGCCGGCATCATCTTCGATCAGGTAGTCATAAAGGTGAAGCTCGACCTCGCTGGCATGACTGGCATCGACCCAATGAATCGTGCCTTTGACCTTACGCTCACAGCCGGCACCGGATTTAGTGGCGGGATCATAGGTGCATTTAAGTTCAATGACATTGCCTTGGTCATCTTTGATCACTTCCTGACAGGTAATGAAATAAGCACCACGCAGGCGAACCTCATTTCCAGGAAATAGCCGGAAATATTTTTTGGGAGGAATTTCCATAAAATCACTGCGATCAATTAGAATTTCACGACTAAATGGTGTGGTATAGGTTCCCAGCTCATCATTTTCCTGATTAAGTGGTAACTCAACCCATTCAGTCTGGTTTTCGGGGTAGTTGGTGATGGTCACCTTCAGGGGATCAACCACGGCCATTAAACGGGGCGCTTTAAGTTTTAGGTCATCCCGGATAAAATGCTCCAGCATTGCGATATCAACGGTGCTGTTGGTTTTGGCTACTCCAATGGCTTCGCAGAAAGCCTGAATCGATTCGGGTGTAAAGCCGCGGCGGCGCAACCCGGAGATGGTGGCCAAACGGGGATCGTCCCAGCCGTCGACAATTTTTTCATCGACCAATTGTTTTAAAAAGCGTTTGCCGACAATCGTTTTAGTCAGGTTGAGTTTGGCAAATTCGATTTGACGGGGTGGCTCGTTTTTAAAATCATCGATGTTAGCAAGCACCCAGTCGTAGAAGGGGCGATGGTCTTCAAATTCCAGGGTGCACAGGGAATGGGTAATTCCTTCGATGGCATCTTCAATCGGATGAGCATAGTCGTACATCGGATAGATAAACCAGTCTTCGGTGGTGGAATGGTGTTTGGTGTGCATAATCCGATAGATAGCGGGATCTCGCATATTCATGTTGGGGCTGCTCATATCAATTTTAGCTCTCAGGATATAAGAACCCTCAGCTAGTTTTCCAGCCTTCATTTGGGAAAACAGGCTCAAGTTTTCGTCAATGCTGCGGTAGCGGTAGGGGCTTTCCTTACCGGGTTCGGTCAGCGTTCCCCGATACTGGCGCATTTCCTCGGCGGAGAGTTGATCGACAAAGGCCAGACCCTTGCCAATCAGTTCGACAGCGTATTCGGCCATTTTATCAAAATAGCTGGAAGCAAAAAAGAGTCGGTCGTCCCATTTGATTCCCAGCCAGGCGAGATCTTCCTTGATTGAATCGACATATTCCATGTCTTCTTTGATGGGGTTGGTATCGTCAAAGCGAAGATTGAACTTGCCATGATACGCCTTTGCAATGCGGTAGTTGAGCAGCGAGGCTTTGGCATGACCGATATGTAGATATCCGTTAGGTTCGGGGGGGAAGCGGGTGTGCACGCGATCGTTGGCGTAGACCTTGTTGGCAATGTCCTGATCGATTGCATTGGTGATGAAATTCGTCTTTTTTTCAGTGGTCTCCATTAATTTCCTCCTGTTTATATATTTGCCAATAATACCATAAAGCCGGGCTTATTACAATTTTTTTATAAATACACCATGCTGATAAAAAAGCTCGCCATCAGCATAGATTTGACCCCCGTCTTGCATGTCACAGAGCATGTCCCAGTGGAGCATCGAGTCGTTGACAGGTCCGCATTCCGGGTAGGATTTGCCCAGAGCCAGATGGATGGTTCCGCCAATCTTTTCATCAAAAAGCATGTTGCGGGTAAACTGATTGATGTTATAGTTGGTGCCGATAGCAAATTCACCCAGATAGCGGGAACCCTCGTCGGTATCTAGTAAAGCGTGGAGCAAGGCTTCGCCGCGTTTGGCGCTGGCAGCGACAACCTGGCCATCTTTGAAGGTAAGCCTGATGTCTTCAATTTCCTGACCGCTGTAAATGCCGGGGAAGGTGAAACGAATGGTTCCGTTTACGCTTTCCTTTACCGGTGCAGTAAAGACTTCGCCGCTGGGGAAATTATGGTGGCCGTCGGAATTGATCCAGATCCGGCTCTTAGTGCAAAGCGTTAGATCAGTATCTTTGGCCAGCACATGGAATTGGGTTTTGCTATTTAAATAGGTCACCATTGCTGCCTGCTGATCGTGAATTTTCTGCCAGGCGGCGGTGGGGTTGTCGGTATTGAGGAGACAGGCCTCAAAAACAAATTCTTCATAATCCGACAGCGACATGTTGGCTTCCTGGGCGCCGCTTGCGGTGGGGTAGAGGCACAGCGTCCAATCCATTTCACCGCGAGCCACCCGATCATTGTAAATTTTTGTGAGCGGTGCGCCATAACGGCGTTGCAAAGCGATGCGTTCACTGGGAACCGCTGCCAGCGACTTCAGGTTATGGTCTCCGAGAATGTTTAGAATCTTATCAGCTTTGGAGTAAGCAGCCATCATCATCGGGGCATTAAACTGCAGTTGGTCATCACTGCCTTCCTTTAAAAGAATTTCAGCGATGCCTTCTGGGTTGAGCAAAACGGTGGGGTGAGCCCCGGTTTTTAACACTTCCCGGTAGCATTCTTTAATTAGGGGCATGGCCAGCTCGGAACCTCGGATGACGACCCATTCGCCGGGTTTAACATTGAGGGAATAGTTGACTAGGGTTTGAGCATATTTTATCAGTCGATGATCTCTCACGGTTTATCTCCTTATAATTGAAATAGTATTAGTTTAATATATCCGAAAAAAGAATTTAACTCAATAAAAAAATAAAAAAACAGGTGACAAATGTAAACGAACATTGTATAATAGCGATAGTATAGTTAATGATTAAAAGCTCATAAATGGTAACAACGTTCAGACAGAATGGTCCATGCTCCATTTAAAAAAGAATAATCAGATCCTGTACATTAAAATCAAGTGGAGGTAACTCATGGAAGACAGAACTTTAATTTGTCAAGATTGTGGCGAAGAATTTGTATTTACAGTAGGTGAACAAGAATTCTACCAGGAAAAAGGTTTTGACAATGAACCAAAAAGATGTCGTGAATGTCGAACAAAAAGAAAACAAACTAGAAGACCAAGAAACAGCAATTTCTAGGAATTTCAAAAAAAACAATGAAGATCCCTTCTTAGGGATCTTTTTTTCTTGCTGGATCGGTAAGTCTCGGAATTGCCAAAATCAAACAAATCTGTTAATAGATAAACTTGAGCCCAAAGTAGGTTTGCTGTTAAATGAAAAAGAAAGATAAACAAATGATAGACAAGGCTTACGTTTATATCGTAAAATGTAGTGATAAGACACTTTATACTGGGTGGACCAGCAATATCGATGCACGGATCAAGGTTCATAATTCTGGAACAGGGGCAAAATATACGCGCGGTCGGCTGCCGGTGACCCTGGTTTATTGGGAAGTCCTTGACTCTAGATCCCAAGCCCTCAGCCGCGAAGCGGTGATTAAAAAAATGTCAAAAGCGCAAAAAATAAGTTTGATTGAGAGTTATAAGCGCAAGATCAATAAGGAGTTTTCAGATGAATCTGTTTGTCAATGAATTTCCGATATACGAGACCCTTGCCAATGGAAACACCATTATCATTATTTATGATTTGTTTATCCTCTCGCTTTTTTTGTTTGAACTCTTTCTGTTTTATAATAAAGAACGAATTGTTGAAGCAGTAGCGCAGAATCAAACCAAAAAAATCAAACCCTACCGTCGTTTTCTGGTAAAATTGTTTATCAATTATGAGTATCAGGGGATTTTAATGGTAACCGGTGTGTTACTGTTTATTTCCCTGGTGGTGGTATCAAGCCATCATCGAATCTTACTGAGTGAATTGATTGGCATTCTGGGAAGCTTTGCCATTTTCATTGTGATTGTCTTTCTGGTTCAACACCTTTTTATGAAGATCGATCAGTTTCAGGATATTGTCGTCTCCCGCTTTGTGGATCTGATTTTTTATCTGGTATTGGGACATTACTTTGTCCTGTTTGCTAATTTTATCTCGCCGCCTAGCCTGCCATTGGGTCTGGCGGGGCTGTTCTTTGCTTTAGTGCTTTGTTTTTCGGTAATGATCCGGGCGATTGCCAATCCCAGTATCATTCGCAGTTCTGTTTCGAAAAGACGAAAGTATCAGGAAACCGCCAGTATCTTAAAAGGCATGCTGGTTCTGGTTGTCAGTGAGATGAGCATCCTTTATTTGATGGTCTATAATTGTTTTAAAATCAGCCCGGGTTTTTATGTGGCTAATTCGGATCGGGCTCTGGATGCTTTTGATATGCTGTACTACATGGTGGTCTCCTTTGCCACGATCGGCTATGGCGACATTCATCCGGTACGCTTTAATGGGATGTTTTACGGCGAACTGGTGGCGATGGTGATTGGTTTGACCAGCATGTTCAGTACCGCCTGCTTTGTCGGGGCGGTGGTGGCCGGGGCGGCTCAGATGAGCTGGAATCAGAGTCAGGAAGGTGGCAATCTGAATGATGAATCCGAACAGACCAAAGCCGTTGACCGAAAAAGCATGTTCACCGTCGTGCGTGAAAAATTAAAGAACAAAGAACTGTAAAGCGAATCGAGTTCAGAGTATTTTTGCAATGGTATAAACAAATAATACGAAAGGCTGTGAAGTATGAAATTTTATCTTGCATTATGGTTTGCAAAATTAATGGGTGTGGCCATTAACATGATCAGTAAGGATCGGGGCACCAACCTGCCCGGCGAAAAGGCCTTAACAATCGACCCTGATTTTGTCAAACATTTTAAAAACATTGATTATTCGAAGGTCATTTTTATTACCGGAACCAATGGAAAATCATCAACGACCAACTTGGTCACCCATATCTTAAAACAAAACGGTAAAAAGATTGTCTCAAATCTTGAAGGCGCCAATTTACTAGGCGGAATTGCCACTATTTTGGCTAAAGAAGCCAGTTTATCGGGGAAACTCAAGGCGGACTATTATGTTTTCGAAACGGACGAGCGCTATTTGCCCCTGATTTATGCTCAATTACCGGCCGAGAACATGCTGATCACTAATCTTCAAAAAGACCAGGTGCAGAGAAATGGGGATCCGGATTTTATTATCCGTAAATTAAAAGAGGTGGTGAATCCTAAGATGACACTGATCCTCAATAATGAAGAACCGCGATCCCGATTTTTTGAGGAAATCGCCCGTCGCTCTATCTATTATGGGGTTTCCCGGCACGATGAATCCTTCACCAAGGGTGCGGATTATCCAACCCAGGCCTGTCCGAAATGCCATCACGATATCAGCTTTGACTATTACAATGTCGATAGTATCGGTGCGTTTCATTGTGACTTTTGTGGTTTTGCCAGCAAAAAAACACCAGACTATCCGATCACCGATCTAAATTTTTCTGATCAAAGCTTTAAGCTAAGAGATGTCAACTTTCATATGCCCTATGATCTGCCCTTCATGTTTTATAACTATGCCGGTTCGCTGGCTGTTTGTGAAGCGATCTGTAAAATTCCAGCAGAGGCTGCGGCCAAGGCCTTTGAAAACTTTAAAAACATCGGCGGCCGCTTTGAGGTAATGACCTATAAAAATAAAACCATTAAATATATGCGGATTAAACAAGAAAATCCCGATACCCTCCAGAGTGCTTTAAATATTATGGCTTCCGATAAGCATAAAAAGATGGTCGCGCTGGGTTTATATGTAGTTAATGATTTTGTGCCCCATTACATCAATACCTTTTACGCCTTTGACTGTGATTTTAAACCAGTGATTGAGTCAAATGTCGAGCGATACCTATGCTTCTCAGAGCATGTTTCATATGACACTGCCAATCGGCTCATCTATGATGGGGTTGCTAAAGAAGCGATCACAATCATGGACAGCGACAATATTAATGAAATTTTTGCCGAAATTGATAAGGCCGAAACCGATAATATTTATTTGATTACCTGGCTATCAACCTTTGAAAAGATGAAAAAATTCATTGAAGGAGGACAGAATTAATGGAACAGACGATAAAAATCGGATGGCTTTTTAATAATAGCTTTAACCTCCACGGTGACCGGGGCAATCTTTTGGCTGTCCTGGCGGAAGGGCAACGTCGCGGCTATCAGGTTTTGGTCGAACAGATTAACCTCGATACAAAGTGTTTTAACCCCATGGACTTTGACTTTCTGTTTTGTCCGCCGGGAGAAATCGAACATTTCGAGGCGGCGGCAGCTTTTCTCGAACCGCACCGGAAAGTGTTAATGGACTATATTGAAACCCGGCCGATGCTGGTTACTGGCACCTCGGTAGCTATTTTTGGCGAAAGCATCACTCGGGATGATCAGTCGACGATTAGAGGATTGGGAATTATTGAGGTAGTCACCCGGGAAAATCACGCCGTTTATGGAGATGATCTTTATTACAGCTGTCAGTACAATGGCAAAGAAATGGATATTGTTGGCAGTCAAATTCAAATGATCGATTTAGAAATAAAGGAAGAGTCGCCCTTTGGTCGGTTAAAATATGGTTATGGCAACAATGGCGAGACTAAATTCGAAGGTGTTATCAGCGGCAAAGGTATTTTTACCAATACCCTTGGGCCGCTGCTGGTTTGTAATCCCTGGCTTACTGAAGAAATCTTCAATTTAATTGAAACCAATCGGAACTGGCCGATCTGGGAAGACCATCGTGACAATTCGCTGGAACTGAAATCATTTAAGACCAAGCTTGCTCATATTGATAAAAAAGAAACCCGGCTGAAAAAAATCAGTGAACGTTAAATAAAGTGTTAATAGAGCTAGCTAACTTGGGTATTATTATCGGCACTTAATATGAATAAAAGAAAGTAAGTAATCGTGAAAAAGAAAAAAGTAATTATCGGACTGAGTGGCGGCATCGACAGTGCTGCCGCGGCAAGTCATTTAAAAAATGAAGGTTACGAGGTTATCGGCGTAACCTTCAATTTTTTGAATTCAGATCAAACCATCTTGGCCGCAAAAAAAGTAGCTGAAAAGCTTAGAATTGAGCATCATGTACTGGAAGCTCAAAACCAGTTTCACAAAAATGTTATGATGCCGTTTATCGCTGCTTACAAAAAGGGCGAAACCCCCAACCCCTGTATGCGGTGTAATCAGACCATGAAATTTCCGCTACTTTATGATTTTGCTAAAGCTAATGATCAGGCTGCAATTGCTACCGGGCATTATGCCGAGGTTAAAAAAAAGGGCGACAGCTACGAATTGTGGGCCAGTCCCAATGCCAGAAAAGATCAATCCTATTTTTTGTATCACCTTGATCAGGAAGTGCTTAAAAAACTTATTTTTCCACTTAATTCTTTTGAGTCCAAGGATCAGGTGCGAGGGATGATCAGGGATCTTTTGCCGGAACTTTCAAACGGTGCCGAAAGTCAGGGCATTTGTTTTATCCCCAAAAAAGGACACCAGCTTTTTTTGAAAGAGGCAGCTTTTGGATCACAACCGGTCGAAACCGGCATATTTGTGGATGCTTCCGGGAAAATCTTGGGGCGACATTCAGGGATACAAAATTTTACCCTAGGGCAAACGCGCGGACTTGGCCTTTTATCAAACAAGCGATGGGCAGTGGTAGATCTAGAGCCGCTAACGAATACAGTTGTCCTTGATGATGAGCGGGCTTTGTTTAAAAACCAGATTTTTGTGGATCAGTTATCGGTGCATCCTAACGTTAACCTTGCCGATTGGGAATTTTCCTTTAAAACCTGTCGTTGGGGTCACAGCTATCGTGGTCGGATTGAACGATTACCCGGCAACCAGGCGATTGTTCACAGTCAGGTGCCGGTTCGGGCACCAGCCCCTGGCCAGGCACTAGTCTTTTATCAGGATCGCCGGGTACTTGGGGGCGGAACCATAAAACGTTTTGAATTTAGTTAGTCATGCGGTATAATGGGTGAGATTTTAACAATTACATGAGAAAACTAGGCAATGCACCTTAAAATGATTAATAAAAGGCCGGAAATGCCGATAAAATATAGATAAGGTAATTGATTTAGATGAGTTAGCGAATGAGTTTTTGAGTTTTGCTTTATGAGCAAACAATCGAAGGAGTTATAATAGATGGGAAAATTATTTGGCACCGATGGCGTACGTGGTGTATATGAGCAGGATTTAACATTAGAATTGGCCTTTGGACTGGGTCAGGCGGGCGCCAGCGTATTGGGGAGAAATGCCCACCGTCCAAAGATTATCATCGGTCGGGATACCCGTGAATCGGGATCGCCGCTTGAACAGGCATTGGCCGAGGGAATAGTCTCGGTGGGCGGAGAAGTGTTACTGGTGGGAGTGTTGCCAACACCAGCCGTGGCAGTGATTACCAGAGCGCTTAAGGCCGATGCCGGCGTTGTGATTTCAGCGTCACATAATCCGTATGAATTTAACGGGATCAAGTTTTTTAACAGTCAGGGCTTTAAACTACCAGATGCGGTGGAAAACGAAATTGAGGCCATAGTTTTAAAAAGTCAGGCGGTACCGCTAAAAGATGGTGGCAGCATTAAAACACTGGAAAATCCAGAAGCATTTTATCTTAACCACATCAAAAAGGCAGTAGAAGCAGATTTTTCAGGGCTTCGAGTGGTACTAGATTGTGCCAATGGCGCGGCTTATCAGGTTGCACCGGCATTTTTTTGTGACCTGGGTGCAGAGGTTATCGTTATTGGTGACAAACCTGATGGGCTAAATATCAATGCTGGCTGCGGTTCGACCCATCTTGCTCCACTGCAACAACGGGTGGTTGCGGAAAAAGCCGATATCGGAATCGCCTTTGATGGCGATGCTGACCGCTGTCTGGCGGTCGATAATGTTGGCAATATCATCGACGGTGACAAGATTATGAATCTGATCGGCAGTCGGATGAAGGCCAGTGGCAGGCTAAAAAAGAACACCGTTGTAGTAACGGTGATGAGCAATATCGGGCTGGATGTCGCCTTGAACAAAGCCGGATGCCAGACAATCAAAACCGACGTGGGCGATCGTTATGTGCTGGAGGCGATGATTAAAGGTGATTATAATCTGGGTGGCGAACAATCCGGTCATCTTATTCTGCTGGATCATAATACCACTGGGGATGGCATGCTGACGGCGCTGGTGCTGCTGGAATTATTAAAAAAAGACGGACGGGATGCCAAAACACTAGGTGATCTAATGACCGTTTACCCCCAGATTCTGGTAAATGCCCGGGTTGAAAATGGACGAAAACAGGATTATCTGAGTGACGACCAGATTCAAAAGAAGATCAAAGAGGTCGAAACCCATTTTCACGGACAAGGTCGGGTACTGATTCGGCCGTCAGGAACAGAACCGCTGGTTCGGGTAATGATTGAAGGAAAAGATCAGAATGAACTGACCCGGATTGCTAGAGAACTGGCGCAATTGATTGAGCTGCGCTTGAGCAGTACGATCGAAGTTGTCGGACAGCCAGTAATTGCGTAACCTGAAAAAATAGAATGAATGATTAAAAATAGATTAAGAAATGAGGGCTTTTGCCCTCATTTCTTTGTGTTAAAAATAATTTTATGATAGAATAAACAGGTTAGTATTTGGGTAGATAAGTAATAGGGCCATAACCAAAGACAACAAAAAGCGCCAGAACTCAAGTGATGGTCCACACAAGGTTGAGTTGACGAGGTCAGGGAGTATCGAAAATTCGGCGGATGCCCTGGAGAATTGCCATAAAAACTGAAGAGTGATTTTCAGGACAAAGCTGGCATAAAAAAGAAGAACAGGTGAAAATATGTGTGGAATAGTAGGTTATATCGGAAGAAAACAGGCTCAGGATGTTTTAATAAGCGGTTTGTCACGATTGGAGTACCGGGGCTATGACTCGGCCGGAATTGCGACCCTGGAAAATGAAGTGATCCGGGTGGAAAAGAAAAAAGGTCGGCTAAAAAATCTGGAGGAAGTTCTGATAAATACCCCCCTTGCTGGCCAGGTTGGCATCGGTCATACCCGTTGGGCAACCCATGGGGTTCCTTCGGATGCCAATGCCCATCCCCATTCAAGTTTCGGGACAGAGATATCGGTTGTTCATAATGGGATCATCGAAAACTATATGGCCCTAAAAAATGAGCTGCAAGCTTTGGGTCATGTCTTTCTTTCTGATACCGATACGGAAGTCATTGCCCATCTGCTAAATGAACTTTACACCGGTGACCTTGTCGAAACCATTCAGATTGCCCTGAAGCGGATGAGAGGTTCCTATGCCCTGGCGATTCTCTGTGCCAATGAACCAGATAAAATTGTGGCGGTGCGTAAAGACAGTCCTCTGATTGTTGGACTGGGAGACGGTGAGAATTTTATCGCATCGGATATTCCAGCGATTTTAAACTATACCCGGGAAGTCTATCTGCTCGATAACGGCGAAATGGCAGTGCTAACGGCGGATACTATCGAAGTCATGGATAATGCTGGCAAAATCATCGAAAAAGAAGTTTTTGTAGTCGATTGGGATCCTGGGGATGCCGAAAAAGGCGGCTACGATCATTTTATGATGAAAGAAATGGTGGAACAGCCCAAGGCGATGATGGAAACATTAATGGGGCGTTGTTGCGAAAGTGGGGTCACCTTCGCTGGTCTTAAGCTAAATGCTGAGATGATGAAAAAGATCAACCGGATTCAGATCGTCGCCTGTGGAACCGCTTATCACGCGGGACTGGTGGGTAAATATTATTTTGAAAAATTTGCCCGAATCAGCGTCGAAACTGAGGCAGCTTCTGAATATCGTTATAAAAATCCGATTGTCGATAAAAACACCCTGCTGATTGTCATCAGCCAATCCGGCGAAACTGCCGATACCCTGGCCGCTATCCGGTTGGCTAAAGAACGAGGTGCCTGGGTTTTAGCGGTGACTAACGTGGTAGGTAGTTCGATTGCCCGGGAAGCTGATGATGTGATCTATACCAATGCCGGGCCGGAAATCGCTGTGGCATCGACCAAAGCTTATGTTACCCAGGTCGGTTGCATGATGATGCTCGCCTCATTTTTGGGAAATCTTAACGGAAAAATGGAAAAAGCAGAAGGCTCACGGATTTGCCATGGTCTGATGATGACTCCAGGACTGATCGAAAAAGCCTTGGAGAACCAAGCAGTCATCAAAGCATTTGCCGATAAAAATCATAAAATCAACGATCTCTTCTACATGGGTAGAGGGGTGGATCTGTATACCAGCATGGAAGGATCACTAAAACTTAAGGAGATTTCCTATATCCATTCCGAGGCCTATGCGGCCGGCGAACTAAAACACGGCCCCATTGCCCTGATCGAGGATGGCACCATTGTGGTGGCGGTCTGTACCCAGGAGAATGTGTTTGAAAAAATGCTCAGCAATATTAAAGAAGTCAAGGCTCGAGGTGCCCACGTATTGGCGATCGTTCAAGAAGGTCACGAAGATATTGCATCTGAGGTCGACGAGGTGTGGGTGATTCCCGAGATGGATGATGATATCACGGCCATTCCCACTACTGTTTATCTGCAGTTGATGGCTTATTATCTGGCAGTTGCCCGTGGTTGCGATGTTGACAAGCCCAAAAATTTGGCTAAAAGCGTGACCGTGGAATAGCCCACAGATTATTTCTAGATCGATATGTAGTTTTAAAACAAAGTTTGATAATTTAAAAGAAAGTTTGATATTTTAAAACAAAGTCTGATAATTAAAAACAAAGTTTGATAAAAGAAGCCGTTTAGTGTATTATATAACTAAACGGTATTTTTTTAACTTCAATCACATATGCATGTTAAATAATAAACTTTTTGGAGGCAAAATATTGGCGAAACGAATAAGAAAAAATTCTATAGATAAAAAGTTAAAGGACGGCAGAGGAATTGGTGCGGGGCTAGATTATAAACCTTGGCTTGTTATTCAAGATGTTTCTTCTTTAGGTAGATCAACCCGTTTAAAAGGGATAAAAATACCTAGACAATATGAATTTCTATCTGATTTGGAAAAAAATTATTTTTACTTGTTGGAATTTTCTGACTACGTAATAGATATACGAGAACAATATCCGCTTCTACCGCTTGAGGATACATTATTAATCGCAGATGAATTAGGTATTATACATCCTCGTAATCCACATACCAATGAACCAATTGTTATGTCAACAGATTTTGTTGTAACCAAGAAAAATGATGGAAATATTAAAGATCATGCGAGAACAGTAAAAATGAAGAAAGAATTATCAAATGAGAGAATATTGGAAAAGTTCGAAATAGAACGTGTTTATTGGGATCGGCACCAGATTGATTGGGGAATTGTTACAGAGGAAGAAATTAATAAAACAACAGCACAAAATATTGGTTTTGTTCATTCGTATAAAGAGTTAACAAATTTCGATGATTTTAAAGCGTGCCCAGAAATTGAAATGGAGGACTTTTTAACGGATTATATTAACAGGATGTTAAACGAATCAACCAATTCAATTCGAACAATATCGAAAGAATTTGAAAGAGATTTTGGTCTAAATGCAGGAAGTGGCCTCACTATTTTTAAACATTTAATAATTAACAAAATAATTAATGTTAATCTTAAAGTGAAGCTAGACATAAACGAAAACATTCCAATCGAAGCAATTTATAAAGATTTTTCGCTGGAAAAGAGTGTAATATGATCTGTTATAATCAAGTTTATGAATATTTAGATAAAGCTGAAAAGAATAGAATCAGAATCATTCATATTGAAGGTGGAAATGCTTATTTTGTTAACCTGCATGGCGATACAGCAATGCCCAAAATAGCGGCTATTACCACATTAGAAGACGAATTGCTGGGGGGGGCACTACTGCTGATACCAGATCCATATTTAAATAGTTATTTAGATGAAAATTTGACAAATGCACAAATAAAAAAAAGAGATGATAATTGGAGAATTGTATCCAAATACTGGGACGAGTGTAAAATTGAGCTATTGTCAACGGATCAAAGAGAAGATTTATTCAAAGGCATAGCGATCAAGACAGGTTTAAATGAACTAAAAATAAAACGTGCTTTTACAAGATTCTGGCAACGGGGTCTTAGTAAAAATGCGTTATTACCTGACTATAATTTTTCAGGCGGAAAAGGAAAAGAGAGAGATCTTACCGGGCCGAAAACGGGAAGACCACGAAAATTTAATCTATTAGACGATGGCAGCAACGGTTTTAATATTACTGACGATGTCAAAAAACAATTTAAGCATATTATTAAGAGTCAATTTCAAAAAAATAATCAGATTTCTTTAACTGAAACATATAACTATTTATTAAAAACTTATTATTCAGATATATATTTAGAAAACAATGAAAAAAAATACAGAGTATGGGATGCTTCAAGAATCCCAACATTTGGTCAATTTTATTATTGGTATAAAAAAAATGAAGACCCACAACTTGATATTATTTCAAGGAAAAGTATAAAGGAATATGAACTGAAACATCGTCCCTTGCTGAGTAATTCAACAAGTGAAACAGATGGTCCAGGAACTCGATTTCAAATTGATGCGACTATTGCAGATATTTATTTAGTCAGTTCATATGATAGAAACTTAATTATCGGTCGACCGATAGTGTATGCTGTGATTGATGTGTACTCGCGTTTGATGACTGGTATTTATGTTGGATTGGAGGGACCCTCATGGGTAGGTGCGATGATGGCACTTGACAATATGGCGACAAATAAAGTTAAATATTGCCAGCAGTTTGGGATTTCAATAAGTGAGAGGGAATGGCCTGCTAATCATTTACCAGAAATAATAATTGCCGATCGTGGAGAATTCGAAGGCTATTCTGTAGAAAATTTAATTAATAATTTAAATATTAAAATTGAGAACACCTCGGCGTATAGAGGGGATTTAAAAGGAATTGTAGAACGGCAGTTCCGTACTATAAATACGAAAATTAAGCATAAAACCCCTGGAGCAATTCAAAAGGAATATCGAAAAAGAGGGGATCAAGATTATCGACTGGATGCTAAACTTAACTTAAAAGAATTTACAAAGATTATAATTCATATTGTACTACAGCACAATCAAAAGATAATCGAAAAATACCCCCTTGAAAAAAGTATGATTCTTGATGGTTTAATTGCAACACCACTCAATTTATGGAATTGGGGAATTGCGAATAAAAAGGGCTGTTTACAGATAATATCAAATCAAAATGTATTTAGACTCAATGTCTTACCTAAAGGAAAAGCAAGAATTACTCGAGCAGGTATTGTTTTTAAGAAATTATTTTATGGTTCAGAAAAAGCTATTG
>Ga0180017_100199_pt1 | contig 24450 bp, 20 predicted proteins | sample KR46_S_MetaG_FD_129674 | JGI IMG/M metagenome (GOLD analysis project Ga0180017, IMG submission 129674) | Groundwater microbial communities from the Olkiluoto Island deep subsurface site, Finland - KR46_S_MetaG | ecosystem: Environmental > Aquatic > Deep subsurface > Groundwater | place: Finland...
CGGACTTGTGTCGTCCGTTGGTCCACATGCCCCACTGGGCGTTAGGACATGAAGACAGGTAGGATTTGAGCTGACCTTCGCCGTCCTTCTTGTCGGATGGCTTCACCTTTTCGCTTTTACACTCGATGATGATGTCGATGGATTCTTGAAGATGCTGGGCGTTTTCAGGAAAAATGGCGATATCGACCCGCTTTGTCGCAGATCCGACCTTGATGGGAAACTCCACAGCAATCCGTTCGGGCTTGTAGCCAAGTTCTTTTACAAGACGGCGTTCAATGTTCTGTCGCACATATTCTTCCGGCGTGTCATTGCGAATAATCCCGTCAATGAAATCGCAGAGCTTTCCGTCGGGAATCGTGGTGATGAGTTGCTGATTTTGCGATGCCATTCTTTTCACTAACTGTTGTTTAAAAATTGTTATTTCTTAAACAATTTATTCGGATTAGTGCAACAATTCATTTATGTAAGTATATATGCGCAATTTTCTCATGGTACTAATACGTATTTTTTTACATACAAGCTACTTCATATGTATTGTGCTATGAGATTTCATACGTATATATTTCTAGTTAAATGTGGAGTTGTTTTTTCGTTTCTGGGGCTATACTGAAATCCTCAAAATTAATTTCCTGTTTCAGCCCATAGTCTTATGGAACGTGGGCGCAAAAACTGTGGTTCTCGTGGCCTGCCTGACTGTTGAAAAATTCAAAATTCGCAGGCCGTTCAAAAATGGCGAGATGCGAGGAAGCGGAAAAAGCCAGGACGCGCAGTGTATTGCGCAGATGCGCGGTCTGGCTTTTTTCGCTGACGAAGCAGATCGCCATTTTTCAACGGCCTGCAGGGAGGTGGCGCGACGATGGAGCGGAAAGGCAATCAATCGGTCGAGAGCCGCATTCGCGGCGAACTGCGACGTCTTGAACTGGTCGGACGTTACCGTGCTCTATGCCTGTGAATCAGGCAGCCGCGCATGGGGTTTTGAATCGGTGGACAGCGATTACGACGTGCGGTTCATCTACGTCAGGAAAACGCCCTGGTATCTGAGCGTTCAGCGCAAGCGCGATGTCATCGAAAAGCCCATTGACGACGAGCTTGACATTTCCGGGTGGGACGTGACCAAGGCCCTGCAGCTTCTGCGCAGATCGAATCCGCCGCTGCTCGAATGGTTGCAATCTCCCGTGGTCTATGTCCGTAAATCCTCTTTCGCCGAGCGGATGAGAAGACTGATGGGCGAGTATTATTCCCCCATCTCATGCATGTATCACTACCTGCACATGGCGAAGAACAATTACAGACGGTACCTGCGGGAAGAAATTGTCTGGACGAAGAAATACTTCTATGTGCTTCGTCCCATACTTGCGTGCATTTGGATCGAGAGAGGCTTCGGCGTGGTTCCCATGGAATTTGCAAAATTGGTGGAGCGCGTAGTGGAAAGCGACGAGCTTCGCCGGGAGATTGACGAGCTTCTGATCATGAAGCGTGCCGGCGCAGAGCTGCGTCGAGGGCCGCTCAATCCCGTGCTTTCGGGATTCATCGAGCAGGAACTTGTGCGTTTGAACGGCCGGCTGCAACCGCCGTCCAGAAGCAAGGATCACGCTCCGCTGGACCGGCTGTTTGTGGAAACGTTGAGAGAGGTGAACGGGGAAGGCATCGGGCCATGCGTTCAGGTGGACGACTCCTGATAGCGGTCTTGCGCTGCCAGTTGGGCGGCGGGAGTTCGCAGGGAAAATGCGAACGGCGGTGATCAATTCGAAGCCCCTAAGGATATCGACATCCAAGGGGGCTTCGAGGTTTTCGACGTCGGAAAGTTTGACTGAACGTTGTTCTCCAGAGGCTTTCTTGCCTGGAAGCGTGTCCCGTCGCGGGCCGGGCAAGGTCTGCCGGAACTCTCTCGCGGGCCTCGTAATGCTTCCCGGCCGTGAGCTTTGGACGGCGTGCAGCGCGTTGTCCGCCACGTGGCCGGGAAGCAAATGATGCCTGGCTCGGTCAGACAGCCGACAGCCCTTGCCCGGCCCGCACCGAAACGCTTGAGCTTGTGCGAACGGTCGTGCGGAAAGAAATTCGTGAATGGGGTGCAGGGAACGTGGCCTTGTCCGTCGTCGACTTTTCATCTGGGCGTCATCCCCGCGAAGGCGGGGATCCATAAAGCTGTGTATGGCCTTGCACAAGTCTTACGGGGCGTCGCTGCGCTCCATGCGCACCAAGTGACGGCTTTGCTTTTCTTGCGGTCGCGCATCCTTGACGGGAGTGTGTTTACCATTATAAATATTTCGTGCAGCACGAATATTGTAAGGAGGGCATGATATGGCAGCTATGGGACATGCTTCACAGGTTAAGGTCGTTGGGCTTAATGGCCAGATATCTTTAGGAAAACAGTATGCGGGCCGCCAGGTGTTGGTGGAAGAACGCGAACCTGGTGTTTGGCTTGTGCGGACCGCCACGGTCATTCCAGATAACGAACGGTGGTTGCATGAGCCGCGGGCGGCATCTGATCTGCAAACGGCTTTGTCATGGTCCATCACCCATCCTGCATCGGATGCCGATTCTGAAGAAATGCTCAGGCAACTGGCACATGATGAGTAGCCGCGAAGGGCGAGTCCGCCTCGATCTCAACAACCCGGCCTTTCAAGAGCAGCTGCTTAGGTTGCAGAAAGTGGAACGCCACGCAGCTCTTGATACCCTGAACAAGGTTCGTCAGCTGACGTGGAACCAAGTGTACCGCGATCCAGGTCTGAAGTGGGAAAAGATTACTAGCATAAGACCACCTAAAGGCATAGATGCGCTCTATTCAATACGCATCACTCCGGCTCGCCGCGCCACAGCGTACCGTGACGGCGAGTTTATGCGTTTTCTGACCATCGCTCCGGATCATGATGCGGCATATGGAAGAAATAGTGCCTATGCCGATACGAAGGGTGCTTTATCTTTGGGGTGCTACAGCGTGTCATGAATTTATATTCATCGAGCCCTCAGCTATTTCAACGAATATACTCAACGTCGGAAAGATTGACTGAACGTTGTTCTCCAGAGGCTTTCTTGCCTGGAAGCGCGTTCCATCGCGAATCGGGCAAGGCCTGCCATGAGTTCGGCTATACGCAGGCGCAAGTCGCTGCCGCGTTAGGTTTGCATTATTCAACCGTGAGTAAGATTATTCAGAAATTCAGATAACTAAAGAGTCATGATGAGATATAACCCTCGTCTTTCGAGGTGAGAAAATCTAATTTTTCTCGGCCGCAGGGGCACTTTCTCTTGACCTCTGTCCTTTTGATGAGTGACAATTGATTTTCGATGTTATTCAGTAGTGTTGCCCGAGGTGAGAAAGTCTGATTTTCTGGCTATGGGAACTTTCTCTTGACCTCGCCTCTACTAATTAGAAATTATACTAGACCATTAAGTTAATAAAGACTACTTATTAGCTACTAGGTAGCTAGAAATAATAATACATGGTGATCAGCAAAACAATGATGCAGTTTGATACAAAGAGTAGCTTAGATATAGAAAAGTCTGTAGCTCAATTTTCATTATATTCAGATCAAGTTCAAGATTTACTTTTGAGAATATGTAACGGAGAGAGTAATATTTTTCCGGAAGGCTTGATTTCTAGCACAATAAACGGAAACGCAGCTGCAGCTCTTAGAAGACTTGTGCCGATTCAAATTAGGAAAAAATTAGGTTTATTTTTTACAGATACTTATTTGTCTGACAACGTAGCAAAAATATTAGCGCCTTATCTTCGGAAGAATTCTAAAATATTAGACCCCGCATGTGGCTCAGGAAATTTGCTTTTATCTTGTGCTAAGCACTTAGAGATCGGGAAAAATCTAAATCATACCCTAAGTATTTGGTCAGATAAAATCATAGGATATGATTTATATGATGAGTTTATTCGTGCGGCAAAATTAAGACTTATAGCACTCGCAATAAGCTATCATTTAGATGAAATCGAAGAAATTAATTATTTAAATATAGATTGTTTATTTAACAAATTGAAAACGTGTAAATTTTTTTCACAATTAAATTTTAATGAAATTGACTGTATTGTAGTGAACCCACCTTTTGGTCAAGAATTTGCTCCTGATGGTTGCGTCTGGGGTTCTGGTATGGTGCAGATGGCAGCTTTGTTTTTTGAAAAGTTGATACGTATTGCACATAAAGATATGCGAATTGTTGCAATACTTCCAGATGTGCTACGAAGTGGAACGAGGTACAAAAAATGGCGTTCCATGATATCCTCATCTTGCAGTTCTATAGAAATAAGTGCGGGTGGGCGATTCGACAAAACCACGGATGTTGATGTATTTGTCCTTCATGCTGTACTTGGTAGGCCAATCGAAATATTCTCTGAATGGAATTTTTCACAGAGTAGAGACAATTCAAGCCAACAAGTGGTTAACGATTATTTTAATGTTCGTGTTGGGACTGTTGTCCCGCATCGAGACCCGCTTGTCGGACCAGTATATCCATATATATATGCCCGATCAGCCCCATCTGGGAAAATACTTTGCCACATAGGTGAATTTCGTCCATTTTCAGGAACTGTATTTCGACCGCCTTTTGTTGTTTTGCATCGAACATCAAGCCCGCATGATAGATCTAGATGTATCGCAACAATTGTAAATTTAGATCAAGAAGTCGCTGTTGAAAATCATTTGATTGTTTTTACTCCGCATGATAGTTCTATTGATAGTTGCAAAAAATTATTAGATATTTTGCAGTCAAAACAGTCGTCTGAATGGTTGAATAGTCGGATTCGCTGTCGTCATTTGACAGTGTCGTCATTGCGAGAGCTTCCGTGGTTTGACGTTTAGTAAATAATGGTAATCTAACATAATGGAAAGCAAATGAAAGCAACAATTATTGATAGACGTCCGTCAACTCAAGATATTAGTTGGTTTTTGGATCTCTATAGAGTCGGTCAGTTAGATTTAAATCCAAGCTATCAACGACGCAGTGTGTGGAGCCTTAAAGATAGAAGATACTTCCTGGACACAATATTTAGAGGCTACCCTAGTCCAGCTATTTATCTACACAAGGAAACAAGAAGTGGTGGTAAAACAATATACGCAGTCGTTGATGGGAAGCAACGACTTGAGACAATAATTCAATTTGCAGAAAACAAGATAAGTGTTGATGCTGAATTTGGTGACTCTCGACTTGATGGAAAAAAATGGAAAAAAATTTCTGAAGAATTAGATTTGGCACGAAATTTTTGGGATTACGTAATGCCTGTTGAGTTTATTAGCGTTGGAGATAGTGGAACGCTTTTGAATGAAGTATTTGATCGTCTGAACAGAAATTCACGAAAATTAGTTGAGCAAGAGCTTAGGCATGCCAGGTATAATGGATGGTTTATAGACTTTGTTGAAAACGAATCAAAGAGTCAAGATTGGGTCGATCTTGGTATTGTCACGACTGCAAGAGCTAGGAGGATGCGTGACGTTCAGTTTCTTTCAGAGTTACTTATAATATTGTTAAAGAATGATGTCGGTGGGTTTGATCAAAATGAAATTGATGAATTTTGCGCCAATTATGAAGAACCTTGCGAAACGATTCCGATGTTCGACGAAGAAGAGCTTAAGCACCGATGGACAAGCGCCAAAAGGTATCTTTTGGAGTTAGAAAAAAATAATAACGCAATCTCGACTTACTCAAAAGACTTTATAAATTTTTATACGTTGTGGTCATTGGTCGTAACAACGATTACAAATCTGCCTACTTCTTCGATTTTCTCTATTAAATACGCAGAATTTATGTGTGATGTCGCAAAATTTAAAGATAAAACTTATCTTGAAAAAGTTATGAATAAAGAAGAAGCTCCTCAATTTTCTCAAAGTCTTAAGTATTTTCAAAATAGTATTGGAGCAAGTACAGAGTTTCCTCAAAGAAAAGAGCGTTTAGCAGCAATTTTTTCCGTAATTTACGGATAATTGTTTAGGTTATGAAAATTTCAAAATCTGTTAGAGAAATATATTTGAATATGGAAAATACATATTTAAAATTAAAAGAGCAAGTCGATCGAACTATAATGAATTTAAAAAATCCGAAATGGCATTATGAAAGCCGTATAAAATCAGTTGAAAGTTTTGCTTTGAAAGTAGAAAGTGGTCGATATATCAGTCAAGAAGAAATTGACGACTTATTTGCATGTACTATTGTTGTAGATAACTTGGGTTCGATGTCAAAAGCCGAGGCCATGATCAAAGATTTGTTTGTTGTACGCGAGAGGCGACCGCCAAGTGACGACTTTACGACCAAGCCTTCAGACTGCTTTCGATTTGACGACACGCGTCTCTATGTTTTCTGGAAGGATGATTCGACTGTTCGGCCTACTGGGTTCGCAAAAGCACTATTTGAAATTCAAATAAAAACATTCTTGGGTCACGCTTGGGCTGTAGCGACGCATGACTTGACTTATAAAACTGACGAAAAAAGTTGGTCAAAAGAGCGCATTGCTTACCAAATAAAGGCGATGCTAGAGCATGCGGAAGTATCGATTCAAGCAGCTACAATACTTTCAAGCACTGTAAATTTAAAAAAGACTAACGAGACATCAAGTCGCATATCAAGTCTTATCAATCTTTTATTAGAGTTATGGCCAGGATCAGCTCTTCCCAATGATAAAAAACGTTTAGCTGAAAATATTGATAACCTCCTTAAAAATATCAATCTTAGTCAAGAAGAACTCCGACAAATTTTAGAAAAAGAAACATTCATTGGAAAAGGGGTTAATACATTAAATATTTCTCCTTATGGTACAATTGTTCAGTCGATAATAAATCAGAATCCTGAAATAATAATTCAATATCTTAAAAAAAAGAGTAAAAAATTTAAAATATTCATTCCAGACGAGATTGTCATTCCTGGGTATGAAGATGTAACAATTTTTAATAATGCAGTACGTTTAAAAAATTAGACTTATTTTTTTAATGTTATAATAAATTTTGATATGTAGTTCTGTTCCATTGAGATGAGTTAAAGAACGAATTGTGCGTCAAACAAGATTAAGGGATTTCCATAGACCTGCGTGAATTACCATTTGATGATTACGATTGAAAGAAGCGCTTCTCTTACGATGTTGCCACGCATATCTGTCAGAATCTTGCCCAGTTTTCCAGGCATTGCCAATCCATGACGTCCGAAACATCTCCTTTGCTATTGACTCAACTTCGGTCTCACTCTTTGCAAATTGCTTTTGAATCTTTGTACTGAATTCGGTAAACGAAAAATCGCGTCCTAATTCTGTTAAAATTCCAGGTAATTCTGCTCTCACTTGCTCATCAACTAGGCCAACCAGTGCGTCACTCAACTCCTGTTGAAACCAGTCTGAGTAGTTGTTGAGTGCTGAAAGAACATCATTGGTATTGAATGGTGGGGACTTTTTAAAACGCTGAAGTTCACGGAAAAAACTAATTAAATCTCGTGGTAGATATCTTGTATTATCTAACACAAATCCAACAGAGTCTCTTTTATGAATTTGTTTTGGAAACCATGCTGCCCATAATTGAGGGGCAGATCTCACTTCGCCTGCCAGTGAGGCTCGCTTCTCTAAAATTCTAAATAAACTTGTATGCAATGGTGACCTTGAATTATCGTACCATTTAAGGCTAATTCCATTATCGTTTATTCGTTTAGTCAAATTAGGGTCTGGGACCAACATCAATATTTCATCTCTCACAAGAATTATTACTTTAGCATTTATTTTTCTTTCAATGAAAAAATTATTTAACAGACGTGAGGCATTGATAAGGTCGGCAATATATCCTGCATTACTGCGTCCATTTCTTATTGGATGATCAAGTCCATCAATTACTAGATAATACTTTGATTCTGCTCCATTTATTCTGCTCAAAACACTTTTTATTGATTCTACTACAGCAGCTGGATTCTTGACTTTAAACTGTTCCTCATCAACCTTTTCCCCGGACAGCTCGGTCATTACAGATTTGATATTGGAGAAAATTCCTCGTCTACTGGTGTACTGAACTATACTGATGAGACTATCTGATGATGCGAGGCCGTATTTCTTGAGAGAGGTGTGAAAATCTATCAGTTCTCGATTGCTATCGCGGACAGATTCATCACTCAAAAATAACGGGACCAAGCGGATGGCTAGCAACATTTGCCATACTGTGATTGCTCCACCGATACTTACACCCTTCTCAGCCCCAGTTTTTTCAAGCAAATTGAATTCAAATTGCTCAAGTTCATCAGCAGATACGAAAAGATTCCACTTAGTTTTAGAGCAAAGTTGCAGCTTTGATGAAAGTGCGCTTTTACCAGCGCCTTTTGGACCAATCACCAAAAATTTTTCTGGTAATTCTATTTCTTCTAAGATATTATCGATATCTACAAATGCATTTTCAATTAACTCTGGAGCATGTAATTTTTCTTCTTGTGCATCTGTATATCTAAAATTAATTTTATTAAACAATTTTATATTCCTCTAAAAAATTACTTTTATTTCTCTTGGCATGAACTATTGCGAGCAAGAGGGAAAGGGTTCGAGTCTGTCGTGGACTTGCCTCTGGATGTCGGAACAAATATATAACTTTATTATTATAAATTTTTTTGAATTACAAGAAATTATTTCGAAACATCACCGCTTACTCATTAAATCGTTCGAGAATGGCGCGGTTCAGATCTTAACTCTTGAATTATACGTCTTCTAACCATCTCCAATCACAGTACCTAGCCAACAAAATCATGTGCACGCGTCCGGATAGTAAAAGATGCCTCGGCTCGGTCAAACAGCCGACAGACCTTGCCCGGCCCGCGACGGAACGCTTGAGCCTGTGTGGAGGGGTGTGGAGGGAGAAATAAATGTAAGGGGTGCAGGGGACGAGTCCCCGTGGGACGTGTCCCGCCCGCCGGAGGCATTTCTTTATTTTGGCGTCATGGCCTTCTTGGTTTTGGCTGTGGGCATGGCTGTGGCTGGGTCTTCGGGCCAGGGGTGTTTGGGGTAGCGGCCTCGCATTTCGGCGCGCACGAGGGGATAGGCGTTTTTCCAGAACGAGGGCAGGTCGCGGGTGACTTGCAGGGGGCGTCCGGCGGGGGAGAGCAGGTGCAGGACCAGGGCGTGGCGTCCGTCTGCCAGGGTGGGGGTGGTGGCGGAACCGAACATTTCCTGCAATTTGACCGGCAGGACGGGGCCGGACTCGGGGCTGTAGTCGATTTTGCGTTTCGCCCCTGTCGGCACGGCCATGAATTCGGGTGCAAGGCGGTCAAGTTCGCGTAATTTTTCCCATCCCACCAGCGCCTTGAGCGCCTGCAACAGTGCTATTTTGTTGAGGTCCGTACCGGAGCGTGCGCCGGTTGCGAAGGGTCCCAGCCATTGAGTGACGCTTTCAAGGAGCGCCTGGTCGGACATGTCGGGCCAGGTTTTCTGATCGAGGCTGCGCAGGAACCGAACCCGGTCCCGCAGGTTGTGGCATTCGTCGGTCCAGGTCAGACGCGAGAGATCCTTTTGTCCGTGCAGCAAGGCGCGGGTCATGGTTTCCGGGTCGGCGGCCAGATTTTCTTCTTTTACGCAGAGCGCATCGAGCATGATTTTGCGCAGGCAGATGACGCGGTCTTTGACCGGGTCCAGGGAGACTTCCTCGACGGCGCGCAGCTGGTCTCCAAAATGTTTTTCCAATTCACCAGGCGAAACCGGGGCAGACTGCCAGATTTTTGCTCCGGCCGCGTCTCCGTCCAGATCGGCGATGGCCAGAAATTCATGCCCGGCCAGGGTGCTTGGCCCCGGCCAGACTGCTTTGCGGCCGCTGGTCAGGCGGTAGGAGCCATCCTCCTGGCGGCGGGCGATGCGGTCCGGGTAGGCCAGGGCGGTGAGGATTCCGGCGGCTTCGGGGTCGGGCTGTTCCAGACTGACGGACGCGAGCCGAGCGATCTGTTCCATGCTGGCGCGCAGGGTGTCTTTGCGGGAAAGGGAATGGGGATGAATGCGGAGCGTATCGCGCAGATCCGAGGAGCCGCGCATGCTCCGGCCCGGCTCACCCAGGATTGCGGCCAGATAGGCGGCGGTGGGGGCGAGGCCGTATTTTCTGGCCGTGAGCACCATGTGTCCCAGGCGCGGATGCAGGGGCAGAAGCGCCAATTCACGGCCGTGGGGGGTAATGCGTCCCTTGTCGTCCACGGCATTGAGGCTTTGCAGCAGATGCAGCGCGCTTTTGTAATGTCCGGCCGGGGGCGGTGTGAGCCAGGACAGGGTGTCCGGATTGACCGCGCCCCACAGGGCCAGGTCAAGCACCAACGGAGCCAGGTCGGCTTCGAGCATCTCCGGGGCGGGGAAGGATTTGCGGCTGACTTCGTCGGCCTGGTCCCAGATCCGGAAGCAGACGCCGGGCCCGGTGCGTCCGGCCCGGCCCCGGCGCTGGGTCACGGTGGCCATGGCGGCCGGTTCGGTGATCAGCACCGTCATGGAACTTTTGGGGTCGAAGCGCGGTAGCCGGGAGAGTCCGCTGTCGATGACGATGCGAACGCCTTCGATGGTCAGGGATGTCTCGGCGATGGCCGTGGCCAGGACGATCTTGCGCGTGCCGGGAGCGGGCGGGGCGATGGCCTTGTCCTGCTCGGTGGCGGTCAGGGCCCCAAGCAGGGGGTGAATTTCGACTCCGGCTCCGGGGTTTTCGAGCAGCTCCGCCGTGCGCCGGATTTCGCGGGCTCCGGGCAGAAAGGCCAGGATGCTGCCTTGCTCCGTGGCCAGGGCGTGGCGGATAGCGCGGGACATGCGCTCTTCCAGGAAGCGCCCGGACAAGCGCAGATAGCGGGTTTCCACTTCGTAAGGTTGGCCGGGGCATTCAATGATCCGGCACGGCGCGATCAGGTCGGCCACGGCACTTACGTCCAAAGTGGCGGACATGACCACTAGGCGCAGATCCGGGCGCAGCGCTGCGCGGACCTCAAGGCACAGGGCCAGGCCCAAGTCGGCCTGCAGGCTGCGTTCGTGGTATTCGTCAAAAATGACGCAGCCGTATCCCGAGAGTTCCGGATCGTGCTGCAGCATGCGGGTCAGGATGCCCTCGGTTACGACCTCTATCCTTGTGGCGCTTGAAACCCGGATGTCGAGACGGGTGCGGTAGCCCACGCGTTCTCCGGCCTTCTCGCCAAGCAGGCCCGCCATGTGCCGGGCAGCGGCCCGCGCGGCCAGACGCCGGGGTTCGAGCATGAGGATCTTGTTCTTGCCCAGCCAAGGCGAGGCAAGCAATGCCAGGGGGATGCGCGTGGTCTTTCCGCTGCCGGGCGGTGCATGCACAAGACACGCGGTCCCCGTGGCCAGCGTGTCCGCGAGCTCGGTCAGGACGGCGTCAATGGGAAGCGGCGTCAAATCGGGCATGGGAGCCGGATCACGCCGGGATGCGGTCATGGGCTAGACCAGGACGCGGAACGTGAGCAGCGCCACCATGGCGTAGAGTCCCGCGAGGCCGTCATCAATCATGATCCCCCATCCGCCGGGCAGCCAGCGCTCCGAGGCCCGCACCGGCCATGGTTTGGCAATGTCGAAGAGGCGGAAGAGCAGGAAGGCCGGGATGATCCACAGCGCGTCCGCAGCGGCCAGGGGCAGGACCGTGATCCACATCCCCCAGAGTTCGTCAATGACCACGCAGGAAGGGTCCTTGTGCTTAAGGGCCCGCTCGGCCCGCCCGGCACACCAACTGCCCAGAGGGAAGAGCAGCAGCAGGACCAGAAGGCGGCCCCAGAAGGGCAGAGGCAGAAAAAGAAAGGGGGCGAGGATGGCCGCGACCAGGGAACCCCAGGTGCCCGGAGCCCACCGCATGCGTCCGGCCGGGCCCAAGGTGGCCAGGTTCAGCACCAGCGTATCCATCATGTTTTCAAGACGGGATGATTTTTCAGGCATCAGCCACTCCGATGGCTCCGATTTCAAGCAGAAAATTGAGGACCGAGCGCAGCGGCAGACCGACAACATTAGTGTAGGACCCCTGCACCTCGTCCACCAAAAAGCGCCGATGCCCTGGATGCCGTAGGCCCCGGCCTTGTCCATGGGCTCTTTTGTATTGATATAGGCCTGCAGCATCTCGCGGGAATTGTCGGCCATGTGCACGCGGGTGGTCACCGTGCGGCACAGCGAAACGCCGTCTCGCTGGCGCAGCACGCAAAAGCCGGTCATGACTTCGTGCCAGCGGCCCGAGAGGGAGGTGAGCATGTCCAGCGCGTCCTCGGCGTCTTTGGGTTTGCCCAGAATGTTCGCGCCCTGGACCACGATGGTGTCAGCGCTCACGACCACCTTGTCCGGGTGTCTGATCGCGATGTCCTGGCCTTTGATGCGGGCCATGCGCGCCGCGTAGTCTGCCGGGGCTTCCTCCGGCTCCGGGTCGGGTTCTTTCAAGGCGCTGGGTACGACCTCAAAATACAGCCCCTGACCGGCCAGCAGGGCCTGACGCCGGGGCGAGGCCGAGGCCAGGACCAGGGGCAAGAGGGCGCGAAAGGGCCCTTGGCTCAGCGGATCGTGGTTCATCTGTCCTCCTGCGGGGCGATGAGTGCGTCGCGCAGGGTTTCGTCCAGGGTGGGATGGGCGAAGATATGTTCGTGCGCAGTATGGGTTGTCCAGCGATCGCGAACCATGATCTCGGCCAGGGTGACCAGATGCGATGCCCCGTGTCCGACGGCGGTTACGCCATGCACCACGCCGTCCACCCAGGCGATTTTGACCAGCCCCTGGGCCTGGCCGTGGGCCTGGGAGATGGGATTGGCCCCGAGGTTGGCGCGGGAGATTTTTACGGCCTTGCCTTGAGCCGCCAGTTCGGCGGCGGTGTGCCCGGAGCGCATGACCTCGATGGAACCATAGATGCAGCCAGGGATGGGACCGGGATTGTATGGCGCGACCGTTTCACCCAGGGCGTGCAGCACGGCGTAGCGCCCCTGGTGCTCGGCCGCGTGGGCCAGGAGCGTGCGGCCGTTGACGTCGCCGATGGCATAGATGCCGGGCTGCGCCTGCAAAAAGTCGTCGGTGGTGATCCAGCCCGCGCCAGTCATGGAAACGCCGGCGTTGCCGAGTTCGAGTCCCGGGGTGTTCGGTTTGCGGCCAACCGCGACCAGCGCCTTCTGGGCCTGGATTTTCGTGCCGTCCTCCAACTGCACCAGGACCGATTCGCCTTCATTGGAGAGCCCGGCCACGCGTTTGCCGGTGACGATGTTCCATTTTTTGCGCTTGAGCATCCCACTTAAGGTCTGCGCGATTTCCTCGTCTTCGGCAGGGGCGATGCGGGGGGCGGCTTCGATGATATGGATCGCCGTGCCCAGGCGGTGCCAGAAGTCGGCCATTTCAAGACCGATGGCCCCGGCGCCGATGATCGCCAGACTGGCGGGCGCTTCGTCAAGGTCCAGAAGATCCGTGGAGTCGAGAATCCGCGTATGGTCTGGTTCAAGCCCCGGAAACCAGTTCGTGGAGGAGCCCGTGGCGATGACCAGCGTCGTGAAGCGTAAGGTCTGTTCGGTCTCGCCGCTGACACGCACCGTGTTTTTGTCCAGCAGGGAGGCTTGACCTTGGACCAGGGCGACCCCATGTTGGTTCAGGCAGCAGCCCATAGCCTTGTGGGTCGCCGCGACAAAGGCGTTTTTGCGTTTCTTGAGCGCGCCCATGTCCATCTGCACGGAGCCGCTGCACAGTCGCAAGCGCGACTGGGCGTGCAATCCCTCCAGATGGGACGTGGCTCCGAGATAGAGTTTGGTGGGGATGCATCCCCAGTTGAGGCAGGTTCCTCCGAGGTGCTCTTTCTCGATGAGGGCGACCGTTTTTCCTCTTTGACTGGCGAGCAGAGCTGCGGCATAACCGCCCGGACCCGCTCCTATGACAATGATGTCAAAATGGCTCATGTGAATTTCCGTATGGGCTTAAATGATGGTCGAATGAACGAAACACTTGAGCCTAATCGGAAGCAGGGCGGAACTCAACCCTTGGCGCTGCCTGCGTGCTTCGGCCGAATCCAAGCTGGACAGGAGTCCGGCCTTTTTATTTGGCGGAGCGGTTCGAGAGTGAACGGAAGCTAATTTTTTAGGAATTGCTGATTACCTTTCCGCCAAAGTGGAAAGGATATGGAGATATGATGCAGGAGAATTTGAAGAACAAGGGCGGGGTCAAGCGCAAGGGAGTCGCCTCGCTCTTTGACGATTACGAGATCAAGGATCTCTTTCGCCGGTATATCCAACTGCTGATCGTGGTCGAGGTGCTCATCTTTCTGTTCTGCTGGGTGTATCAGCTGGGTCTCGACCAGGTCGCGGCGACGGGCACTCCAGTGGACGTGCCCTTTCCCTGGAAAGCGTATTTTCTGGTCTCCTTTTCTGCCCCGGTAGCCGTGACCTTTCTAATCGGTATTGTTGTCGTGGCCTTCAATTCCTTTCTGTACGGACAGAAGCGAGGACTCGTTTTCAAGGAGACGTCAGCCGAGGGCGGCATGGGTAAAATCGCGCGAGCGGCCAACTTCTGTTTTCAACTGCCTTTCCTGCTCACCCTCCTGCTGCTGGGCATATTTATCGGGGTGGCCTATAATATTGGCGCGATCATGGAATATCTGGCCCGCTTTGGAGAGGCCGCGGCCAAGGTCGTGCTCATAGGGCTGGGCTGCGCCTTGGTGGCCGGTACCATTTTTGGCGTCGTGCGCATGGTCCTCAATTATAAATTGCGCAAGAAGAACATGGAGTACGATTACAAGCGCGAAGTCATGGATCGCCTGGGCATCGCCATTCTTGACGAACGCACCATGATTGACAGCCAGGGCAAAGTGCTTGGGCCAAAGCATATTGACGTCACCAGTTCAAGTTCGGCAGTCTTGCCTCCTGCTCCCACGGTCGCCGCCAACGATAAACCGGATAACCCCTGACCTGATCCCGCAGCGCATGGTTTTGGGGTCTCTCAAAATCAAAAAAAGCTCCGCCGGGTTGTGTCAGAACAGTCCCTGTCCGGTATTTCCGCTCCCGAATAATCACGTCCAGAATCCCCGCCAAAGTGCGGGGATTCTGGTTATCTAATCTTGCCGCAATCGCTCGTGAAAAAAGTGATTAGCTATTGACTGAAAAGTCATGATTCTATACCTCAGAGGTCGGAATAGATCATACCGAATTAGTCTGCTTTTGGGGAAGCTTTTTTGACAAGGCTTGAAGCAGACTTTCATCGGTTTGCGGCTGTTTCGGTTTGAGGAAGGTGCTGGGGGGCGCAGCCTCCGGGCTTGGGAGGTTTCCGGAATTTTCCGGAGCGGATTTCAACAAAGGAATTTTCACATGGAGAAGGGACGACCAATGCTGCGATGGGTTGGAATCCTGTGCGTAAGCATGGCTGTGGCTGGATTCGGTCTGAACGCTCTTGGGGGAAAACAGGGTTCGATCAAAGCGAACGCGATGGGCTCGGATCTCATCATCATCGACACGCTCGAGAAGTTCGGCAAACTCGATTATCCTGTGGTCCGGTTTGAGCATGACAAGCACACCAAGGCCGTCGAGGGCAAGTGCGAATCCTGCCACACGGTGACCGGAAACACGGTCACGGCCAAGTTCAAGCGTCAGGAAGACACGAATGCTGCGGAAATCAAGGCAATTTATCACGACAACTGTCTCAAGTGTCATGACGACACGACCAAGGCCGGCAAGAAAAGCGGCCCTGGCAGCGAAGAGTGCCGCACTTGTCACGCCGGGCCTGCGGAAACGTCGCGCACGCCGATCACGTTTGATAAATCTCTGCATTACCGCCATTCGTCTTCAAAATTGATGCTTCCTGTTCCCGGGCAGAAGGAGAATTGCTCCAAATGCCACGTCGAGGACAAGCCTGAAGCACGCAATCTTTCTTTTGCCGAAAACAAGGACCTGGCTCACGAGAGATGCATGTCCTGCCACATGGAAGTCGCCAAGACGCTTGAGCCCAGCGGCCCCGTCGACTGTGCCGGTTGCCATGACGCCACCGTCCGCGCCGGGTTCAAGAAGGTCGCGGATGTGCCCAGGCTCGAAGCCGGTCAGACCGATTACGCCCTGCTCATGGCCACACTGGCCGCACCCGCATCTGATCCAACGCTCGTGAAGCCCGCATCTGAGCCCACGATCGTCAATGCCGTGCCCTTCAATCACAAGTTGCATGAGGAAAAGAACGAGAACTGCTCGGTCTGCCACCACACTGCATCCACCAAGGGCGTGGTGTCCTGTGCGCAGTGTCACACCTCCCTGGGCAAGGAAGAGGGCGGATTTGTGACCATGGAACAGGCCATGCACCGTGTGACCGCGCAGTCCAGCTGCGTGGGATGTCATACCCAGCTGCATACCAAACCCGAATGCTCCGGTTGCCACACCTTCATGGGCAGAACCGGTCAGGGTACCGAGTCAAGCTGCGTCAAGTGCCATGTCGAGATCACTGCCGGAACAGAGCTTGTCGAAAGCAAGATCGCCCGGAACAACACCGCCGCGATGCTCATGAATTCCCGCGTCAAGACCGACCCCGAAATCAAGGTGAATGAAATCCCCGAGATAATTGAGATCGGTGTGCTGGCCAATGAATATCAGCCCAGCAAGTTCCCGCATCGCAAGATCGTGCAGAAGATCATGGAAGGCATGAAGGACAGCTCCATGGCGGCGTATTTTCACTCCAGCCCCAACGCTGTCTGTTCCGGTTGCCACCACAATAGTCCTGCGTCCGCCAATCCCCCCAAATGCGTCAGCTGTCACGGCAAGGTCGCTGATTGGAAGGATGGCACCAAGCCGGACCTGAAGACCGCCTACCATCAGCAATGCATTGGTTGTCATAGCGAAATGGGCATCCAGAAGCCGGCGGCCACTGCCTGCGCGGAATGTCATGCCGTAAAGCAATAACCTGCCCGGAAGGTCGCAATAACGAGGAGCTACTATGAAACGCAGAAAATTCATTGGCATGCTGGCTGGCGCAGGGGCCTGTTTGGCCGCGTCTTCGGCCTCAGCCGGTGGAACACATCATTTTACAGGATATCCCGAGAGCTTTGGGGTACTCTTTGACAGCACCAAGTGCATCGGCTGCAGAAAATGCGAGGCCGCGTGCAACAAGGTCAACGAACTGCCCGCGCCATCGGTGCCCTTCGATGACCTGACGGTCATGGACAAGAGGCGGCGTACGCATCACGACACCTATACCGTAGTTAACAAGTATCAGATCGGCGACAAGCCGGTGTATCGCAAGCAGCAGTGCAACCATTGCCTGGAACCGGCCTGCGCCTCGGCCTGTTTTGTCGGCGCCTTTGTCAAAGACAAGACCGGAGCGGTGAGCCACGATGAGTCCAAATGTGTTGGCTGTCGGTACTGCATGATAGCCTGTCCCTTTGAGGTTCCGGCTTACGAATATCACGATCCCATCACTCCCCGTGTTCGCAAGTGCACCATGTGCCAGCCGCGCATCGAAGAGGGCAAGCTTCCGGGCTGTGTCGAAGAATGCCCCAAGGGTGCCCTGATCTTTGCTCGCCGCGAGGATCTGCTGAACATCGCCCGCGAGCGCATCCGCAAGCATCCCGGCATCTACGTCAATCATATCTATGGTGAGCGCGAGATGGGCGGGACGAGCTGGATGTACATCTCCGGCGTGCGCTTTGAACAAATCGGCATGCGTGAGGATCTTGGCATCACTCCCGCACCGCAGTTCACTTCCGGCGCGCTGTCAGTTGTCCCGGCCATTGTAGGCCTGTGGCCGGTGTTGTTGACCGGCGCTTATGCCCTGACCAAGCGTCGGGAAAAGATCGCCGAGGAAGAGCAGCATCACGCCGTGGCCGAGGCTGTTGCCCAGGCCCAGGAAGAAGCTGCGAAGAAGGCGAAGGCGGCCATGGACAAAGCGGAACGCGACAAGCAGGCCGCCATCGATCGTGAAGTGAAAAAAGCGCTCAAGGAAGCGGAGGAGGCCCGTTTGAAAGCCGAAGCCCCCGCTGAACCGGGCGAGCAATAAGGAGTAGTGTTGATGTCTGACCACACCACACCAAACAAGACGTTCTGGACTACGGCGAACATAATTACTGCCGTCATCCTGGTCATCGGACTGATTCTGACCGTCAAGCGTTTCACCATGGGGCTTGGATCGGTAACCAATCTGTCCGACGACAACCCCTGGGGCATCTGGATCGGCTTTGACCTGCTCTGCGGCGTCGCCCTGGCCGCCGGCGGATACACGACCTCCGCGGCCGTGTACCTCTTCGGCATGAAGAAATACCATTCTGCGGTGCGCCCGGCCATCACCACGGCGTTCCTGGGCTACTCGTTCGTCGTATTCGCCCTGCTGTACGATCTCGGCCGCTATTACCGGCTGCCCTATCCGCTGACCATCTTCCCCGGCCCCACCTCCTTCCTCTTTGAGGTAGGTTTGTGTGTGGCTCTGTACCTGACCGTTCTGGCCATCGAATTCTCGCCCGCGCTCTGGGAAACCTTGCGTTGGAAGAAACTGCGGTTTTGGGCGCATAGCCTGACCCTGGTGCTGACCATCTTCGGTGTCGTCCTGTCCACCCTGCACCAGTCTTCCCTGGGCGGGTTGTACCTGATCGCTCCTTCGAAGCTGCATCCCCTGTGGTACTCGCCGTATCTGGCGATGTTCTTCTTCATCTCAAGCATTCCGGCCGGCCTCTCCATGGTCATCTTTGAGGGTCGCCTTTCGCACAAGTACCTGCATCACAAGATGGACCAGACCCACATCGACGAAGCACCGGGCGTGGCCCTCGGTTTTTCCAAGGCAGCGGCGGTGGTGCTTTTCGCCTACTTCACCCTGAAGTGGATCGGCGTGGCCCTGGACAACAACTGGCATCACCTGGCCACGGGCTGGGGCGCATGGTTCCTGGTTGAGATGTTCGGCTTCGTGCTCCTGCCGTGTCTGATGTATGCGGTCGCAGCACGCGAGAAGAACCTGAACATGGCCTTCTACGCCTCCGTTGTCGCGGTGCTGGGCATCATTCTCAATCGTCTGAACATCTCGCTGGTGGCCTTCAACTGGCAGCTGCCAGCCGAAGCCCGCTATCTCCCCTCCTGGGAAGAGATCATGATCACCGTATTCATCGTCACCCTTGAAATCACCGTGTTGCGGATCTGCCTGAATAAGCTGCCGATCCTGCATGAACACCCTGAATTCAAGGGCGCGCACTAAAGGAGGCTTAAAATGGAATTCATGACCTATCATGACTTCATGTTCTGGACCAAGGGCATGGCCTTTGTCGGCATGGGTATTGGTCTGGTGGCGTTCGTGGCCTTCTGGCTGTTCTTGACCGACAGGGACGAGGACAAGTTCGCAGACACGGAAGAAGAATAGGCTCGGTCTTTATCCGACCACTGAAGGAGTAATCTATGTATGAGATATTGACTGGTCCGCTGCTCTGGATTGCCTTTGCGGTATTCTTTGTCGGCTTGACCACCCGGGTGGTGCTGTATTTCAAGGGTCTCGACTGGAGACTCGATCGCGTGGCCTACAAGCCGCATATGAACTACGGCATCAAAGGCGCGTTCAGGTCCGTGTATCGCTGGCTGGTGCCCTTCGGGACGCACGGCTGGCGGGCCAAACCCATCTTCACGATCATGTTCTTCGCCTTCCACATCGGGCTGGTGATCGTGCCCCTGTTTCTGGAAGGGCACGCTGTCATGATCAGAAACGGTCTGGGCATCGACTGGCCGGCCATGCCGCAGCTGCTGGCGGACATCCTGGCCATTGCGGCCTTCCTGGCCGGGCTCGGCATTGCCCTGCGCCGCCTGCTTTTGCCTGAGGTGCGCATCCTGACCGACATCAAGGACGTTATGCTCCTGGTGCTGGTCCTCACCCTGCTGGGCTCCGGCATCATCGCCACCTACCACACCGCTAACTATTCGTTCTGGATCACCCTGCACGTCCTGTGCGGCGTGCTAGTGCTGCTCACCGCTCCCTTCACCAAGCTGGCCCACATTGCGCTCTTTTTCTGCACGCGCATTCAGATCGGCATGGATTTCGGGATCAAGCGCGGCGGAATGAAGTCCAATTTTGACTGGTAAGCCAAGAGGAATACAATATGCCCGAAGGTACAATTTGTAATAAGAGGCCCGTTGCCACTCGAGAGGACCTTGATGCCCTCTTGGCCGACGGCAACGGCAAGAAATACTACGCGGAAATGGAAGAACTGGATGTGGATGTCGAGAAGCTCTGGGCGACCATTCAGAAGACCATGAAATCACGAACTAAAACTTGGCTGGAGATCTGCGCCCATTGCGGACTCTGCGCCGACAGCTGCTTTCTGTACAGTGTCAACGAGCGCGATCCCAAACAGGTGCCCTCGTACAAGATCCAGTCCACCCTGGGTGAGATCGTCAAGAAGAAGGGCAATGTGACCAACGAGTTCATGCGCATGTGCATGGACACGGCCTGGTCCAAGTGTACCTGTTGCAACCGTTGCGGTACGTTCTGTCCCTACGGTATCGACATGGGCGTCATGTTCAGCTACCTGCGCGGACTGCTCCATTCCCAGGGATTCGTGCCGTGGGAACTGAAGATCGGCGCAGGCATGCATCGCCTTTTCAGGGCCCAGATGGACGTCACCGTCGAGGAGTTTGTCGATACCTGCGAGTGGATGGTTGACGAAGCCCTGGAGGAATGGCCTTGCCTGGAAATTCCCATCGACAAGGAAGACGCCGATATCGTCTACATGATCAACGCCCGCGAGGCCAAGCATTACCCTGAAGACATCGTTGAGGCGGCCATCCTGTTCCATGTAGCCGGAGAAAATTGGACCATGCCCTCTGAGGGTTGGGAAATGACCAGTTTGTCCCTGTTTGCCGGCGACTGGGAAGCCTGCAAGATGCAGGTCGAAACCGTGTACGGTGCCATGGAGCGTCTGCGCCCCAAACGTATGGTTGCCACTGAATGCGGGCATGCCTATCGCGCCACCGTCATTGAAGGCCCGTACTGGGCCGGCAGACCCGATGGACAGCCGCCCGTGGAATGCATCCACTACGTCGAATGGGTGGCCGAAGCCCTGGAGACCGGCAAACTGGTGATCGATCCGACCAAGAGAATCAAGGAACCGGTCACCCTGCAGGACTCATGCAACTACGTACGTAATGCGGGGCTGCGTGACTGCGGACGCATCATAATGAAACACATCGCCGAAGACTTCCGCGAGATGTCCCCCAACAAAGAACACAACTATTGTTGCGGCGGCGGTGGCGGATTTAATGGCATTGGGCGCTATCGGAAGCAGCGCAACACCGCCCTGAAGATGAAGCGTGAGCAGATTCTGGATACCGGCGTCAAATTCGTTATTGCTCCGTGCCATAACTGCTGGGACGCCATTCGCGATCTGGAAGAAGAATTCGAAATTGGTATCCGCTGGAGCTTCCTGAAGCCGATTCTGATCAAGATGCTGGTGATTCCGGAACATCTCCTGCCGCAGGAATAAGTCTGACAACGGTGCGCCGCGCTGGGCGCGGCGTACCGTTCTAAAGCGTTTCCGGCATTCTTGGCGATACGTTCAGAGCATCGTGATGTGGCTTGGTTACTGCTTCAAGTCGGGAAATAGCGAAAGCCTCTCCAGCGGCCATGGGTTCGGCACGGGCAGGCTGATTTGCTATCGCCCAGGTGAATCCACGTGGTCAGGCTGGACGGCGGTGGGGCGGAAGCAACCATATTGCCTTTCCCCTTGCCGATCACCCCTCGAATATCTGTCGTGACACGCCTGGATTTTGTTCTTACCGGCACGCTTTAGACTGGTTGCTGTTCTGTCCTGTATGGGAAACGAGCTCTTGGAATTTTGGAGGACCGGATGCGTTTGACCACAAAGAGCAAGTATGGAACTCGTCTGCTGCTAGATATCGCCATCAATGACGAGAAAGGTTGGGTCAATACGACAGATATCGCCAGGCGTCAGAATATCTCTCAAAAATATATAGAGAAGCTGATAGCGGGGTTGCGGCGCAGTGGGTTTATCAAGAGTAAGCGCGGCCCCTTAGGCGGACACAAGCTGGCCAAATCTCCTTTTGAAATCACGGTCGGAGATGTGGTCCGCATTTTGGAGGCCGGCGACACGTCGAGCAAGTGTTCCGATTGCGACACAGGTTGTGATGAATGCTCCCAACGTGATGAATGCCTCATTCAGTTTGTATGGATCGAGGCGCACAATGTTCTCATGAAAAGCCTCGACTCACACAGACTGGGCGACCTGATCAAACACCGGCACCCCTGAACGCCTTTGGTCTCCCATTTAAAGCCCCGCTAAGCGGGCGCGCAAGACGATTCGGGGCACTTTTCGAAGGATCCGATCAGGATCGTCTTCCCATAATCAAATCCTCCTGAGTTCTCTTTGGCACATAGTGTGCCCCCGTTTCATCCCGATAATATCTGATTGAGCCGTCTTGCGGCACATCCACGATGCGCACATCCTCCACCGGCTTGCCGAGCGCCAGCACCAGACCGATTTCGAGTTCCTGGTCCAAAGAGAAGTGTGCGCGCAGTTTTTCGCGGTCTATGGCCCCGAGCATACATCCGCCGAGGCCCTTTTCAACCGCGCCAAGCAGCATGGTCTGAGCTGTGATGCCGAGGTCGAACTTGGCGAAATCCCAGTCCTTGGCCGTGTTGAGCATAATGATGTACGCTGAAGGGCGCTCCGTCGGGGCAGGACCGTCCCAGTCTTTCAGATAGGCGGCCCATTTCAGGCAGTCAAAGATGGCGTCGTTGTCTTTTCTTGAGGTGCTCAGGAGGAAACGCAGGGGCTGCTTGTTGGCCGCCGAGGGGCAGATTCTGGCCAGGGCCACGAGTTCTTCGAGGGTGGCCATGGGGATGGCGACGGAGTTGTCGAATCTGCGGTAGCTGCGATTTTTAAGGACTAGGTTTTTAAGCATGGGGGCCTCCTTGTGGGGGGTACAAAAAAATAAGAGTTGTGTTTGGGCAAAGAGCGGCGGGTCGGTCCGTGGCCAGGGCCGGGCCAAAACTCCCTCGCTGGCCTCGTAGAGCCGCATCATTGCTGGCACGAACACAGTATGGCGCTTTTGGCGGGGGAGCAATGATGCGGCAAACGATGCCTGGCTCGGTCAGACAGTCGGCCCGGCCCTGGCCACGAACCGGCCCGCCTTGAGCTTTGTGCGGCAGAAATTTTTTTGCCTGTGTTTGAGTTCACTGCAAAAAGTCGCGAAGGAACCTCAGCGTCATTCCCGCGAAGGCGGGAATCCATTCTTTTCAAATAGTTAAAAGACATTGACCCTCTTTTAAAGGGGATGACGATTTTTTGCAGAGATATCTATGTATCGTAGATACCCTCGAACCGTGCTTTGTAGGCCTGAAAGGTGCCATCCTCGATGGCTTTCCTGGCCCCGGTGACCACGGTCAGGAAAAAGGCAAGGTTGTGGATGGTGTTCAGGCGGTACGAGAGGATTTCCTGGGCCTGATAGAGGTGGCGCAGGTAGGCTTTGCTGAAGTTGCGGCAGGTGTAGCAGGAGCACTCGGGATCAAGGGCGCTGTCGTCCTCGGTGTACTGGGCGCGCTTGATGTTGACCTTGCCCTGCGAGGTGTAGAGGGTGCCGTTGCGGGCGTTGCGGGTGGGCAGGACGCAGTCGAACATGTCGATGCCCGCGTCGATGCCGCGCACGATATCGAGCGGGGTGCCCACGCCCATGAGGTAGCGGGGCTTGCTTGCTGGCAGCAGCGGCGCGCTGTGGTAGAGGATGTCCATCATCTCCGGCTTGGACTCGCCGACGCTCAGGCCCCCCAGGGCGTAGCCGTCAAAGGGGATGTCTGTGAGCTGGCGGATGCTTTCTTCGCGCAGATCTTTGAAGAATCTGCCCTGGCCGATGCCGAACAGGAGCTGTTCGCCACTGTCCTCAGGATAGGCCGCGCGGCAACGCGTTGCCCAGCGCGTGGTCAGGCCCAGGGATTTTCTGGTGTAGTCGTAATCCGCACCGTAGGGCACGCATTCGTCCAGGACCATCATGATGTCCGAACCCAGGTTTCTCTGGATGGAGATGGCCTTTTCCGGCGAGAAGAAGTGTTTGGAGCCGTCGATGTGCGAGGAGAAGGCCACCCCGTCTTCGGAGATCTTGCGCAGGCCCGAGAGGCTGAAGACCTGGAATCCGCCGGAGTCGGTCAGGATGGGCCGGTCCCAGTTCATGAACTTGTGCAACCCGCCGCGCCGGGCGATCATCTCGTCGCCGGGGCGCATGCACAGGTGGTAGGTATTGCCGAGGATGATGCGCGCGCCGAGATCCTTCAAATCCTGGGGGCAGACGGCCTTGACCGTGCCCTGGGTGCCAACGGGCATGAAGATGGGTGTGGGGATGACGCCGTGGGCGGTGTGCAGTTCGCCGGTACGGGCCTTGCCGTCGGTTTTGTGAATGTCGAATTTTCCGATATGCATGTTCACGCTTTGTGTTACGTTGCGGTTGAAGCGGATGGGGAGGTGGCCCCGATCCGCGGACACAGGTCGGCCAGTTCGCATCCCCCGCAGCGGGGCTTGCGGGCCACGCAAACCTCACGGCCGAAGAGGACCAGGTAATGGTTCACGGCTCCCCAGC
>Ga0180017_100201_pt1 | contig 24346 bp, 22 predicted proteins | sample KR46_S_MetaG_FD_129674 | JGI IMG/M metagenome (GOLD analysis project Ga0180017, IMG submission 129674) | Groundwater microbial communities from the Olkiluoto Island deep subsurface site, Finland - KR46_S_MetaG | ecosystem: Environmental > Aquatic > Deep subsurface > Groundwater | place: Finland...
AATGCCATCAGCAATGATTTCATCCTCGACAATTTCATGGGATAAGACTTCATCATTGGCGATTTCTTCAGGAATCTCGTTTTCAGAAACCTCATGAGTAAGATTTTCGTTGTCGAAAACACCAGCGGTGAAATCTTCTAGTTCACCGGTATTTTCCTTTAACACATTACCACAATTACCACAAACTGCATCATCTGCACCGATACCGGCATAACATTTGGGACAATACTTTGCCATTGCGCTCACATCCTTTTTATTTTATTTTATCATAAAAACAGGATGATTTCAAAATATAATTTAGGACACAACTTCAATTTTCTTAATAACCTGATCTTGGCGTGGTTTGTCGGATCGATCGCGGTCAACCGCTACGATGGCATCGGCCGTTTCGATTCCCGAAATCACCTTGCCAAAGGCGGCATATTGGCCGTCTAAAAATGGGGCATCATCGACCATGATAAAAAATTGTGAACCGGCAGAATCCGGCATTCCCGAACGCGCCATCGAAATGACACCTTTAACATGCTTTAAGTCATTGACCACACCATTGCCTGAGAATTCGCCTTTAATGGTGTGTCCTGGACCACCCATGCCACTACCCTGGGGGCATCCGCCTTGAATCATAAAACCAGGGATCACCCGATGAAAGATTAATCCGTTATAGAAACCATCATTGACTAAGCTTAAAAAGTTTTCTACGGTGATTGGGGCAACTTCCGGATAGAGTTCCACTTCGATAGTCTGGCCATTTTCCATTTCAATTTTGACGATTGGATTTGCTGTTTCTGACATTATTTCCTCCAAATTTTTGTTATAATTTTACTTATTAATTTTTGCTTCAATGTAGTATACACTAAATGAAATAAAATGAAAAGAGCTTGGCCAGAGTCTTAAGTTTTTTGATGTTTGTAGGTTTAAACCGCGTAGCGATATTCGCCGGTGGCTGGATCCTGATCGTAAAAGTCGGCATAACTCAGGCTAAAGAGATCTTTGTTTTTAGCAGAAAGATCGATTTTATTTTTGATCAAGTATTGCCAGAAGCCGCTACCGCCGATATTGCCCTGGAAAATGACCCCCTCGACGACACCATTTTTGATGACTAATTTTTGGTAATTATTGCGGTCTTCGCGGATCAAAATCTGACACTTTTCTTCGGGTTGGGGGTTGATGTTTCCCAGCGAAAGGGTGGTCAGGCCAAAAAAATTAATGGTATTCTTAAGGGCATAACGATCTTGATACAAAAGTTTTTCGCCGAGCATGTTAATTGCGGCAATCCGTCCCTGTTTCATGGCATTGGGCCAGATTCCGGCCATTCCGGTGACATCGCCGGCGGCATAAATATCGTCGATATTGGTCTTGAGGTCATCCCCAACTAAAATGGCATGGTTGGTCGCAATCCCCGATCCCTCGGTAAAGTTAAAGGCCGGTCGGACGCCGGCGGCAATAACAATCAGATCAGCAGCAACCGCTTTGCCGCTGGCCAGATGGATGGTTCTTCCCCGTCCGACCGCATCGACATCAACTGAAACGACCTTATCCGCTAAAATAAAGGCAGCACCGTGTTCTTCAAACAGTTGCTGGTAGGCATCGGCCGATTTTTGGTCAAGCTGCAAACTCATCACTGCTGCGGTCATTTCAATCACGGTTACCTTTAAACCGCGCTCAAGCAGCGCCACCGCAGCGTCCATCCCGACCAGGCCGGCACCGATAACCACGGCATCCTTGGCGGTATTGCATTCGCGATCGAGTAGCTGGGCATCTTTTAAGTCCCGAAAGCCATAGACGTTTTTTGACTCCCGGAGTCCCGGGATCGGTGGGATAAAGTAAGACGCCCCGGAGGCAATTAACAGCTTGTCATAGGAAATATCCTGATTGTCATGGGTTTTCACGGTCTTGTTCTGGGCATCCAGGCCAGTCACAGTGGTGTTATTAAGCCAGCTTATCCCACTGCTTTCAAAGAAGTCATCAGCGATAAAACTGATCCCCTGGGCATCCCGCTGATGCCCTAAAAATTTATGGAGCATACAACGGGAGTGGACGCGGTCTTCTTTGGCGATGATGACTACTTCCGTATCTGGTTCTGAGGCTTTGATTGTTTTGGCGGCGCTGATTCCGGCCGCGCTGGCTCCGATAATCACGATTTTCATAGGCTTACCTCTTTCACTGCGATGGCCTTCTTAGGACAAGCTTTGACGCAGCTGGGATCATCCGGCTTATCATCGCAGAAATCACATTTAATCAGTTTGGTGCGGCTTTTGTTGTCTGGTTTCAAAACCCCATAGGGGCAGTTCATCACACACATATAACAGGCGGCGCATTTGTTTTCGTCATACTGGACATGGCCGGTTAGGGGGTCTTTTTCCAGCGCCCCGCTGATACAAGACAGGACACATTCGGCTTGGTCACAGTGTCGGCAGAAGAGCGGCAGGTATCCTTTTTGGGGATCATACTTAATAAAATTTCGGGCTTGTGCATCAGGGTCTTGCAGATCTACGGTGTAAAAATTACTGCCTTCCTGATGGGCACTGATACAGGCGATGTTGCAATTCAGGCAGCCATCGCATTTTTCACGATCAATGATGATTCGTTTCATGATTACACCTCCTAGATGTTTAATTCCTTACGTTTCTTTTCAATGATCGCATCCAGGCTTGCGGCTGCTGATTTGGCATTGTCATCAATGATCAGTTGTCCGCCGGTCAGATTTAGCATATCCTGAGTGAACACCTGAACTGCGACGGGGCTGCCGGTAACAAAGGGTGGCAATCCTAAATGGAGCGGCAGTCCGAGTGCTAAACCAAAGGCGCCATCAGCCAGCGCCTGTTCTTCCAGCCATTGTGGTGCTGATAAAACCAGCGGCAATTGTGGCAAATCGACCCCGATGGCTTCAGCCAGTTCGGTCGCAACCAGTTCCAGACGGCCAATGGCCAGACAGGGGCCAAAGTTTAAGACCGGTGGTATCCCCAGGCTTTCACAGACGGCACGCAATTTTGGTCCAGCCTGCGATGCCGCTGATGGTGACATTAAACCGACATTTTCCAAGCCCCCAGAAGAACAACCAGCCGATAAGACCAGAATATCTTTGGCAATTAATTCTTTGACCAGATTAACCGTTAGTACATCATGGCCGCCAGCCGTTAAGCTCGAACAACCGACAACCCCGGCAATCCCCTTGATTTCGCCTGCAACGATCAGATCAATCAGAGGTTTCCAGGTGCCGCCCAGGAATGATTTGAGGGAACCCTCACTGACACCGGTTAAGGTATCGTCGTTACCATGATCGCCATCGATATTCAGGGCAACCACTCCCCGTCTGGCCTGATAGGCGGCAATCACCGCATCGATGATGTCATTGCTCTGGCTCTCTTTTTCTTCAAAAACAAATGGCATCATTTCAGCATTGGCTTTCTTAGAAACATCATCCAGACAGATCTGTTTGATTTTAAGTTCTTCACAGATCGGTTCAATCCCCGGCAAGGTACAGTTAAACTCTGACAACACCGCATCAATGGCGCCAGTGGCCAGAATCGCCTCGCTGGTAAAGTTGTTACCGGCATGACCGTTGAAGACCTCTTGATAATGTTGGCCACGCAATTGCAGGTCCTGGCCAACACAGGTACATCCAACCAGTTTGAAGCCCTTGGCTCCAACCGCTGCTGCTTTTTTGATCACATCATCCTGAATCAGCCGATCCTGTAAGTAGGCAAAGATGGAATGCTGATGACCGGTGATCATAATATTGATGTAGTCGCTATCGATAACCCGTAAACCGACTGGTGCCAAACGGATCGATGGTTCGCCCAGCATCACGTCGTTTAAGAGATTGGTTAGTGTTAAACCATACAGACCGGTGGAAATCCCTAACTTTAAACAATTGAGATACATATCGACAGGATCAGAATTAAGATTGGTGGAGGTTTTAACCACCCCGGCAAAGACTTCAGATTTTGCGCCCCCTGGCAGTATCCCTAATTCTTTCCAACGATCAAAACGCGGTTTATAGGCCATTTTCTCAACCAGTTCCATTTTTACATAGTCCGGCTTATATAAATCGGCTAACACCATATCGGCAATTTTTTCGGCTCGAACATGTTCATCCGCTTCCTCCACTGCAAAGATTTCTGCCAGTTTGGCTAAGGCCAGCTTGCCTTTTAATACCCCTTTGCTGGCTGCGGTCTTCTTGAGCATCAGCGCCGTGTTTTCGACGATATGAATATAACAGCCCGAACCGGCGGAAACAGCCCGCAGGAAGTTTCTGGCAACGATGGTGTCGGCAGTGGCACCGCAGACCCCTTTTGGTCCGTCCGGGGTGATTCGGCATGGTCCGTTAGAACAGAGCCGGCAGCAGATTCCCTGCAGCCCGAAACCACATTTGACACTTTGTCCTTCCATCCGATGATGGGATGTCTCGACACTGAGCTTAGAAATAAAGGTTTCCAGTTTTTGATCCGCACTTGCACAGGTTTGACAGCTAAAATTTGAATTCATTTGTTACCCTCCAGTAATTAATGCCTTGATATTGGCAGCTGATTTATTTTCAATAGTTTCTAAAAAAGATTCATTCCTATTAAAACCATGTCTCAATTATAGAGTCGCAATAAATATTTGTCAAGAATGATTCCTGATAAATATTTACTATTTGATATTTTTCAAAAAATAAAAAGTCTGACACCGAGGCATCAGACTTTAGCGCTGTTAAAAGTTGTAAATTTTCTGGCAGACTTAGGATCGTTCGATAATTTTGTTCAGGCGAAAATAGATAGCTCCATCCGATTTAAGGAGACATCTTCAGGTAGTTTATTTTTAAAATAATCAGCCAGTAGTATTTCTAGTTCGGGGTCAAAATAATCGCAAATACCGTTGTTTTCCTTGTTGTATATATGCACGTGAAACTTAGTGTTGGCGTCAAAACGCATCACTTCCTGATTATCCTTTAGTTTCAAAATCAGGCCTTTTTCAGAGAAGGTTTCTAGGATATTATAAATCGTTCCGACCGACATCACATATCCCTGATTTTCGAGGGCATCCATCAGCATATCGGCACTCGGATGGGATGTCATTTCTGATAATACTTTCAAAACACTGATTCGTTGTGGGGTGGCCTTTAAGCCGACACTGCGGATCATATCTGTAAATAATTGAATTTGTTTATTTTTCATGATTAAGAATAACTCCTAATTAGTAATTTATTTATTAAATTATAGTACGTTATGATTGTTTTGTCAAACGACTTTTGATGCTTTTGTCATTTAATCGATTAAAAAAGTACCTGGTATCTGATTATCTGAAACTAACTCCAAATTACTATAAATAATTTGGATCTCAGATAATAAATTACGAGGTACTTCTCATACTAAGCTATTTTGATCGGTCTTCATTTAGTCATCCACAAATCTACGGCCGCATCGATTTCGGAAGATTATAGGGTCTGTTTTTTAAAGCTAGAAATCCATCTGCGATGATTTCATCGCCAACCATTTCTTCAGCAAAAAACTCATCATCTGTTGTCAGCATTCGCTTTTCTACGGTTGGATACATTTCTCGACCCTGATCCAAGAGACCCTTTGATAAACTTTCAACTTCAAAGCCTTTTTCCATTTCACTGCTGAATAACTTATCACCGATAATTTCGTCATCGACCATTTCACCTGTCAATACTTCATCATTTGCTGTCAGACGTCTTGTTTCTCTGGCTGGCCTCATTTCCCGGCCACCATCTAAAAATTCTCTGGGAAAAGCTCTGCTTTTGGGCATTTCCCCTTCACGGAATTCATCAGCGATCTTCATATTAACAACGATTCCCGCTGTTATTACCATGCCACAAAACCTGCATTCGGTATCGTCAAATCTCAAAATGTATGTACATCTAGGACAATACTTTGGCATTTTACTCACTTCCTTCCACTTGTATTTTATCATAAATTCACAACTTTTACAAAGCAAATAAAGATTGAAAATCCAGTTAATGATAAAATAAAGCTTTCGTTAAGCAATGTAAACAGGCTGTTACAGATATTCCCATTCTGCAACAGCCTGCGCATTTGTTTGATCCCGGTAGCTCATCATTCTTCTCCATATAAGGCTTGAATGATATTTTTTGCTGGTTTACTGATGACTTCATAATAAATTTCATTTCCCGTCCGAAATCCCTTAACAATGCCAGCATTTTTTAATTTTGACAGATGTTGTGAAACCCCTGATTGAGAAACTTCCAGACACTCCTCCATGTAAGAAACGTTACATCGCCCCTTTGCAATCAGACCTTTTGTGATACAAAGTCGCACGGGGTGTCCCAGTGCTTTAAGAATATCAGCCGTAATCTCGTGATCTTTTAAATCCATTTCCATGTTTATTTCTCCTTGGTTAATATTTAGATCTGCTCATTATTGTTGATCAATCAAAAATAATAAACAATTAAAGACCGGTGTTTATAAGACATTTTAAGCAACTTCTACAGAATTTTGATTAACTTAATCATTTTAAAATCTGTTTATCGGTTTAAAAATTGAAATTTGCTTGGTTTCTTGATTTATTAAAAAGATATTTCTTCATTACAAGCGCTTTGCTTGCTAATCAACTACACATTAACACATTCTAATACATTAATCAAGGGGATAGTTTTGCTATTTTGTCAAATCAGTACAACAAATACAAGATAGATAACACAAAAATATCCAGATGGATCAACTGGATATTTTGTAGGTAAATTAATTTAGTAGTATCCAAATGTTGTTTTAAATGGACTAATAATTAGTGTTTATTCTCCAGTATTTTATAGAGTAATCGATAAAGGGTAATGGCTTCCTCTTGTGTGATGGCCAGGCATTCCTTGATTTTCTCAGGAATCTGACTGGCGGGCTCTTTCAGTGACTCGCCTTCCGTGGTTAGCTTGATGATCACATTGCGTTCGTCATTTAAATCCCGTTTTCGCTCAATTAACCCGACTGACTCCAACCGTTTTAGCAAGGGCGTCAGGGTCCCTGAATCCAGATATAAATAATCACCTAGTGTTTTAACATTGATGGTGTGATGTTCCCATAGTACCATCATGACAATATATTGGGTATAGGTCAACCCGATTTCTTCTAGATATGGTTTATAGCGCTTAACCACCTCTTTGGCGCTGGCATAAAGCGGAAAACACAATTGGTTTTCTAATTTCAGTTGTTGATCATCCAAGTCAATCACTCCTTTGAAAAATTGGTATAACTATTATACCTTACAATATCATTGCCGGCAATTTTTCAGCAGGAAGATTATTCACTCAATAAATTCTTGATATCATTCTCGAGATTTTCAGGCACATCAGTCGGTGCAAACCGTTTGATTACTTCACCCTTCTGATTAATCAAAAACTTAGTGAAATTCCATTTTATGTTAGAACCCAACATCCCCCCCTGTTCTTTTTTGAGGTAGGTAAACAGCGGGTCAGCATTGTCGCCATTGACATCAATTTTATGAAAAATCTTAAAGGTCACCCCAAACCGAGTCTCACAAAAACTTTTTATCTCATCATCCGTTCCGGGTGCCTGGTTGGCAAATTGATTACAGGGAAAGTCAAGAATTTCAAATCCTTGATCCTGATATTTGTCATAAAGATTCTGAAGACCCTCGTATTGTGGGGTCAGACCACATCCGGTGGCGGTATTGACGATCAATAAAACCTTGCCTTCGTATTCTTTCATGGATACATCGATGCCGCTTGCATCTTTAACTATAAATTCATATAAACTCATTTCGTATCTCCTTCGCGTTATTAGATTGCATGCAATTATTATATACCACAATTTAACATCGTCAAGGTTTTTTTATATTTTGCAGATTCCGATTAATTTTACACGATCCCATCTGTGACGCTCCGGATATTACGCAAGCCATTATTTATTTCTTCCCGCGAACAGACATGGACACTAGTGGGCAGGTAATTCAAAAACTCCTTGAATACCGTCACAATTCCAATTTCTTGAACCGTTAGTTTCATCCTGCTTGATCCAGCTTCGTTGATTAAAATAAATTCCAGTTCTTCCTCCTCTGCCGCATTGACCAGATATCGGATCGATAAGCTTTTAGGACAGGGAATCAGACCATCTCTGAGAATAAAGATTCCTGATTTTTGGTCAGTCCCATCGTGTGACGGCGATGCGGTTGCCAGATTGGCTTCGTTAGCCTTGTTTCGCGAATCGAGGAGAACTTCAAGCTGGTCAAATGCCATGAATTTCTCGTTACAGGCATTTTTTTTAACTTTCTCAAAGATTGGCAGTGGTGCGTCTGACCTTAAAAAAGCTTCCTTTTTGACAAATGATGCGCATTTACTGAGAATCGATTGCGATTTCCTGCGATAATAATCGATGATCTCCTGATCCTCATAAATTATCGCACTTTCAAAATCCCGATCAATCGTAATGACATGTTTAGAAGTAATGAAATAATTTGGAACAATGATACTGATATCGTCATATATTTTAGTGCCGGTGTAAAAATAATAGGGCTGATAATCGATACTTTCAAGACTTTTTAATAACAATACCCGTTTCAAAATATCAAGGTTATTGCCTAACTTCTTTTTATTCACTAAAGGGATGATATTTTGAATTTTTCCACCCTGCTTTTGTCTGCTGATACGCATGATCAATTCATAGAGGAAATAATGCTTGAAATTTATTGACATCATAACATGTCCCGCTTCCCGTCGACCCATTTCTTCGAGAAAGCAACTGCGGACGATTCCTTCAATTTTAACCTGCCCCTTAATAATTTGGGCTTTTTCTGAGACCAGTTGATTTTTTACCAGATACTCCTCAGCTTCCAACCAATTTTTCTCCTGATTGGTCTGATTACAGATTTCAACATAAAGAGAAAAAATATCTTGACTGTTTTTCATCACCTCCTGATCATCATATTCACTCTCATAAAGGCCATATAATAGCTTTTTTTTATCCTTGGACAGGTTTAGTGCAGACATGATTTTTCGCAGATCCTCCAAATTAAGCTTGCGTTTACCGGACAAAAAATGTTGAAAGGTCGATCGATCAATACCAATCTCTTTGGCAATTGAAAAATTAGTCATATTTTTTTCTTTGATTAAATCTTTTAAGGCAGTACCAATTTCCTGGCTCATTTTAAAACCTCTCTTGTGATGCGACAGTCTGGTTGAGAAGAAGCTCAGATTAATCTAGTTCATCCTCTTATATTCATAGTTGCTATCATTTTAACCGAAAGATGCAGAATAATCAATATCTATCTTGTCATTATGCGCATTAATTTGTTAGGCTAGATATTTTTTTCGTAAAAAAAGCGTCCGTTGGTCTAGAGCCAACGGACGCTTTTTAGTTCAATAGTAATTCATCAGCTCTCAGTGACAGGCGAGCCAGATCATGCTAGTCTTTGCGGGTGAGTAGTAAGAAAGAGTTCTCTCTAAATGTAATCGAGTTCTTTTTGTCTTTCTAGTTGTCTTAAGGCCGTCCTGATGATGTCTTCGGTATTATCGGTCACATCATATTTGGTATAGAAACCAAAAGAAACGGATAATTTTATCGATTGGACTTTGACCTCATCCATATTCTTTTTAAATCGCTCGAGTGCCCGTTCAACTTTTGCACCTTCAGTTCGTGGCATCAGCACCACAAATTCATCACCCTCATAGCGGGCGACCACATCGTCTCCGCGAACGCCATACTTGAGGACTTGAACCGCTTTTCGCATTAAAATATCGCCTACAGCATGGCCATATTCACTATTGATTTTAGACATACCATTAATATTCATAAAAATTATCGACAGCGGATAATATTGCTCTTCATCCATTTGCTTTAATTCTTTTTCATAGAATCGACGATTATATACCCCCGTTAGCTGATCATAAAATGAAAGTGACTCCAAATTCTGATCGAGGCTGTTTTTTTCTTTTAGCATATCTTTGATAAAATTCTTGTTTTCGGTCACATCTTGAATAAAGCAAACAATTCCGATAATTTCGCCATTGCTCTTTTTGATTGGTGCCCAATGATTTTTTCCCACTACCACATTTTCATGCTCGCCTTGATACTCTTCAAGTGATGAAAATTGTTCACCAGCCAAAACCCGATCGAAAAAACCCTTGAGATTTTCACGTTCCTCATAATTATCGATGATATCCAGGATTTTTGTACCAATCTTGATATCAGCCCCCCATTGTTCCTTGGCCATCGCTTTATGGCGATTATTATAACTCAGGTAACGGTATTCCCGATCCAGTCCAAAAACCAGAAAATCATGGGAGGTTTCGAGAATGGTCTTTAGCAGACTATTTGCCAGTTCCAGCTTTTCAGTTAAAGCCAGGACAGCCTCTTCAAACGACTGTTCTTCAAGTTTTTTTCGATTATCTTCATTTATTGTATCAATATTAACTACGCTCATATTTTTACTCACTAAGCCTCAACCTCCAAAATTATTTAAATCTTAGATTCAATCAATTTTTATCCCGTCTGATCAGGGTATGTCTTATAATTGTAACATTTCCATGTGTTAGATTCTACTTTTTTCTGTAATATTTTTTTATCGCTGACCAATCGAGAATGTTTTTATTTTAAGGCTTTACCCGGTCACCATCACCAGAGCTTGACGCCATCGGGAAATCCCACTGAAAACCCAGGTTGCTTGAGTATTTTCTTGTTGGTTAGTTTTATTTCTGTTAATGCGTCACAACCAAAGAAAGCATATTCCCCCAATGTTTCTAATTCTTTAGGCAGGTGAATTTCGCTCAGATTTCGACAATTATAAAAACAAGAGATGCCAATGTGTTTGATCTGGTCGGGAAGGATAATCTTTTCGAGCTTCTGACAATCTTTAAATACATGACTGCCGAGTATTTCAAGCTGACAGTTTACTTGAAATTGAAGCGTTTCCAGTGCGCGGCAACCAAGAAATGCGGCTTCTTCAATTTCAATTAATGAATCTGGAATCGCCAGATCGGTAATTGAGAGACACCCTTCAAAGGCAGAGGTTCCGATCACTTCCAGCACCGTGCAGTTATTGAGGTTTAAATTGTTTAGTTTTTCACAGCCATAAAAGGCAAAATCTTCAATTGTTTTAAGGGTGCTCGGAAAAATGACAGTCTCCAATTGGGTGCATTTATAAAACATACTTCGCTTGATGACATCAACGCCTTCGGGGATGTGGACCAGTTTTATTTCATTGTCGTGACGGTAGCCATGGTTTGCCGCCATCATAAATTCGTTAGCATCTTTAAAATTTAGTTCGTGCGGTTGGCTATTAGTATGAATCAGCTCAGGATCGTTGCCAAAGCTAGCATTCATTTTTTCGAGGATATCATTTTTCTCTTGGAGCGCCTGTGATGCCATCAATAATTCATGCTTTATCGTATCCAGTCCTTCTGCCCGTGGGAGTGGTTGCGGGTTCGGCTTGTCCTGGTCTGGCTCCGCTGCTAGCGGCTCTATGCTGCTAGCATGGCTCAGCTCGTCACTTAGAGTTTGCAGTTGCTCTTGGGAGATCGTTATTTTTTCTGTCAGTGTCTGTAATTCTGTTTCAGCCCTGACCGTATTCAATTTAACCGCCTGCAACTGGTTTCGGGAAAGCTCAAGCTCGAGGTGGGTATTATCCAACTCTTTTTGTAAATCGGCTAGCTTGGCCGCAGCTGTTTCTATTTCAGCGGTAATTTGAGTCAATTGCGGACGATCAGCAACCTCTTTTGAAAGCGCGCTCAAGTCATCGGTGGCTACTTGGTGATTGGGTTTTTGTTCAAATATAATTAAATAAAAATCCTCATCCTGAGCCGTTGATGACTTCCTAAGTAATGGAATCACCCGGATGATAATGCTGACCGTTTCACGGTCGCCTTTTATTGGGATCAGTGCAGAACTAGCAGCAGTTTGACGGGTGACAGCCTGGTGCAGGGTTTTGTGTAAATCGCGGCGTAATTTTGACCGTGCCATTTTTAGGACATTGTTAAACCCGGAATAACCCTGAGCCGGCTCTAGAAAAAGTCCGGTATGTCCATAAACGTAGCGAATATTTCCTAATTTATCAACCAACACCCCTGATGCCGCATAAACCTTCAACAGCGCTTCCTGGGTAAGTTCATGGACAGTCTTCTGTTTGGGTTTGACACTTCGAACAATAGTAAAAAAAGAAGGCCAGTCCAACCTGCCTGTTAATGGCAAAAAACGATTTTTTAAGCGGAATTTATTTTTGCTCTGAAACACATGCTTTGATTTATTTAAGTCTTCCATCTTCCGTTCCTCCTTCAGGTTAAACGCTTGTTTCTGCTCTTGCCATCTTAAAATGGCTTTTGGTAGACAGCGGGCATAATAAATTTATAATTGGTTTTTTTAAGATTAAGTGATTCGGCATGACCGATGAACAAATATCCCCCAGGTTCGGTATAATTGTAGATTTTTTCGACCAATCGATCCTTGGTGGCCTGATCGAAGTAAATCATCACATTTCGGCAAAAAACAACATCAAACTTCTTCTTAAAAACAAAGGTCGGGGTCATCAGATTAAAGCGCCTGAAAATAACTTCTTTCTTGATCTCATCAACGACCATCATTTGATTGCTGTCATGGTTCTGGAAATACCTGAGTTTCCAGTTAGGGGGTAATACCTGAAGGCGGTCTTTCTCATAGATTCCTTTTTTAGCGACATCTAATACCTTGTTTGAGATATCCGTGGCCAACAGTTTTTTATCCCATAAATGCGCCTCTGATCCAAAAAAATCAGCCATGATCATCGCCAGGGTATAGGGTTCTTCCCCGGTGGAGCTAGCTGCACACCACAGTCTAATATCGTGATTTTTTTGTTCGCCCTTTTTTTTCTTTAAATAGGGCAGCACGGTATTTTTAAAATACTCAAAATGTTCTGGCTCACGCATGAAAAACGTATGGTTTGTCGAAACCTTATCGATTAACACCGAACTGGCTTCTCCGGTTTTATCTGAAATTAAATAATCATAATAATCTGTGAAGCTATCAAAACCCAACTCCACAAGTAGCTTATGAAGCCGACCCATGAGCAGGAGTTGTTTCTCTTTTTTTAACTCAATGCCATATTCACTGTGAATATATTCGGTTAACATGGCGAACTCTTTTTCGCTGATTTGAATCATTTTTCACATCCTTTATTCTGGTTTAGGGGCTGCGCTGATTGGCTGAATTGTCCTGACCAAGAGCGAGCTAGCTTAATCTAGTTTACCCCAGCCCGGGGTTAAAGTAAATACTGAATTTTTGAGATGTTCCCCAGGCTTTGTCGGAATTAAGTGAAAAACGAGATTCGTAGTTTTTTGAATAATAAAATTAACTTGTCAGCGATTAAAAAAAGGTCTATAATGGAATAAATCTAATTTAGAATGGAGAACGAATATGGCTATTGTATGGACCCCAGCATTATCAGTTGGCGTAGAAAACATTGATTCACAGCATAAAATCTGGTTTGAAAAAGCAGATCAACTTTTCGAAGCTGGGAAAACCGGAAAATCCAAGGAAGTTATTGCTCAGATGTTTGATTTTCTTGACGATTATACCAAACAGCATTTTAAAGATGAAGAAGCCTACATGACAAAAATAAAATATCCCGATATCGCAGAACAAAAGAAATTACATCAGGGTTTTATTCAGGAACTCGCTAAGCTTAAAAAGGATTATCAGGAATCCGGTGGAAACATCACCGTAATCATCAATGCCAACCAGATGATCGTTAATTGGCTGACCAAGCATATTTCCACTGTCGACAAAAAAATTGGTGCATATGCGAAAACCCTATAAAAATCAAACCGCAGTCTCATTCGAGATTACGGTTTTTTTAATGATTTTTAAGCGCCGTGCAGCTTATCTTAAAGCGGTTCCTCATAAAACCCGATTTTTCCTAGAACCTCAGTTAATTTAGCGATATCAATCGGTTTTGATGCATAGGCATTGCAACCATAATCGAAGGCCGCCTGAACCGTCTGGGTTTCCCCCAGGACGGTGGTCATAATGATCTTAGACCGTTCTTTTTCGGTGATACCATTTTGCTGTTCCAGGTCTCTGATCGTTTTTAGCACCTGAATCCCATCTATTTTAGGCATCATCACATCCAGACAGATTAAATCATAGGGCGAACCTTCCTGCCCCGCTAGCAAATAGGCATCGATGGCTTCCAGGCCATCGACCACCAGATCGCAATCACCAAAGCGGCTCATAAATTTAAATAAGAATTTGCGACTACTTAAATCATCTTCAACAATTAAAATTCGCTTCATTTCAACTCTCCCACAACCTTACTGGCATGCATCTGCAGCCAGGTTTCACTAATCTGTTCTAAATACTTGGCAACCTTTTCGGTTTTCTCTTTTCTGATTTCTAACTCCATTTTAAAAACCAGATTCTTCATGGCCTCAATGTCCATTTCTTCAAATTTGCCTTTTAATTGATGGGCAATGACTCCCATCAAAACGAGATTATCTTGCTCCAGAAAATGCTTCAGGCTTTCAATTATTTTGGTTACTTCTGAAATTTCTTGTTCACCCAGGGTTAAATTCCCGGTGATGGTCGGCTTGCTGATATTCCATTCCTTTTCATAAAGACTGCTGACTACTTTGGAAACCGGTGTACTCTCGGTTATTCTTGAATGATTAAGATATTTCTTTAAAAGCACCTGCATCTGCTGGCGATCCAATGGTTTGGATAAATAACCATCCATTCCGCTGGCTTTAAAAATTTCTTCATCCCCTTTTAATGCAAAGGCCGTTAAGGCAATGATGGGGGTATGACAGTTCCGTGAATTCCCCCTTTCACCTGATTTTGAACAGGATTGCGCTTGATTTTCCTGGCCGCGAATGATCCGGGTGGCTTCGATCCCATCCATCACCGGCATCTGGGCATCCATCAGGATAACATCATAATTATTTTTCGAAGCTGCATTTACCCCTTCTAATCCATTAGCAGCCACATCAACCATTGCCCCCAAGCTTTCAAGCATTTTAACGATCACGATCTGATTGACCCGGTCATCTTCAACCAGCAAAAACCGACTTCCTGAAAAGCTGTCTTCGCCCTCAGCTTCTGTGGCTGTCTCACCCGGTTTATTGGTAATGATCATCGGCAGAAAAATTGAAAAGGTTGTTCCGACGCCCACCTGACTGGTGAAGGTTACCCCACCCCCCATCAACTCCAGCAGTTGTTTGGTAATGACCAGCCCCAATCCGGTGCCGCCATATTCCCGGGTATAGGAGCCATCAATCTGAGTAAAGCTCTTAAACAGTGTCGAATAATCCTTTACCGCAATCCCAATCCCGGTATCGGCAATGGAGATTTTTTGAATAATCTCATCGGTTTTTCCTGGTGCCAGCTCTTGACTCACGGTGACTTTAACAGCGCCTTGATTCGTGAATTTAATGGCATTGCTAATTAAGTTATTTAAAATCTGCTTAAGCCGCATGCTGTCACCGATGACAAAGTTTGAAATAATGTCTTGATAATCGACGGTCAGATCCAGATATTTTTCGAGCGCATGTTTTTTATGGGTTTTGACGGTTGATTCAATCAGATCCAAGAGATTAAAGCTCATCGGATTAATCATCAGTTTACCAGCTTCGATTTTTGCAAAGTCGAGAATATCATTGATAATGGTAATCAGCGATGCTACACAGCCTTTGGCGGTTCTCAGATTATCGCGCTGTTCTTCGGAGAGCGGTTCGAGGGCGGTAAGATCAATCATTCCGACAATGCCATTTAGGGGGGTGCGAATTTCATGGCTCATGTTTGCCAAAAACTCACTTTTTGCCCGATTGGCTTCTTCGGACCGTTCGATCGCTTGTTTTAGTTTCTTTTCCGTTTTCTTCTTCTGGTTGATGTCTGATGAAAGGACTGCAATATAGCCAGATTCGGGACTGTAAATCGAACCTTCCACCCATTTTTTCAGGCGAATCATATAATATTCTTCGAGCGGGATATTTTCTCCATGGGCGAGCACCTCCTGGAAGCGATTAAAGAGTCCCAGGCTTTCTTCAGTTTCTAAGAAGCCCATTTCCGATAGTTTGTGGCCAATCACATCTTCTCGCTTAACCTCAAAAAGTTTCTCGGTGGCCAGATTCATCTCCACCAATTCTGCATCAATCAGCTTTTGTTGGTCATCGTACAAGGCCTTAAAATATGAAAGGCTGTTGTCCATGTACTTAAACAGTGAAAAGTATTTTTTCTGACTTTTTAAAAAAAGCTCTTCGGCAAAGCGCTCATCATGAATGTCCAGAAATAAACCGATCATCCCCGCATATTCATGGTTTTTGTCGTAGAAAGGACGCCCCATCCCCCGAAAAATGCGGTAGGTATTGTTTGGCGCCAGCAGTTCAAGCTCAATATCGAGGTTGCATTTTTCATCGAAGGATTGCTTTAGGGTATCAATAAAGCGCTGATGATCCTGCGGTTTCATATGATTTTTCAGATTTCGCAAAAAATCATCCCGGGAGATTCGCATAAAGGCTTTAAAGGTCTGATTAATAAAATCACAGCGTTGATCACGGTCAATTCGATAGATCATCACCGGTAAACTATCCAAAATGGAGAGGCTGGCTTCCCGGGCTTCTTTTAAACCCTTTTCATAATAATATTGTTCAGTCATATCTTCTAAGGTGATAATGTACTCAGCATGATTGGCTGTGATAATCGGCATGATGCTTAAATTTAAATACCGGGTTTCGTCAATCCCATGATTGATATAATTGACGATAATTGAACGGTTTCTGACTATTTTCTTTTCTGCCAGCACATGGCTTGCGATTTTTCTGAAATGGCAAAATCCGCAATTTTGCGCATTACCGCAGCCCCCGCTGAGACTAAAGACGCATCCCAGAGCGTCGCCAAAGGCACTACCAATGACATTTTGCAGGCTCAGGTTGAAGGTCTTTAGAAAGGCGCGATTGGCCCGGGTAATGATTAAACCGTCATCGATGACTAACATACTGGTTGGCAGCAGATCAAACATCATCTTTAAATTGTTGCGCTCTTTTTTAATCGTTTTTTCGGCCTCGATGATTCTAGAAATATCCCGAAAGACCACCACCCTGCCGATATAATCGCCATTATCCGACAAGAGTGGGGATAAGCGGGCGGACAGGTAGTATTTACTACCTTCTGCTGTGACATAATAGGAACGTCTTGGTAATCCGATACTTTCGGCCATCTGACCATTTTTAGCATTTGTCCAGAATTTCACTGGCAGATCCGAACCATCCCGAAAGATCTTAAAAACCTCCAGGAAGGGTTTGCCCAGAACATCTGGTAAACTGAAGCCCAGAATATTCAGGGCTTCAGCATTGGCAAAATCCATCTGATCGTCCATATTACAGGTAATGATGGCGTCACCGGCACTGTTAAGGGTTGATACCAACCAGGCCTTATCTTTGTTTATGATTTGCTGTCTCATTTCGTCCATTGTATTTCTCCAGGTTAATTGTTTTTATTGATGCGGTTCTCTTTTAGCTTTGTTAATACTTGCCGTAATCTTCATCACTTAGAATGATCGTGTTACTTGGTTGTAAATGGCTGCTCTGACTAGATCTTTTGGTGACGGATTGACGGTTTTGTTCTTTCATATTTTCAAACATCCGCATCATTTCCGGGCTGACATTTTCATAGCCGGCAGCGCCCATAAAGCCACCCCGTTTTAGTTTAAATCGGGAAACCTGTTCTTTTAGCATTTCGGCCTGGCTGGCTAATTCTTCACTGGCGGCGGCGGTTTCCTGGGATGTCGCCGAAGTGGCCTGAACCACATTGGCAATTTGGGTGATACCCTGATTAATCTGCTCAACCCCGATCGCCTGCTCATTAGAGGCCACTGAGATATTGCTGATCAGGCCATAAACCTGTTCAATTGAATCAACAATCGAAACCAGTGCGGCGGCGGTTTCGTTGGCAATTTTTGTGCCCCCCTCAACTTTTTTGATCGAGCCTTCAATCAGGGCAGTGGTCTCTTGGCAGCGCTGGCTGAGCGGGCGGCAAGGTTTCGTACTTCGACCGCGACAACGGCAAAGCCCTTTCCGTTTTGACCGGCCTTAGCCGCTTCAACGGCCGCGTTGAGCGCCAGAATGTTGGTCTGGAAGGCAATCTCATCAATCACCTTAATGATCTTGGAGATATTATTGGATGATTCGCTAATGTCTTCCATCGAACCGAGCATCTGCTGCATCCGACTGTTTCCCTGGTTGGCATTATCTTTGGTGTTTTCAGCCAGCTGATTGGCTCGATCAGCATTTTCGGCATTCAGCCGGGTCTGGGAGGCGATTTCTTCGATCGAGGAGGTCAGTTCTTCAATCGAAGAGGCCTGTTCGGTAGCACCCTGGGACAGTGAAATACTAGAATCCGAGACCTGCCGTGAACCCGAGGCGACCTGCTCGGTGGCTTCGTTGATATTGACCATTACCTCATTGATATTAGTCGACATCCGATTAAAGGCACCGGCCAGTTCCCCCATTTCATCCCTGGTGTTGATATCGATCGAGACATCGAGATCGCCGTCAGCCATCCTTTTTGAGGCATCAACCATTTTATTGATCGGCTTTTTAATGGTAGCAGCGATAAACAGACCCAGCAGGATCGATAGAATCATCCCCCCGATGATTAATACAATCGTGATCAGAGTTGATCTCGTCGCGATAGCGGTATTGTTGATAGCGGTTTCTTCAGCCACTTGTAGCTTAATCTCGATCAACCGGCCGAAATTACTTTCTAATATAGCTTCTGAGGTAGTATAGTCACCGTTTTTCATCAGCGCGATCGCTTCGGCCTGTTTACCCTGTTTAGCCAGCGCAATGATTTCTGGTACAGCCTTATCGATCTTTTCTTTTTGGGCAAAGGTATCTTCTACCAGTTGCTTGCCTTCATCGGAGAAGAGGGTTGTCTGAAAGCTTTTTAAGTTGTTTTCAAAAACAGTGTTTTCTTCCAGGATAGCCGCTTCATAGCGAGAAATTTCTTCGCTGTTGTTTGATAAAATAATCCCATCCAGATCGTTGCTAATCCCCTTTAAGGCTTGGGTCATAAAGATCATTTCCCCTAGTGGAACCGTCATTTTTTCATAAAGATAGGTGTCTTGTCGGTCGACCGCCTGGATATTGATGACCCCCATCAGACCGATCCCGCCAGCAATCAATGCCACCACAATAAAACCGAGAATCAACTTTGTACCAATTTTTAGATTATAAAACCATTTCATCCCTTAACCCTCATCTTTCTGATTCGTTAAAATTTCGACTTCCTGATTGGATAATAATTTGTCGCAGTCAAGCAGTAGTTTAACTGCATTGCCGACCTTGCCGATGCTTTTGACAAATTGGTTGGAGACCCCGGAGCTGAGCATCGGCTGTTGGATGATATCCGCTTCCTCAAAAGAAATGACCTCCGATACACTATCGACAATCAATCCCACGGTGTTATTCCCCACTTCGATGACAATCACACAGGATCGTTCGTCGTATTCGACAAATTGCTTTTGAAAGCGCAACCGCATATCCATTAGCGGAATAATTTGGCCTCTGAGGTTAAATATCCCGCGAACAAAGGCTGGCAATTCGGGAACTTCGGTAAATGGCAGAATGCCAATAATTTCGCTGACATAGCCGATCCACACCCCATAATACTCACGGTCAAGCTCGAAGGTAAGATACATTCCCTGCTGATCATCTTCTGGTTCAAGTGCTGCTACTACTTCTGCTTCCATTTTTTCAACTCCCGTCTATATAAACTTAAAAGTAATTAATTTACTGAACCCGCAGGCCGGTCAGGCCGCTGATGTCCATAATCAGGCTGATACTGCCATCCGGAAGGAGAGTGCAACCAGCCAAACCGAGTATTTTTTTCATTGAATTGACATAGTTGGGCAGTGCCTTAACAACCACCTGTTGCTGTCCTAAGAGTTCATCCGCAAAGACACAGATAACCTTTTCTTCCTGCTCCACCATGATCAGGATCCCCTTGGTTAAATCGGTTTCAGCATTTTTTATCTGATAGTGCTGATGGAGCCGCAAAATCGGATAGCACTGACCGCGGATCATCACCATCTCGTTGTTATCGGGATCCATCATGCAATCCTTTTGATCTGGCCGAAATGATTCGGAAATGGTGGTAATGGGAATGGTATAGCGGGATTTTCCGACCCGGATATTCATACCCTCAACAATTGCCAGTGTGAGTGGGATTTTCAGGGTGATTGTGGTGCCGTGGTCGACTTCGCTGTCGACCAGTACGGTGCCCCCGACCTCGTCGAGATTTTTGGTGACCACGTCCATGCCGACACCCCGACCTGAAAATTCGGTAATGTTTTCCTTGGTCGAGAATCCCGGCAGCAGAATCAGTTTAAAGATATCGCGATCACTCATTTCCGCCTCTGGCTTTGTCAGCAGATCATTTTGTCGGGCTTTTTCGAGAATCCGCTCCTTATTCAAACCGCGGCCGTCATCTTTGATGACAATCAAGACATCACTGCCAACGTTCTTGGCTTCTAGAACGATGTGCCCGGCTTTATCCTTACCCTTGGCCAGCCGTTCCGCTTCGCTTTCAATGCCGTGATCAATGGCATTGCGGATGATGTGCATCAGTGGGTCAGAAATATGTTCAATAATATTTTTATCGACTTCGGTTTCTTCGCCATATAGATCGAGTACCACTTCGCGGTTTAACTTTTTACACATATCCCGGACAATTCGGTTCATCTTAACAAAAGTGGTCGAAAGCGGTACCATCCGGATCGACATCACCATGTCCTGGAGTTCCACGGTAATCTTATGGAGTTCAATCGAGGCCTTGTGAAAATTTTCCGACTGAATCGCTTCAACCTCAGGACACTGGGTAACCATCGATTCGGTGATCATCAGTTCACCAACTAAATTCATCAGATTGTCGAGTTTATCGACATTGACACTAATCATTTTCTGAGTCGCAGTGGTATTATTTTTCTGGGGGTCCTCAGTCACGATAACGTTTGCAGGTGAACTGGCGGGCATGCACAGGTCCCGATCTGGCAGTGCAAAATTGTCAATCGACGGTGCTTCTTTGGGGGTGTTTCGAAATGCATCTAAGCGATGATCTTCGATTTCTCGAAAAAGAAGCTGGTCAATATAGATAATATTTTCAAAATGAGCCTTGATCTCCTCATAAGAAATTTCAGTCTTAAAAAATATTTCAAAGCCATTTTCCCGGATATAGGATGCCGTTTGTGGATTGTCGGCAATGTCTGCCGGTAAATAATAGACTTCTTCAACCATTTCGGCAAGTCCAAACACCAGGGTATAGGCGCGGATATTTTCCATTTTGCAATCATCGTCGTAATGCACAATCACATGATAGCAAGCCCCCTCTGACGCCATTCCCGATTCCTGAGCCAACCAGTCTTCGGTTGATGGCAGATCCTGTTTTTTTTCCTGGGGGATATAATATTGTTGCTGTTTTTTCTGATTTTTGTTTTGGTTACTCTCAGCGCCAAAAATATTTCTCAATTCATCAAGAAAAGTATTAAGCTGCTCAATAAGAAATACCGGGTCGCCATCGGCATCGCTTAAATCAGCAATTTTTTTGACTTCCGCTTTGATAAAATCGACGCATTCCAGAACCAGATCAGACACTGCAGAAAAATCCAGTCCATCGGGCTTCTGTTCCCGGATAAAATAAAAAATATCCTCGACCACATGAGCAACTTTTTCGATGTTGTCAAACAGCATCATCGCTGACGATCCCTTGATGGTGTGCATAAAGCGAAAAATTTCACTGACATCATCCGGTGTAAATCCGCCGTTTTTTTCGCTGCAAATAATAACTTGTTCCAGTTGTTCAAGATTTTGGGTCGTTTCAAAGATGTAGACTTCCATCATCGGTTCATTTTCGAAATTTCTTGTCACATTTGTCACCTCTCTGACATCTGGTTTATCACACGGATTAAGCATAAATTTTGACTGCCTATGCGCCACTGTTCTGCGATAAAAGCCGAAGCCTTCACGCCGACTATGACTTTTTTCGGATATGAGCCCATTCCCTGTTTTTTATACACCGATTTTTTGATTCTAAACAAAAAAAATGATTTAATCGTTTTGTTTTGTATATTTCGGCAATATTTTTTTAACATCTCAAAATGTTAATTTAGATCATTTTTTCTGGCACTTAAACCATTGCAAAGTTTATCTTTCAAAAAAAGACGTTCATCCCGACCTGATCGGCTTGAAGGGATCAGCGGGAAGAACGCTTTTTAAAATTTAAACACATTTTAATTAATTTGTCAAAGAGATATTCACAGCTGTTATTTTATGTAACGGGTCAGTCTTTTGCCAGTTCTGCGCATGCATTGAACAAGTCAATATTGACTTGTTCAATGTTGTTTTTAACCGCATTAACTTTTTGACACGTATCAATCATTACGGTTGGATTAATCGTTTCCCTAAAATTGTTTATCGCTTAAAAAGCATTTGACTTTTTCTTCACGTGCTGTAATATCACTGGATTGTTTATATTTTCCCAATACACATGCTGCTGTTATTTTTCCATCCGATAAGAATATGACTCGATCTGCCCTTGCAGCAACTTTTGCATCGTGGGTAACAATCAAAATCGTCGTTCCACTCTGATTAATGCCATTCATTATATCCATAACTGCGATTGCAGAACTAGAATTGAGTGCCCCCGTCGGTTCATCGCAAAATATTATTTTAGGTTGATTTATTAGTGCTCTGCAGATTGCGGCCCTTTGTAACTGCCCACCGGATACTTTATTAATATCGTGGTTAGCCAGATGGTCAATCCCCATACTTTTCATTAACTGTTTTGCTTTTTGGTAGACTATTTCTCGAGCTTCCTTTCTTAATTTTAAGCCAGGTAGTAAGATATTATCTTCGATAGAAAGGTTTTTTAATAAATGAGCGTGTTGAAAAATAAACCCCATATGCTCAAGTCGATACTTACTCATCACTTCCTCTGACATGTTTGAATAATTTTCACCACCAAAACGAACCGCTCCGGAAGTCATCCAGTCCATGCCACTTATATTTTACAAAAGAGTTGACTTTCCTGAGCCTGACTGCCCCATGATTGCTACAAATTCGCCTTCTTCGATTTCAAGATCAATCGAGTTTAATACTGTTACTTTTTGATTGTTTTCAGTGCCGAAAGTTTTTGTTAAATCTGTTGCCTGTAATAAAACACTCATTAATATAACCCCCATCTTCTATTCATTTGTCAAATCAATAATATTAAATTCTTTAGCACTGCTTTGACAGTGCCATGTTATCACAAATGAAACGATCAGTAATATACCTGGACAGATCAATAAACTAAGCCAATTAACGACAAATTGAAACTCGGCCAAGCCAACTCCCATTAATGATAACATTGTGCCAATTAAATGCTCGCCTAAAAATATCGCTATCAATGCGCCTAGTATTATACCAATGCATGCCGTCAGGGTAGATTGCAATAAATATTGCCTGCTAATCTCTTTTCGAGTAAATCCAATTGCTTTTAGAATGGCGCATTTTGAATATTCTTTTACCGTTTTCAACTTAATAAATAATGCGATCATAAAGCCTGACATGAAGATCGCTACGATACTGCTAATCCATGCGACACTGTAAAATGTTGAAATAAGATTACCAAATGTTTGCGTCAAATATTCGTCCATTGGTACTACTTTTATAAAGCTAAATCTACCACCATATTTGTCGATAAACGCATCCGCATTGAAATCATCGTTCAACCTGACAAAAAACGTATACGATAGGACTTCACTTGCTTCATAGTGTAACTGTGTTTTAGCGGTATACCCTCCGGCTGTAACATCTTGATATATTCCGCAAACCGTTAACTCTTGCTTTTTTTGTCCTTTATAAATCGCTAAGCCGTCCCCCACTTTTAGATTTAGCTTTTTTGCATTCAGCTCGGATAAGGCTATTTCTCCTGGCCTTGTCGGCGATTTTCCATCAATGCAAATAATGGGAAATAGCTTATAGTCGCCACAGGCTACTAGCAGTGACTCTTTCCCTTCTGCTCCATATACCTCATACTTTATCGTAGCATATGCGTAATAATTTGAAACTTCAGTAATATCGTCTAGATTATTTTGCACCTTCTGAAATTTTTCCTGGATGCCATCTGTAAACTGAATTCCCATTTGAATATCACACTGCGGTGATCCGATATTTGATGAAAACTTTGGCGATTGAAGGGTATTTAGTAAATTAATCGGCACGATCATAATTACCGTTGCCAATAAAAATACACCCGTATTATTCACAAAAACATAATAAAACCCGTCAAAGCCCATGAAACCGTAGCTTTCAGCGATTTTTCAATTTCACCCATTGGGTGAGAACAAAAAAATAGAAAAGAACCCCAATTTCTGA